>Ga0102934_1000699_pt1 | contig 22801 bp, 15 predicted proteins | sample SalPonR2_A_D1_MG_FD_78175 | JGI IMG/M metagenome (GOLD analysis project Ga0102934, IMG submission 78175) | Salt pond soil microbial communities from South San Francisco under conditions of wetland restoration - Salt Pond MetaG R2_A_D1_MG | ecosystem: Environmental > Aquatic > Marine > Intertidal... | reverse complement strand
TGTGATTCCTGGGCGGCAAAGCGTTCGTCCATCAGTTTCTGTGTGGCTTCAAAGCGAAGGTCTATCTGTTTTTGCAGAGCTTCGAAGCGCTGATCCTGAGCGGCAAAGCGCTCGTCCATCCGGCGGAAGCCCTCATGCATAGTGGACAGCATTTCCTTGATGCTGCCGGTGAGTTCGTTGTACTGCCTGTCGTGAATGTTTTGCTCGACATAGTTTCCGGTCAGCAGGGATATGTAGCGGTGCAAAGATTTGGAGTTTTTTACTTCCACTGCCTCGGAGAGTACTTCTTCCAACATTTCTGCCAGATCTTTCATGTCCATACTCCTATTATACTACGGTTTCACTACTAGAGACAGGGTAAGGTGTTGCTCTGCTTCAGAATTGCTACCAAAATCGCCGTGAATATTTACTCGCCGACTCAGAGCTTATTCGGGCCATCTACTGGGGTGGCCTCGGAGGGCCGAGGCCGTCTACAGGATGAGCATTTTTTATATAAATGTTATTTCCTCACTAAAAATGTTACCTGTGCGGCGGTTATGAGGGGAAGGGGGAACGAGGCGAGTAGTCTACGCGGTGATATCTATCCTGTTGCCGAGCTGCGTATCCTGAATGGCGATTTTTCCGGATGCTGCCTCCGTGGCCTGCTCTACAGCCTGGGCGGATTCCTGGGCCATTTCGGTGATGGCTCCGGCTTGTTGTTCGGTGTTGTCCATACTCATGCGGAGTATTCGGGCCCCGGCTTGCTGCTGTACCTGGGTTTGAGACATTGCGGTGGAAGCTTCTGCTATATTCATGGTCTGCTCCTTTGAATAAACATAATACTTTGTCTATTGGGTGTCAAGAAATATAGTATGGGGCCGTGATCCTGGGCCCGTGGGCTTCATTTCTTGTCTACAATTTTCTCCTTGTAGAGTTCCTCGTAGTCAATTCCGGTGAGCATGTGTGCGGTTTTAATTACTTCGGCGTCGGCATCTTCCTTTGCCCCTCCTTCCCGCAAGCGTTTCAGTTCCTTTTGCAGTAGTTCATGGCTGTGGGGGGTGATTTTGAAGGTGAAGGCGATAACGATGCCGAGGAGGATGAAGGCGGCGGGACCGATGACGAAAAAGAGCTTCATCTGCAGGAGGGTCTCCGGCGACTGGACCTGGTTTGGTTCGAAATTAATGAGCGACAGGACCAGGCCTACCATCGGAACGGCCACAAGGCCCTGCACAAGTTTGCGTAGGAGGGTCATTGAACCGGAGTAGGTGCCGGCTCTTTTTTTGGTAGTGATAAGTTCGTCTACGTCGGTTACTTCCGGCAGAATCGCCCATGGGACCATAACACCTGCCGAGAGGCCGGATCCAATTATGATGCAGGTAATCACCAGCAGTGCAAGGGGAGTTTGCCCGGTGATTGTGAGCGAGAGCAGCAGCCCCGCAAGCCATATGGAGAGCCCGACCCGGTAGGCAAAGCCTTTGCCCTTTCGGTTGCTGATCATCACATACACCGGGAGCATGAGGATTTGGGCCAGCAACAGGGACCCCATGGCGACTGGAAATAGGTCCTCCCTGCCGATGTTGTACTTGAGAAAATATGCGAACATCGCCATGAGCACATCCATTGCGCTGTAGGCGCATATGTACATCAGGATGTGAATGCGGAAGGATTTGTTGATAAATATGGTTCCGAAGTTCCTGAATACAGAGAGAATCTGCTGGTACGGGGAACCGGCTTTTTTCAGTTTCTCCGGAGTGTAGGGCAGCTCCCATGAACCGAGAAAGACGAAAATCCAGGGGAGGGAATAGAGCAGGGCAAAGACCACCGCCATTACAAGGTACCCCTTTTCTCCGGCGCTCCGATAGAGCGGTTCGAGGTTCTGGTGCACCTGTTCCAGCACAGACTGGAACCTTACTAACTGGGTGGTGGAAATTTCCGTTCCGGCATTCTGGATAACTGTAACTATTTCTTCAAGCCGGGCGGACAGATCGCCGGCAATGCCCTGGAGCGCCGGATGCTCTGCATTTTCCAGGGTCTGCGCTGCCTTAGTGCTTTTCTCGATTACCCCAGCAAGTTCTCCGGCTTCGGCTCCTCCTTGCTTTATGAGGGTATCTATCCTGTTTATCCCGTCGCTCAGCATTCCGGCGCCCCTGAAGGGACGGGTATAGGAATCGATGATGATCTTTGGAATGGTTCCCGCCAGGAGGGCGGATAACTGAGAGAACACTATACGGGCGCCGGTGAGCCGCGTGCGGGTGCGGTAATCCATGGTCATTTCCGCGTTGAGGGCTGCATAGGGTACCATCACCATGGTAAAGACGGTACTGAAGAGGATATAGGCGAAGCTGTAATAGATCACCGCCCCTGTCTGCATGGAGATGTTGACTGGAAGCCAGAGCAGCAGAAAACTGATGAAAACAGGAACGATTCCGATAAGAAGATACACACGTCTTCGGCCGAAGCGGGACCTTGTTTTGTCGGAGATATAGCCCATCAGCGGATCTGAGAGGGCATCCCACACTTTACCGATACTGAAGACCAGCGCTGCTGCTGCCGGGGATATTCCCACAATATCGGTGAGGAATATCAGGAACAGCATGCCGATTAAAAGAAAAGAGCCGCCTCCGTAAAAATCGCCGGATCCGTAGCTGATAAGATTGATGGGTTTGACCGTAGGTTCCTGTTTCATTGGTGCTAATAGTATCTCCGATAAATGGGAATATCACAAGGGAAAAAAGCCTTGGTTGGCTTTTGTTTGGCTTTTGCGTAGTTTGTCGCAGCGGGGAGAGCGCAGCTCCAGCGTACAGCCCCAGATCACAAGCGCGGAGCCCCCCGCCCAGGCGGCCCCGGGTCTGTGGGGGCTTCGGGGGAGCAATCCCCCGATTCTACCCGGAGTGCTGCTTTACTGTCCTATGAAAACATCATATTATTGTCAAACATTAATATGTGTTTTACACGTCATCCTAGAGGCTTCGGGCAGGCTACTGGCTTAGGCCCGAAGAAGCGAGGGTGGAGAGCGGAGCCGGCGATGGACGACCCTCGGGCGGTCCTCCAGTGACAGAATACAGGTCGCCTAGGAAGAAACCCAGGGGGTCGAATGTCAATCCAATAGAGTGATGAGCCAGGAATCCACGATTTTGGAAGTTGCGAAGGGCACTTTTTTTGTCTCGTTTTTGGGGTGAGGGCTAATTAGGGCTAATTAAAATAAGGAGAACCGCTGATTTGTGTTGAGGTTATACGTAAAAAACTACTGGATAGCACTGCGGGTGTGCACCTTGAGTCTGGCTGTCTCAGGAGTAGGTGCTGGTCTTCTGGCCGCTGAGTATCGTTATGCCCTAGGATTGCACAGTTCAGGACAGGGGCTGGTCCTTTTGGTATTGGTTTTTACCGCAGGGATTGCTGCCCAGGCGGGATCCAACCTCATGAACGATTTTTTTGATGGATCCTTTCATTATCAGAATATAAGTGAGGGGACTGTCTCTTTTTTTGGATACAGACGAACCGTTTTTGATGTGCTTGTGTTCCTTAGCGGTATTGCTGCTTTGGGGTCAGCTGCTCTGATAGGGGTGTATCTGGTGTGGCTGACCGACTGGATAATGCTGGTAGTCGGTGTGCTCGGGTTATGTGGAGCATATGCGTATACTGGTGAGCCCTTTGTGTATAAACGATACGGTCTGGGAGTCCCCTTCTCGTTCATTCTGATGGGGCCCTTGATGAACCTCGGGGCATGGTATGCAGTAACCTCCACTCTCTCCTGGTATCCTATACTATTCGGTCTACCAAGTGCTTTTTTTGTACCTGCGCTCATGCTGAGCAATGAGATGCGCGACCTTTACAATGACCAAGATGGTGGTGTGGCCACTTGTGCCGTGCGGTTGGGGCGAAGGAACAGCATTGTTGTGTACGATCTGCTGATCGCCGGGGCCTTTGGATTGACTTTTCTGTACTTCTTCATTGGTTTTTATCCACCGGCGGTAGTTGTGGTGGTGCTGGCTGTTCCATGGGCGATACGCGGGCACAAGAGGGTCTGCGGCGATCAGGATGTATCTATACGTACTACTAACCGTCTGCATTGCGTGTACACCCTGCTCTTACTCTCCGCCCTGATTTTTTCTTTATAAAACTTCTAAGAATGAACTCTGGCTCAATGATGCGCCTGCCGGAGAGAGCACAGCCCTAACGTACAACCCCAGAGTACAGCGCGAAATGCCCCGCCCCCAGGCCCCAGCCGCCATGACCGGAGGTGCTGCGGGAAAATATCGAGGGGAGGACTAGAGTGTGGAAAATAATAAAAAATTGGAAGATTATATAAAGAACAAGCGTCATGTGTGTTGGGTGCTGAATACTCTTGTTGAAGAGTATAGCGTTGATTCTACTGTTGCTGTGTATGTTTTGAATCCTCGCTCACTTTTTGAAAAGGTGCCGGAGACGGTCTTGGATGTGCAGCAGCGTATTCGGAAAGAAATGCCGGATACAGAGTTTTATCGAATCGGAGAGCTTAGCGAATCGGGGGACCCGAAATCCCTGAATGCCGGCTTTCTGTATGCATCCTTTCAAATGGTTCAGTTCAAACATCGGTTTTCTGCTAAGAACGGTTGGTGTCTCTGTCGAGGGTGTCCTAAAATGAACCTAGAACCAACTAACTTAGAAGCACGGTTAAGTTGAACGAAGCAATGATCAATGCTATAGCGGCAAAGCCCAGGCTGATGAGTTTGTGCTGGCGGTCGAAACGCTTGTTTATATCGTCAAAGCGCTTGTTTATATCGTCAAAGCGCGTGTTCACATCGTCAAAGCGCTTGTTTACATCTTCGAAACGCCTGTTCACATCGTCAAAGCGCGTGTTTACATCTTCGAAGCGTTGATCCTGAGCGGCAAAGCGTTCATCCATCCGACGGAAGCCCTCGCGTATAGTGGTCAGCATTTCCCTGATGCTGCCGGAGAGTTCGTTGTACTGCCTGTCGTGAATATTTTGTTCGACATAGTTTCCGGTCAGCAGGGAGATATAGCGGTGCAAAGATTTGGGGTTTTTTACCTCTACTGCCTCGGAGAGTTCTTCTTCCAACATTTCTGCCAGATCTTTCATGTCCATACTCCTATTATACTACGGTTTCACTACTAGAGACAGGGTGAGGTGCTGCTCTGCTTCAAAATTGCCATGAAAATTTCAACGCCGACACAAGGCTTATGCGGGCCGGCTACCGGCGCAGGCCCTTCGGCTTCGTGCGCCGGCGGCGGGTAGTGGGGTGCATGCCTGATGCTTTATGGGAGGGGGCGATCAAGTGAGGAGGGAAGAGGGCTTTAGCCGGGGGATCTGCCGCCGGGCGGGCGGCCCCGGCTGTCTACGGGATGAGCATTTTAAAAAAAGGAATAGGCTCGGTTGAGCTCTACAGCGGGGTGGGCAGGTTTTACAGTGTGAAGGTTAGGGCTTACAGCATACAGCTTACAGCTTGGCGAGTAGAGAATTGATTTCGTCGAGAGAATAGTTGCCGGGGGACCAATCGCCGGCCCAAGTGACAATTTCTTCCTGTCTGTCGTTTCGCTGCGAGGCTGGTGTGTGTAGAGCTTCTATCAGTTCTTGGTAGCCCTGAGGTCCTCCGCTGTCCTCCGGTGGGCCGGCTCCCTGGGCATCGAGGCAGATGGCGGTTTCGCGCTCCTCCTTGGGCACTTCTGCGGCCTGGATTACCTGGCGAAGACGTATTGTATGACGCCAAGTATCGCCGTAGTCGTAGACGTAGAGGAGTTCCCCTCCCAGGTCAGGTATTTCTTCTATTCGTAGAGACTCTTCGTCCTGAGGTTGGGCTTCGTCGACAAACTCCTTCTCGAAGGTTTCCATATCGGTGTATTCGGTCCGGCCGGCATAAAAGGAGTGGAGGTGGTAATCTTTCCAGCCGAAGCTTTGCTGGAGAATATTGTGAAGGTCCCCCAGGGTCATTGTTTCCGGGACCCGCAGTTTTCGTGAGACCGGCGGGTCGAGATCTTCGAGGGTCACATCCAGGACCAAATATTCAGAGGCGACGGTCGATTGGAGCCGCTCCTCCCGGCGCTGTGCGAATTGTATATCCATTGATTGCTCATGGAGTATTTCGGCCTTTTGATGAAAACTTTTCAGCAGGGTGCGGTAACGGCCTTCTAGGGTAGCCTTTGTTTCTTCGTCAAGGGGGCCTGAGGATGTATTTAATATATGCAGTACGTCCACACACTCAAAGGCTGTGTCCTGAATTTCCTGTAAGATTCCTATTTCAAGGGATTCGATATCATCAAATTGGTTTTCAACTTTAAGGTACCACTCTATTATATTCTGATAGAGGAGAATATATTTATCCCGTTCATACGCGAGTTTTTTGTCGGGGGGCCGGCTCTCAATTTCTTTTGAAATCCTTTTCTCGTAGTTTTCTATAGCCTTGACCAGGTGATACCATTCCTGCCGGCTGAGCATTTCCAGGTCGACTCCGGTAAAAATATTATACAACAATCTTGATAAATCCTTGTTGTCTTCAATATTCTGGCGTATGCAGGCTTCGGTGTAGGGCATAGGAACGGGGAGTTCATAGAGGGCCAGGAGTTCCTCAAGATAGCTGTCCCTCAGTCTGCTTTCTACAGTGCCGGCTTTCGCCACATTGTGGGGCTCGATTTCCCGGTTTTTTTCCCACAGATAAGAGTCTCCCTCGAGTTGGACCAAATCTACCAATGAGCTTTCAGCAAGATACCCACCGATATTGAGTGCCGGCTGTTCAATACAGCTGCGACCGGCTCGGAACACTGCCCGGGCCAGTTCTTCCTCCGGCGGCAGGGGCCAGGGAATTTCTGAAAAAAGTGCGGCAAACCCCTCATCGAGGTCCGTCACCCACTCCTGACGTTTTTTATCGGAGATCGGTCCCTTTGGGCCCGCTGAGAGAGAGAAAATTCCCTTTTGCCAGTTTTCTACTTGTGCTACAAGATAATCCCCTGGGCCGATTTCCCATTCCCGGTACAGTTGTTTCATATCGAATGCTGAAATTCTCAGTAAAGACTTGATATTATCCTTTTCGGTGATTGCTGTGGGGTTTTCTTCAGATTCTACTGCAATGAGCCCGAGTATTTCCTGGATGCCGAAAATTGAATAGTAGATTCCCAGCCCCTGGAGGGTGTGGGATATCATGGTCCTTTTCAGTTTTTTTCTGCCTGCCCGCACTTCAATTTGTTTTGGGTGGATTGAATTATCATAAAGGGGCAGGAATCGGTGTCCTGGGATGAGGATGCCTCTTTCAAGTTCCTCCTCGGTCGGTTTAATCAGCACTTTTCCTTCCGAAAAATAGCTGCTTCGGGGGACAAAGCTCTTCTCTCCCCTACGAAAGAGGATTCCTTCGCCGACGAGGGCGTCGCATAGCTCGAGAGGGCTTTCAACGCTGGTTCTGTTGAGGGCTTTTGTTATTTCCTCGGGGCTTAGGGCCGGTTTTTGGGAGCCCCCCTGGATGTCCCCCTGGGAGCCCCCTTGGGTGCTTTTATTGCTGCTCTTCTGTGGATTATGCTGGGTGTTGTGCTGATCACGCTCCGTCGCTTTTGCTATACGCCGGATAATGGTGTCGCGGGTAAGGTCGATATATGCCATAGGCCGGATCATACCAGAGCTTATGTACGTGCGTCTACCTTTTGTGGCGAGTTGTTACGGGCACACCGTTTTCCGCGGGGGAGGCGGTTTGAAAAATCGATGGATGAGAGGGCCTGCAGCCACCTTTTCTCCCACCAAGGGACGGAGCAGCTTAAGGGGCCTCCACAATGCGGTTCTTTTTATCGCCGTAGTAGGTCCAGGCCCTTTTTGGAAACATTTCTTGCAGCAACTCCCAATTTTTTACAATTGGCACCTTTACTTCCGGATTATCGTGGATTTTTCACAACTCCTCGTCTTCGGAAAGGACCACCAGGGCGTTCTACACTACCTGTGTTTTTATGGAATTGAGAATGGAGAGCTGCTCCTGGTGAAATCGCTGTTCGATTTCTTCCCGCACAAACAGCGCAATCAGAAGCCCCATGAGACAGAGTGGAACTAGGAGCATTAGTACATGTATCAGGATGAATTTGTGTGTGACGGAAGAGAACATCAGTTGATTTTAGAAGATAAGCATTTTATGTTAAAGAACTAGAATCCGGGTAGTTTGAACCGCATCACTACTTCTCCTGTTTCGCGGTCGATTTCTATTTTCTTGGATTCACTTTTTTCTTGAAGAGGTTTTCCGCCGGCCATCATAGAGAGGGAGTTGAGAAAGTCCATACCCTGATTCAGCACTTTTTCCATCTGTTCATAATCCTCGTTTGTGTGTGGCCCACCGGCTGGTTTTCCGACTTGTTCTCCGACTTGTTCTCCGACTTGCCCGGAGTCTTCTTTCTCCTCTTCTTCTGAAAACTCTTCGGCTGCAATATCTATTTCCGTGTCCTGTTTTCTGAAAACCTCCGGATTGAGATAATGGGGGGTGTGTTCGTCGAGTTCGGGACGGTCATATGATGCTGTTTCTGAAGATTGCTCCTCGGTCAGGTTTTCTATTTCTTCTTCATTGAACATAGAACGAACTCTATTGATAAACTTGTTTTTGCTTTCCCGGCTCAGGTCGACTTCATCACCTGTCCCTTCAAGCACCGCATCAAAAAGCTCCTGTTTTAAATTGATCCCGGCGAACACCCGCTCCTCGATGGAATTCTTGGTAATCAGATTGATAACATTTATTGATTCACTTTTCTGGCCGATTCGATGCACCCGTCCGATACGCTGGTTGAGCTTAGCCGGGTTCCAGGGGAGTTCGAAGTTAATTAGGCAGTCGGTATTCTGTAAGTTGAGTCCTACTCCTCCGGAATCGGTGGAAAGAAAAACCATGCAGTTTGGGTTTTCTCGGAACTCGTCGATGAGCTTTTGTCGCTTCTCCACCGGGACCTTGCCGGTAAATTCTACAAAGTCGATTTCAAGCTCCGATAAAACCTTTCCAATGAGATAGGTCATTGTTGTCCATTCTGAAAATATAACGACCTTTCGACGGTTTTCCAGAACAATATCCTTCAGTATCGACACCAGTTCAACCAGTTTAGGGGAGATATTGGTTTGTTTGTCGATAAGATAGGTGGAATTGCATACCATGCGCATCGCCAGCAGAGTTTTTTGCATCAGCTTTATATCCATGGGAGTGAGTACTTTTTTATTGATGAGACGGAAGAGCCCGGCCATGTAACCCTGGTGGATCTCTTCCTGTTCCCGGGAAAGATCGATGTAGTAATTGTTTTCGACTTTCTCCGGCAGGTTGTCTATGACCTCGGCCTTTTGTCTACGCAATAGGAGAGGATTGATTTTTTCATGGACCGCTTCCAGGTTTCGATACCCGAGGACTTTGTTTTTTCTTGTAGTGCTGAGGTTGAAATGGTGAGCGGCGAAAGCCCATAGCGGGGTCAGCAGCGTTGGGTCAGAGAACTGGACAATGCTGTAAAGATCTTCGAGCTTATTCTCAAGGGGAGTCCCGGTAATTACCAGGGAATGTTCGTGGGGTATTGATTGCACTGCACGGTGTGTCTTTGTTTCAAAGTTCTTGATGCGTTGCGCTTCGTCGAGAATGACGAAATCCGGCCTCCAGTGTGAAATTGTGAGAATGTCCCGCAGTACCGCCTCATAATTGGTAATTTTAAAGAGTACATCCCCTTCGGTGTACATCTTTTTCCTTTTTTCCCGGCTTCCGGAAATTATTACCGCAGATGTGTCGGTGAACTTTTCTATTTCTTGTTTCCACTGACTTTTAAGAGAAGAGGGAGATATTATCAGTACTTTTCTGAAGCCGAAGATTTGTTGTTTCAGGAGCGCCGTACTTATTGCCTGCAGGGTTTTACCCAGTCCCATCTCATCGGCAATGATGGCCGCTCTTCTAAAAACAGCGAAGCGTACCCCCTCTTCCTGATATGGGTAGAGGGATGTATGTAAAAATGAGAAATCGAGGGTATGCTTTTTCTCCAGCTTCTTCATTTCCTTTTGATACAGCAGATCCTCCATCCGTTTTAGAAGATAGTCGTCAAACCGGAGTTCCTCAGTAGAGTCGGAGTAGTGTGAGTAGAGTTCATACAAACCATTGATGCTCTCCCTGGTATACACCCCTTTCTCATTGAAAAGCTTTTCAATTTGTTCACGGACTTCCGGGTCCTCTAGGCGTTCATAATAACAACAGGGTCTGTCGAGTCGAGAGTTCCATGTAAAGTGTACAAAGGGAAATACTTCCTCCACCGCCGCTGCATCCGGTTGTAACTGGTGTAGTGTAAAGATAAGGTGCTTACAGGTGTCGAGATGGTTCGTAGCGAAATCCGGACAGGTGCAGTGGCCTTTTTCTTCTTCTATATTATAAATCGTGACAGTGTACTCTTTACCGCGGGAATTGCGTACCCCGTGCCGGCCCTTGAGTGTTTCTCCTCTGACAAGACTAAGTTCTTCTTTCTTTGCCCTTTCTTTGCGGCTCTCGAGGGCGGTTGTTTTAATTTCCTCCGGAGTTAAATACTCTTCTGGTATTTCTTTATCCTTTTGTAATGCAGCGGCCCGTTTTTGCCGTTCCAAGATGTCGAGATATGCGGCCACCACGTGTTTACAGCCAAAATGGGGGTACGGACAGGTACAAGAGGCTGAGTCCTGTGCGGGGCTTTCCAAGTGAATGGACACCTCGTACTCCCCGTAGCTGCCGTCAAAGGTATAAAAGTAGCGGCCCTCCCCAGGAGCTTCTTCACGCAAAGAATAGTTACCCAATGAAAAAATATTTTCACCTCGCGTGTAGATGAGGTCGGTACGAGCAATGCTTTCTTTTATAAAAGTGCGGGTTATAAGTTTCATCAATAGAGCCTACCGCCGTGAACGCTGCATGTCAATATCGAGGATCTTACAAACCGGTTTACTCCTCACTGAGTTGAATCAGCTCTTTTAGCTGGGCGGTGTCCATTTTAGTGAGCCACTGCTCGCCCTGCGATACAGTGAGGTTCGACAGCTCCTCCTTGGCCTCAAGCATGGCATTTATTTTTTCCTCAAAGGTGCCGCGGGTAATAAGGCGGTATACGGTGACGTCCTTGCGCTGGCCGATGCGGAAGGCGCGGTCGGTGGCCTGGTTTTCAACGGCCGGGTTCCACCATAGGTCGTAATGGACCACATGGTTGGCGGCGGTGAGGTTGAGGCCGACCCCGCCGGCTTTTATGGAAAGTACCATAAACGGGTGGTCGTGACTGTTTTGAAAGGTGTCGACCAGTGCCTCTCGCACTTTTCTGCTGCTGCCGCCGTAGAAAAAGAGGCAGGGGGTGTGGAGCTGCTGTTCAATTATCTTTTTGAGTAGCTTACCCATCTCGGCAAACTGGGTAAAAATGAGGGCCTTTTCCCCGCGGGCGTGAATGGTCTGCAGCAGCTCGATCAGGGCGGCGGCTTTCCCGGAGGCCTCGCAGCCCGTCTCGCCCTGTCTTGCGTACAGGTAGGGGTGACAGCAGATTTGTTTGAGGCCGGTCATCAGCTTAAACACCATGCCCGATCGCTTGATTCCCTCCTGATCGGCGAGCATCTGTTCGCTGTACTCCACTAACTCCTGATACATGACCGACTGTTCCTTCGTAAGGGGAGGAAAGCGGTTGGTGACTATCTTCTCTGGAAGGTCCTTTATGATAGTGGTATCGGTTTTGAGGCGCCGCAGGATCAGGGGAGAGGTGAGCCTGCGGAAGTGTTCCACCACCGAGTGGTTGCGGTAGCGTTCGATAGGGATGGCGAAGTTTTCTTTAAAGGCTTTTCGTCCGGGGAGATAGCCTTTCATCACATAGTCGATGATACTCCAGTAGTCCAGCAGTCGGTTTTCTACCGGGGTGCCGGTCATGGCAATACGATGATCGCCTTTTATCGATTTCACCGCCTTGGTTTGGGCTGTGGCTGTATTTTTGATGTTCTGGGCCTCGTCGACGATGGCAAGGGCCCACCGCTTTTTCTTCAGCAGCTCCGCGTCCCGGCGTGCAAGGGCGTAGGTGGTAATCAGCAGCTCTGCCTCTTCTGGAATCGTGCGTTCCTGGCCGTGATAAATCGCCGGTTCAAGGTCGGGGGCAAAACGTTGGAGTTCTCGCTGCCAGTTAGTTACCAGGCTCGCCGGGACGATTATGAGTACCGGTTTTTTTCGGGATACCACTTTTTCGTTTTTCAGCTGCAGCAGCAAAGCGATTACCTGTACTGTTTTGCCCAGTCCCATGTCGTCGGCGACGACTGAGCCAAGGCCGATATGATGATTATGGTAGAGCCATTGAAATCCCCTCAATTGATAGGGCCGCAGTTCGGCTTGCAGTCCCTCAGGGGCGTCCTTTTCCGGAGGACTCAGCAGAGAGGCAAATAGTTTTTCCACCTCTTCGTTTGTTTCTATCGCCGTACCGCCTAAGGTCCCAGTGAGGCCGGTTTTCAGCAGCTCCATAGGCGAGAGGGCGGGGGGCTTTTCCATTTTTCGAGACAATGCCGCAAGCTGTTTCTCGTCGAGTTCGAGGAACATGTCTTTGTAGCGTACGAAGCTGCCGTAACGGGCTTTAAGTTCAAAGAGCTCTTCCGGATCAATGAAGCTGTCTCCGGCGGCAATCTGCCATTGGAACTCAAGCATATCCTTGAGAGAGGTGTAGGAGACTACGCTGTCCGCCGAACCGGGGGGAGCGCTCATTTTCAGGGAGAGCTGTGGATAAAAAACCGAGCGCAGCGCCTTAGGAACGACGGTGTGCACCCCGAGGGTCCGCAGTACCGGTAGAGCGGCGAACCACTGCTCAATAAACTCATCTCCGGTCAGGATAATGGGGCCACTATTCTTGAGGAAGGCATGTACTGTATTCAGGTAGGTGGCCAGGAGGCTGAGGTCGCGGAGCAGCGGCATTATTTCACTCTCCGGTTTTTTCATAAAATCGCTGAAGAGTATCGGAAGTTCTTCCTCATTCCGGCGGTCCTTTATTCTTATTTCAAAGTGAAAGTGAGTATCGGGAGTTTCCTCTATATGGACCACCGGCCGGTAGTTAATCGGACGGACAAAAAATCGCCCAAGCCAGAGATTAATGGTCTGAGCGTTCTCCTGTTCCTCAAACCTTTTGGGGGTGTAGGCCCGACCTTCGAAAAAGAGTTTGATGATTGGGTCCTCGGGAGCACCCTTGCGTGCCTCGAATTCACAAAGATAGTATCCTATAAAGAAGGAGATGAGAAACAATACCTGCTGGCGACGGTCGAGGCCTGTGTGGTTGATGGCTGCGCGGTCAAATATGAGGACCTGTTCAGGCAAGTTCTCCACGAGAAGCTCGAATACATGCGAGACTTCCCGGTTAAAGAGGGCAGGGACCCAGCGGATAATATAACTTCCCTGATTGCGGGAAATAATTTCGGGGACGGCGGCGTTACACTCCAGAAGTTTCAAGGCATAATTGTTAATCATAATCAGGTAAGCAAGGAGTGGTGGATAAACAGACAAATTTCCCGCTGAGAGGGGCTTCAAATATTCGATTAAGGGAGAGAAATCCTCCGAGTCGAACTGTATTTTCCTGTCGCCCTTTTGCAGCTTTCCAGCGTACTGGTTTTTCCCTTTGTAAAGGGCAATGCTGCATGAATTATAAAGGGTGGCCGGCGGCTCCTCCTGGAGGTCGAGGTCCTTTACGTACCGCTGAGCCGCCTTCGAGGCCCTGCTGTAGGCCTTGAGGAGTAGCTGTTTGAAGTCCTTGGCCGGGTAAAAGAGGGGAAAATCGGTGAGCAGCTGCGAGACAGCCTGGTGCATGTCGGTAATGGTAGAAAGATCTATACCCTCGATTTGTTCTAAGTGGTAGGTATACTCCTGCCGCTGATCTGCAAGCAAGGATTCGATGGCGGGGATTGTTTCCCTACCTGCGTTTTGCACCGCGCTTTCTGTCGTGTCTTTTACCGCGTGTTCCGAGGCTCCCTTAGTTGATCCTTTTGCTGTTCCGTGCAACGATTCGGTCAGGTCGAGACCGTGCATACGAAACACGAGGAAGGGGTTTTTGTCGATTTCGTTGGCGATTATATAGACCACCGCCGCGAGGTGCTTGCAGGGAACGGCCCAATCGGGGCAGCTGCAGCGCATCCCCAGGTCCTTCCATGAGCGTGGAAAGATACGTATTCCCTTCTGAAGGACTTCTTCTTCGAGCTCCTGAGGAAGTTCACGGGCGGCCAGCTGAGAAAGATAATAGGGATTGTTCCTGATTATTTCCAGGATTGTATTTTTATCCGCTTTTTTGAAGCTCCACAGCTTAAGAGATATCTTGTAGGGACTTGGTCGGCGCCCCTTTACCCGGGCGGTAACAGTGGGCCCTTGTATATCGATAGATTTGACCGAGCCGTTGCGGGCATACCGTTTTCCGCGGGGGAGGCGGTTTGAAAAATCGATAGATGAGAGGGCCTGCAGCCATCTTTTCCCCCACCAGGTATGTCCGAACTCGATGTACGCCATAAAAGCTGTCCTTTTCTAAGTTTGAAGTATTATCCATAAAATGTAGGGTTTTGGCCAGTTCCTTCGTGTCAATTTCAGGTATTCTGAATGAGTATATAGATCATCTTATATATATCATCGGAGCGATTAATGTCCAATGAACAGTAGATCGATATTGAGCAGGTTGTCCGGGACTATGGAAAGTCTGTGTATAATCACGCTAATCCCTGTCACTGTGAGTGAAAGCTGGGGTATGTCCTGAAACAATATCCTATGGTTTTAAAGGAAGTGAGTGCCCTTGACCTGAGATTACATCATTTCAGCTCAACATGAGTGTCAGGTTAAAGGCAACGATAACTAAAGTTATGGCGGTAAAGCCCAGGCTGACTACAGGAAGAGCATTTTTTATAAAAGTATACTATTCGTAATGGCCCTGACGTTAATTGACTTGAGGTGGTAGCTTTGACTCCCTTTTGTGAATAGAATCAGGTGTGATAGTCTTATTTATGATAAGGGGCGTAATAAGAGACTGGGATGAAAAAACGGAAGATGCAGAACTATTCGCTGCTTGATGAAAGAATAAAGATAGACTCGGATTTTCCCATTTTTATGTTTGCCCATAGTGTGTCTGAAGAGCCGATTTCGAATTTACATGCCCACAATGTGCTTGAGCTGGGTATCTGCTTAAAGGGGCATGGGATTTTCATTATTGATAATGATATTAGCCCGTATGATTCCGGAGATATCATACTTATCCATCCGGGGGTATATCATCGGGCCAAGAGCGGGGCCGGCGTAGATGATCTGTGGTACTTTATCTATTTCAATCCTGAAGATTGGACTGAGTACTGGATGCCGGAACATGTGAATCGGCTTGTTCACTATTTTGAAGACCATGTGGTTTTTTCTTTGGTGAATGTGCTGGTTGAAGAGATAAAAAGCAAAAGAGCTGATCGGGAATACATTATCGCCGGTTTGATTAATAGCATTCTTGTGAGGATCAAGCGAATTGAAAAAAAGGAAGCCGAGAAGGGAATTGGAAGCACGGGACAGAATTTTAAGACAGATAGTAGGATTACCAAGGCCATCGATATATTGCTCAACTGTGGGACTGAATCGTGTGAGATTTCTGAATTAGCCCAAAGTTGCAACCTTTCAGAATCACGGTTCAGGCACTTGTTCAAAAAGCTGGTTGGGACTTCACCCAAAAGTTTTCAGATAAAAATACGTATAAATACTGCTATAAATTTAATAAAGTCGGGTGAACGGAAGATGGTAGATATTGCATATGAGTGCGGCTTTGAGAGCGTGAGCAGTTTCAACCGTCACTTTCGGCAAGAAACGGGTATGTCTCCCAGGCAATGGCGTACCTGGTGGGCTAATAACAATAAGTAAAAATTTCTCATAAATAGCCGTTTTTGCACATAAATCGACATAATGTGCGTAGAAAGCTCTGAAATTACTAGTATAATTTTTGTAAATGGCCGAACTATTTATACACTCGGTCTAAAACAAGGAGGCTTTTATGAAAAGAATAGGTCTAATGGTACTTATGATGCTACTCGTTCTTACGGTTTCGGTGTATGCCGGCGGCGAGCAAGAGAGCAGCGAAGGCCCTGTATTTGAGGTTTCTTCAAACGTAACCGAAGAGGGACAAGTAGAGCTGCTTGGTAAGCTGTTTCAGCGTTTTGTTGATGAATATAATGCTGAGAACGGTAGCAACTATTCGCTCAAGTTTGTAAGCGGTCAGGGTATGGATATAATTAATACACGAATGAGCTCAAACAATAAACCTGATATTTTTTCAATTGACTCGCCGGCTGATTCAAATGAATTTGCTGGTTCAGGTCTTTTATTGGATTTGACTGAATACGCTGAACAGTACAGCTGGGACGAAACGATTTTTGACTGGGCGTATAGTCTTGCGAAGGTTGATGGTGATGTGATGGCCCTGCCCTTCGGATATGAGGGAATGGTAATCTGGTACAACAAAGAGATTATGAAAGAGCTGGGCCTTGATGCACAATCGATTGATACTCTCCCAGAGTTTGAAGCGGCTATGAAAAAGGCTTCCGAGGCGGATTATATTCCGGTAATGCTTGGTAGTCAGGATTGGCCGTGGGCACAAGAGTGGTACCTCTCTATTCTTTATAGTTATACCGGCAGAGACCGTGTAAAGAAAACTATTGAAGGGGTGGAAGGATATGCCTGGACCGATGAGGCATTCGCCGAGACAGTTGCTCTTTATGAATCTTGGCATGATAAAGGGTACTTGGCAGACGGCCGCTCGTATGTGCTGACTTCAGATGATGCAATAAATCTTTTTACCAACGACAGGGCACTGTTTAAACTCGAAGGGACCTGGGCCCCGTACTGGATGATGCCGCTTGAAGAGGCTGATCAAAACAAAATCGGAGTAATGCTGCACCCTGCTATTAACGATATTGAGGAACCGCATATGCCCTTAGCTGTTGGAAACATGTGGTGCGCTTCTTCTGATACTGAGCATCCAGAGTTGGCTGCCTATTTGCTGGACCGGTTACTTGATCAGGACATACAAAGCGAGTTCTTGGATGTTGGGTATGACTTGGCACCTATGCAGATCAATGAGAGCGAGTTTGAGGGGCTTATTCCTGTGGTAGAGGATATGTGGAATGTAGTCAACGGCGCTCTTGCTGACGGCAGTTTTGGATATACTACTTGGGCTTTTTATCCGCCCGAAACCAGAGTGTATCTTTACGAAGGCATTGTGAATGTGCTTGAGGATAAGATTACTATTGATGAATATCTTTCCGAGATGCAGCGGTTGAACCAAAAAGAGCTTGAACAAGGGTTTAATCCGGTCATTCCGGCAGCAAACTAACTATAATGATGTGATTTATACGGGGGCCGGGCCTTTTAAGGGCCCCCGTTTTAAGAAACGAAGGAGTTGGTAAAATGGCACGACAGGTGCTCAGCAATAGAACCCGGCGGCAAAGGCTGATAGCGTATGCCTCCGTACTACCTATTTTTCTATATCATTTTATACTTATCGTATTGCCCACCTTGAATACACTTACCGCTTCGTTCACGAATTGGAATGGGATAGGGAAAAAGCAGTTTACCGGTATTTCCAACTACATTGAGCTTGTTGGCGATCCCAATTTTATCACTGCATTTGGAAATAATATCAAATGGATGATTGTCTTCCTCACTCTTCCAATTATGCTCGGAATCCTTCTGGGATATATTTTATCCGGTGTGAAAAGGGGCAGGCTTTTTTTCCGGGCAGTCTATTTTTTACCTTATGTAATTTCAGCTGCAATAGCGGGAAAAATATTTGCAGCTTTTTATAATCCGTATTTTGGAATAAATGTTGCCTTAAAGGCCTTTCAGCTTGATTTTATTGCACTAGACTGGCTGGCCCCGAAAAATGCGCTTTTTTCGGTTGCCTTTGTAGATATGTGGCACTGGTGGGGCTTTCTTCTAGTCATTTTTATTAGCGCTCTTCAGCAGATTGATCCTCTCCTATATGAAAGTGCCCGGGTAGAAGGGGCAAGCGAACTGCAGAAAATATGGTATATAACATTGCCTAGTATCAGACAGACAATTGTGTTTATTGTACTGATTACGATGGTGTGGTCCGTAAGTACGTTTGAATATGTGTGGGTAATGACACGCGGCGGGCCCGGTTCAGAGATATTATCGACGATGCTCTACAAGAATGCGTATTTCAAATACCGGGCCGGATATGCAAGCTCTATAGCGGTGGTCCAAATGCTGGTTTCTTTTCTTATTTTTGCAGGTTTCGGGGCTTTACGTAAGCGGATGGAGGATTAATGATGAGTGTGTGTCGAAGGTTAAATCATATTTTTGTATATTCATTTCTTTGTTTGGTTGCGCTGCTGCAGTTGTCGCCGTTACTGGCAACTTTGTTCAATTCATTTAGATCTACCAAGGATATAACCAAATTCCCAATCGGGCTTCCAACCCAGTATAACTTAGAGAATTACATTGAAGCGTGGAGAGTTGGGGAGTATACTCGGGCCTTTGCGAATAGTATTATCGTCAGCTCTGTATCAACTATAAGTGTGGTGCTTATGGCCATTATCGCCGGTTTCTTTCTGGCCCGGTCAAACTTTAAAATTAAGGATTATATCATAACGTATTTTGGAGTAGCCCTGTCGATACCTGTCTTTGCCTTCTTAGTGCCGGTATACTTTTCTTTCTCCGAGCTTGGGTTAGTGGATCATCTTATTGGGTTGGTTCTTCTATTTATTGCAATAAATATGCCGTTTAATATCCTACTCTCACGGACTTACATCCTCGGCATTCCCCGGGAGCTTGACGAATCGGCAACCATGGACGGGTGTTCAGTTTATCAGATTATATGGAACATTATATTTCCCATCTCAAAACCTATTATTACAACGATTGCTTTGATTGTATTTGTGACCACCTGGAATGAATTTACAGTGGCAAATACTTTTTTGCAGTCACCCGAGTTAAAAACAGCTTCGACTAAATATGTGCTGTTTGTAGGAGAAAGGGGTTCAGACTTATCGCTTGTTTATACCGCAGGAATTGTCACTATGTTACCTATAGTTGCTGTGTTTATTGCTTTACAGAACTATTTCATTGAGGGCATGACCACCGGAAGCATAAAATAAAAATAGGAGAATAATTATATGCCGCTACCACAGGACTACGATCAACGTGTATACGCAGGAGTACTTGGAAAAATTATTGGTGTCTATCTTGGAAGACCCTTTGAAGGTTGGAGCTATGAAAAGATTTTACATCGGATTGGAGAGATAGAATACTACGTAAATGATAAAGTTATTGCATATTACAACGCACAAGGGCAGGAACCTCCCTTTATGCCTTTGGTGGTAACTGATGATGATATTACAGGAACGTTCACTTTTTTACGGGCAATGTCGGATTACGGCAACTCGCCTGATTTGAGTGTGGAGCAAATAGGTGATACCTGGCTTAATTATATAATCGAAAATAGAACGATATTGTGGTGGGGCGGGGTAGGAAATTCTACCGAGCATACTGCCTATATTAACCTAAAAAATGGTATCCCTGCTCCGGTAAGCGGTTCGATTTCGCAAAATGGCAAGATCACTGCCGAACAGATTGGCGCACAGATATTTATTGATGGCTGGGCCATGATTGCGCCGAATGACCCGGAAAAGGCTGTTGAATATGCACGACGTGCTGCTTCTGTGTCCCACGATGGAGAGGCTGTGTATGCAGCTCAAGTGCTTGCAGCAATGGAAGCGGCTGCCTTCACAGAACCGGACATAAACAAACTGCTGGATATTGGAAGTTCTCTCATTCCTCAAGATTCGCTAGTGAATCAGCTTATTCAGGATGTTCGCAATTGGCATGCAGGTGAACCGGACTGGCACGTCACCTTTAAGAAGATACAGAAATTTTACGGCTATGATCGGTATGGCGGCAATGTACATGTAATACCGAATCATGCAATTGTAATTATGGGCCTTCTCTACGGAGATGATGATTTCCAAACAGCTTTGAAGGTAACCAATACGGCCGGGTGGGACACCGATTGTAATTCGGGCAATGTAGGTTGTTTGTTGGGAATTAAGAATGGTCTACGCGGACTGGAGTCTGGAGTAGATTGGCGGGGCCCTATAAGGGACAGAATACTAATGTCTACTGCTGACGGGGGACGTACGATTACCGATGCTGTAAGGGAAAGCCGGGCCGTTATTCAAGTTGGTAAAGCTTTGGCAGGTGAGCCCACCATTTCTTTTGAAGAACCACGGTACTCGTTCCAGTTTCCTGGATCTGTGCAGGGGTTTGTGGCTGAGGCTGGGGCTGAGCTCGTGACCGTAGAAAATCTCGTTGTAGATGAGCAGACGGGTGATCGGGCGCTGGGAATACAGCTGGTGGGAGGTGGTGCGGTAATAACGCCTACTTTTATCCAACCTGATGAATTTGCAATGGAGGGGTATGAATTGATTGCGTGCCCAACTCTGTATTCCGGCCAGATAATTAATGCAGGGGTGAGCTCTTCTAGTGAATGTTCTGTAACCCCTTTTATCAGGTATTATCAAGAAGATGAGCATATTGAACAGCTAAATGGACCCTCCGTTGAACTATTTCATTCAAACGCACCTGCTACCATTGAGTGGAAAATTCCGGATACAGACGGGCTGCCAATAGTGTACGTAGGATTCCAGATGGAGGCTAAAACAGCCGGCAGAGTATTCCTTCATTACCTTGATTGGAATGGAACTCCCTCAGTTACCTTTACGCGACCTAAAGTGCTGACCACTCAGAATAGATTACAATCTTGGCGGCGTGCATGGGTCGATGCTGTTGATGTATGGCAACTTTTCTTTCCAGAATCGTTCCGCATATCACAAAATGAGGGGCGCGGTCTGTTGTATCAGGGTACTACAGAATGGACGGATTATGTGGCCACCGCCACTATCTCGATAAGCTCAGCATCTGCTGCAGGTATCGCTGCCAGGATTCAAGGCCTGTGTCGCTACTATGGATTGCTTCTGAAGAAAGGGAACACAGCAACACTGGTGAAGGTCCTAGGCCGGGAAGTTGTTCTTGCAGAAGCCCCTTTCCGGTGGGAACAAGACTGCGAATATGAACTGAGGCTTGAGGTTACCGGTTTTCATATCCGCGCATGGATTAACAAAACTCTTCTCTTTGATTTTGAAGATCATCACCATGAATTATATGGCGGAGCCGCAGGTTTCCTAATTGAGCGAGGGCACTTGAAAAGTGAGAGACTTTCTATCTCACCTTGTCTTGTTAACACATAACCGGTGATCTTTACTTTGATGAGACTATTAATGTGAGCGGCCGAGGTTGCTTGGTTCTGATTGCCTGCGTTCATTTTTATGTGTAGAATATATACACACTATTGATCGATGCGGGAGAGCTTCTATGTATGATGTAGTAATAAAAAACGGAACAGTTATAAATAGCGATGCGAGTTTTTTTGCCGATGTCGCGGTGAGGGGCGGTAAGATCGCCGCCGTTGGCAGCGATTTGGAGGCCCTTCGCGAGGTTGATGCCGAGGGGAAGCTGGTGGTTCCCGGAGGGGTGGATACGCATGTGCACCTTACTCTCGATCTCGGTGGCGACACGATTTCTTCGGACGATTTCTTTACAGGAACTAAGGCGGCCGCCTTCGGGGGGACAACAACGGTGGTTCCCTTTATTCATCCCGAGGAGGGAGAGGGGCCGCGCGAAGCCTTTGAGAGACGGCAAGGGGAGGCATCCGGAGAGGTAGTGGTCGACTACGGCTGGCATATGAATATTGGACCGTCGGCTTTTGCAGATACAGCGGGTGGAACCGCTGCAGGACGGGAGAATTTGCGGCGTTTTGTTGATGAATCATCGGCCCTCGGAATCTCCACCTACAAATTGTACATGGCCTACGGATACCGCTTGAATGATGTACAACTCTACGAGGCAATGGAAGCTATTGCCGGTGTCAACGGGTTGCCGGTGGTGCACGCGGAGAATTTTGAATTGATTACAATGCTGGTGAACCGAGCTGTGGAGGCCGGAGAGAGGCATCCCCGCCTGCATGAGAAAACTCGTCCTGCGGAGTTTGAAGCGGAGGCAGCGGCCCGGGTATTTGCGATTGCTCGTCGGGCGGGTGTGCCGGTGGAGGTTTTTCATGTGGGCACCGACAGGGTTGTAGATGAAATTAGGCGGGCCCGCCGGCAAGGGGATCGGGTATATGGGGAAACTTGTCCACAGTACCTGTTTTTAAATAACAGTGCTTTTGAACGGCCTGGGGTTGAGGCTGCCTACGTGGTGTGTGCTCCGCCGGTCCGTCCTGAGGAAGATCGTCTTGCGATGTGGCGGGCCCTCGCCTCCGATGACCTCCAGATTGTCTCCACCGACCACTGTCCGTTTACCAGAGAGCTGAAGGAGCGCGGCCTCGCTGAAGGTTTCCATAAAATCCCCGGCGGAGTGCCTTCTATGGAGATGAGGATGACTGCGTTGTACAGCGGAGGGGTGGCCGCCGGCCTTTTTTCTGAGAACCGCTGGGTTGAGTTGTGTTCGGCCTTCCCGGCCCGGCTGCACGGTTTTGAGAGCAAGGGCGTCATAGCACCAGGTTTCGATGCGGATATTGTCGTTTTCGACCCTCATGCTCGGTCGGCAATAAGCGCGGAAAGCTTGCATGAGGACTGCGGATGGACACCCTACGAGGGGCTGGAGCTTACAGGGCGCGTCGAGAGTACCTTCGTTCGGGGAACCCCAGTGGTCGAGAACGGTGAGTTTGTCGGCGAGCGAGGGATCGGCCGGTTTATTGAACGCTCACGGGCAGGCTTATCATGACCTGAGTTCCTTTTTACGAATAAGCATAATCAGAGCAGCTAATGCCTGTATAGCCCCTATCAGAAAGAATATGATATGAAGTG
>Ga0102934_1000698_pt1 | contig 22819 bp, 21 predicted proteins | sample SalPonR2_A_D1_MG_FD_78175 | JGI IMG/M metagenome (GOLD analysis project Ga0102934, IMG submission 78175) | Salt pond soil microbial communities from South San Francisco under conditions of wetland restoration - Salt Pond MetaG R2_A_D1_MG | ecosystem: Environmental > Aquatic > Marine > Intertidal... | reverse complement strand
GCCCGCCGGCCCTCCTCCTACAATTACAATATCATAGGAATCTTTAAGCATCTTGCCCCCTTTCCTCATTCAAAGAGAGCGCTCTGACCGGGCAGATGCGGACACATTTTGTGCAGGCCGTGCACTTTTCCTGATCAATCTCCACAAATTTCTCGAACATTTCCAGAACATTGACCGGACATACACTAACGCAGAGACCACATAGATCACAACGTTGATTGTCAATTTTCAGCATTTTGTACTCCGGTTTCTTCAATATTACCAAAATTAGGAAACCTGATATCATAGCGCTGGTTATAGTACTTTTTGGATAAATAATAAGCAATTATTGCAAACAGGAAAAACCAGGGGTACTGAGAACTGCCAAAAAAGACAAAAAAGAATAAAGTATAGGAAACAGTTCTCAAAATCCAGAGGTGATTTACTTTGAAAACTAAAATGATATACAGAACCAGTCCCAATAGCAAAGAATGAGTTAGCATAGGATCTCCCAGCTTGAGCCCCCATAAAAATGCGCCTAAAGCCAAAACTGCTGACAGCCAGATCAAATGTCCTCGGTCACCCATATGAATTATTTCTTCACCGTCTTTATAACTTTTATACAACATATTACCGTCAAGGAGAAAAATCAGAATCAGAAGGGAAACAATTTCCAGTAAATAGGGGCCAAACATTTTCAAAGTAGTCAGATTCAAAGAGCCTTTGATCTGCCAGCCAAAACCAAAAAGCAAAATGGCAAATACAATATTGGACACCAGCCACATTACGCCCTTTTCTTTTTTGCTAATATTTAACAAATTGTGTCCCACTGCTCTGGTAGCGACAATTATAACAGCAAATCCGGCCAATAATAATTTTTGGATCAATAGCAAAGAAGCCAGTCCAATGATCATAGCAATGACTGCAATTTTTTTAGCATTCTCGGGCTCAATCTGGCCATTTTCAACCGGGGATAATTGATTGGATTTATCTTCATTCTCCACATGATTAATCTGATTCAGGATCAGGATTCCGCCGCTGACCAATAAAATTGCTGCAAAGGATAAAAATGTATTCAGGCTCAATCCAGTCACCCACCAGGCTGGAGAATTATTGGCTACCGCACTTTGAGAAGCAAATCCAGCCAGAGTTACCAATACAACCATGATCAGTGAAATAGGATCAAATAAGATCAGATAGTCCAGGGCCTGCAAAACTTTCTTGGGAATCTTTAACTTCATAATGATTCTTCTTCCTTTCGCTCTTCAATATAATTTTTAGTAAAGCAAGCCGTGCAAAAATTTTCATGAGGCATTTTTGTGGCTTTTAAAAGCCCTTCTACACTCAGGTATTCCAGGCTGTCAACATCCAGGTGTTCTCTGATTTCTTCCAAACTTTTCTGATTGGCAATCAATTCTTTTTCCGACGGAAAGTCCATTCCATAATAACAGGGATACTTTACAGGTGGCGAGGCGATTCTAATGTGAATCTCTTCTGGATTGGCTTTTTTTATCATGCGTACCAACTTTTTCAGCGTAGTTCCCCGCACAATAGAGTCATCAACAATCACAACTCTGCGATTTTCCAGAACACCATTTATAGTATTGAATTTTAATTTTACAGAAAAATCCCGAACGGCTTAAGATGGATAAATAAAAGTTCTTCCTACATAATGGTTTCTGATCAAACCGATTTCAAAACGGGCTTCCGACCTTTGAGAAAAACCTACTGCAGCAGTATTACTGGAATCTGGTACCGAGATAACAACATCGCCATTGGAAACAGGCTTTTCCAGAGCAAGAATTTTACCAAATTTTCTTCTGATCTTATCTACGCTTGTGCCAAAAATTTCACTATCAGGCCGGGAAAAATAAACATATTCAAATATACAGTGCTTTTTTTTCTCTTCTGCGATAGTAAAAGATTGCAAACCATTTTGGTCAATTATCAACAATTCTCCAGGCTTAATATCACGGATATATTCGGCACCAATCAGATCCAGAGCACAGGTCTCTGAAACAAAAACATAGGAACCGTTCAATTTACCCATAGCCAGGGGACGAAGACCATGCTTATCCCGGGCTACAATCATCTTATCATCATGCATCATAACTACTGAAAATGCACCCTGAACACTACTAAAAGCATCCAGCATCTTTTCCTCAAAACTATCTTTCTCAGAATGGGAAAAAAGATGGATAATAAATTCCGTATCAGAAGTTGTTTGAAAAATAGCTCCTTTATCCTCAAGGATCTGCTTGGTATTTCTTAAGTTGATCAGATTTCCATTATGAGCAATTGAGACCGAGCTGTTTTGAAAATTGAACAAAAAGGGTTGTATATTCTGTTTTCCACTGCCTCCATGGGTAGAATATCTATTGTGACCTATTGCCATTCGACCGGGTAATCGATTCATTTTGTCCTTGTCACCAAAGACATCTGAAATCAAACCTACGCCTTTCTCCACAAAACTCTTATCCCCGTCCCAGGATACAATCCCACCAGCCTCTTGCCCTCGATGTTGCAGAGCATAGAGGCATAGGTAACTAAGTGTTGAAGCTTCCTCATGATCATAAATTCCAACTATGCCACACATTAATTATGTCCACCTTTAATTTTTATATGATTAGTATAGATCCATCCCCGCTGCTTGACTTCGGCTTCCAGTCGATATAGGCCAGAGGGAACCTCTAATTCCAGATTATTGGTATATACTTTCTTAAAAATTTCGCCATTTCGAATTACTTTGACATGAGCTTTTCGTGGTAAACTGGCATACAATTTTGCTTCATCAGCCTGAATGGAGTCTCCCATCTGAATTAATCTGGAATTCGCTTCTGCCCAGAAGCGAAAGCCTCGAGCATCTCCTCGACGATAATTAGAAATAAAATTGCGGCCTGAACTAATGTTGTCATAAATAATAGTTTCGGCATCTTCCTCTTCAATATGATGATCAAAAGGTTCATCAAGCAGCAGATGAGTACGAATAGATTTAAACATAATTTTATAATCAAAGACTGCTTTCTCAAACAGCCCCAGAATTTTTATCTTTGTAGCATGAGCATCCACAGCGCCGATGGCGGTAACCTTACGATTCTGATTGACCTTATCCCACCATTTTAGCAACTTTCTTTTTGGATGGGTAGAAAAGCTGCGAGGATGCAGAAAATTCCAAAATTGATTCCGCAAGGTTGTTTTTTCCATCCAGTGCGACATCATATTCCAGAGTTCTATCACTTTGATTTCAGGATAATCTAAACTGGTCCAGTTAATTGGCGGCATACCGCGAGGTGCTTTTTCTGGATCTCGCTCTTCAAATGGATGAGCGGCAATACCTAGCGCTCCTTTTTTATCTACTTCTTTGATATACTGTTCATGACTCAATTCAGCATCCAATATCTTTTCAAGACCAAAAGCCAAATAGTGATGTTGGTCATCTGGATCCTGAATTTCATAACCGATTCCCAGAAAAAAATCATCATACCAGCCATTGTAACCTTCGCTACGTCCTTTTAAGGTCATGTGATCAGACATAAGCAAATAATCAAGGCCTGCATCAATAGCTGACTGAATTATCTTAGGGTAATCACCACTTCCATCAGAATAAATCGAATGGGCATGAATACAACCGACTAGTTCATTAAAATTATCCATTATCAATCCTATCTATAATTAATATACCAAGAGCAGTTCCAGCAACGTCAGCAATAATATCATAGAAACTAAATGTACCTTGATCACTTTTTAGATCATAGCCTTCTTTACCCAGTCCTAGCGTGATGCTAAAACCAGCAGAAAATAGATAAGCATCTTTATATTTTGTATCCAGCATACGATTCATTATATAATATCCAGTAGTTGTTGTGTAAAGCGAAAAAGAAAAGTGCTTTAATTTATCCATGGCCAGCATTCTGGTCATTATTTGAGGCTTCTTTTGGATTAATTGTGCTTCTAGCTGCTGATTATGTTTCACATCAGCCTGGCCTCTACATAAAACCACGAATACAAAAACAATTATAGCAACAAACTTGAATCGACTCAAAAATTATCCAAATATTTTAAATAATAAAACAATTAAAACAAGTACTGGCGCAACAAATTTAACTAGAATTTTCCAGATATTCAGTAATATATTCGACATTCCTTCTGTTCCCTGGAGTAAATTGGGAATCGCCTTTTTCATTCCCCAGAACCAGCCAACAAAAACCAGTATAAAAATTCCACCTAGAGGCAAAAGGATATTGGAAGCAAAGAAATCAGCTACACCGAAAAAGGTTTTTCCAAATATATGAAACTCCTGGAGAGGTCCAAAAGAAAGCGCACTCGGTACCCCCAGCAAAAAGACCACTCCGCCAAGAAAAATTGTGGCTTTGCGCCGGGATAGATTGAACTCTTCTGTAAAAAAGGCGGTGATTACCTCCATAAGTGAAATTGTCGAAGTCAAAGCAGCCATAGAAAGCAGTAGAAAGAAAATTATACGAAAAAACCCACCGGCAGGAATTTCATTAAACATAGAAGGTAAAATATTAAAAATAAGAGCCGGTCCCTGATCAGGATGAAGACCGAGAGCAAACAGAGCCGGAAAAAACATAAAACCAGCCAGCAAAGCAATGGATGTATCCAGAATTACAATATTGAGAGAACAATTAAGCAGATTGTCATCTTTTGACATGTAACTACCATAGGTCAGAAGCGCACCCATTCCCAGACTCAAAGAAAAGAAAGCCTGTCCTAAAGCCAGCAAAATTGTTCTTTCATTAATAGCGCTGAAATCCGGTTTCATTAAATAGGCGATCCCGGCTTTTGCGCCTTCAAGAGTCACTCCTCTTATCACTAGAGCCAGCATAAAGAAAAGCAACAAAGGCATCAAAATTTTAGCAGCCTTTTCAATACCATTACTAACACCAAAATATATTATCCCAACTGTCAAAAACATGAAAAGGGCGTGAAATCCCAGAGTCCAGCCTGGATTTCCAGCCAAACTGCCAAAAAATTCACCAGCCATTTCAGGATCATTTATAGCAGCAAAACTGCCTTTAACTGATTCAACAACATAGCCTGCACACCATCCAGCAATCACATTGTAATAAGATAGAATCACAAAGCCAGCAAAAACACCTACTCCTCCTACTGCTGTCCAAAAAAGCGAATTTTGGGATAATTGGCGAAAGCTGCCAACCGGATTTTTCTGCGCTGTGCGACCAATCAGAACCTCGGCTATAACTGTAGGGAGTCCAATTATTAAAATACTGACCAGATAAATGATAATAAAAGCTGCTCCACCATTCTCGCCAACCAGATAGGGAAATTTCCAGATATTGCCCAGTCCGATTGCTGAACCAGCAGCTGCCAGTATAAAACCAACTTTTGAACCCCATTGATCTCTTTCAACTTCCATCAAAAACCCCTTAAAACTTAATTGAAATATTTATTCCGTATTTTCTTCGATTATAAAAGGATGATAGCTCCAGTTTGTCCTCTGGAAAATTAATTAAATGAGCATCAACATAGGCATCCAGCATACTAACAATGTGGATCCCGGCGATCCACCAGTAGGATTTATTGCGAGTTTCCTCAGGCTTCCAGGGTTCCCGCTTTAGATTGTATCCAGTAATAGCCCGCACAGTATCCTGCTGCTGAGGAATTTCAAGCTGTTCCCAGGCCTCCTCGCCAACTCTAGATATAGTTTCTTCAACATAATTATCAATCCTGTTCCAGTAAATAACCTGTCGAATGCAAAAGGCTTCGGCTCCAGCAAACAAAACTGCCTTGAGAGGCTGCCGAGCATAGATCTGACCTGTTCCCGGAACAATTGCCGACATGATCATAGCTTTACGAGGAGAAATGTGAACCGAATCCTGTTCCGACTGCAAAAGACTGATATTCAAATCAGGGCTTTTCGCCTGAACAAGAGCAGTAAGAATAACCAGCAGAAATCCTGTCTTCAATCGCAAATTAAATCATCCTCCTAAATTCATCCTGTGAGCACATTAATTGCTCGGGGAATAGTGTTGATCATGATTTCATTTTGGCTACTATTGAAGACTTCACCATCATAATGGATTGGCAAACGGTGTTCACTAATGATTCGAATCTTCTCACCAATGAATTGATTGACCTCCCGTATTGTATCTATTTTGCCATTCAAGAGGGCATGAAATTTATATAATAATTTGGTTTTAGGAATATCGGAGACAAAATTTACATCCAGTTTGCCATCATCGAGAACTGCGTCAGGATTAAGCAGAATACCACCGCCACAGGCCCGACCATTTCCAATAGCCACAAGATAGGCGTGATCTTCCATGGCCAATTTGCCATCAATCTCTACCTTGAGAGGTACAGCCTTCCACTTTAACCAGGCTTTGAGAAGACTCCAGATGTAAACTAATCGGCTGCTGAAGATGCCCCTGTGACCGGGATTTTGGCTTTCTTCATTGATATAGCCATCGAGTCCAACTCCTATTCCATTCACAAAATGGATATCATTAATTCGGCCTACATCAATTTTTTTGACCTGATAATTTATCAACGACCGAACAGCTTTTTTATAATTATTGCGAATATCAATGCTACGGACAAAATCATTGCCCCGACCATGAGGAATAATTCCTAGTGGAATCTCGGAGCCAATTAGACCATTGACAACCTCATTAATTGTACCATCGCCACCAAATACTATGAGAGCGTCATAATTATTTTTAATTGACCTTGTAATTTCTGTAGCATGGCGCGGTTCTTTTGTGAGATAAAAATCATAATCTATAGTATAATAATCAAATATTTTCTGGAGTTTCGGTAATTCTCGAATACTATTACCTTTACCTGCAGCAGGATTAACAATGACTGCAAATTTCTTTATCAAGCGGTTCTCCTATCCAGTCCTTGAGTCATCTTTTTAAAAAGCTCACCATTTTATTTTGAGCTCTTTATTGGCTTTTAATTCATCCAGACGTCTGACCGGTGTATCATAGGGAGCATTTTTGAGCATTTCAGGATCTTCTTGGGCCTCTTTGTCTATTTTTTTCATGATCTCTATGAAATTATCAAGATTGGCCTTGGCTTCCGTTTCTGTAGGCTCGATCATCATAGCTTCCTTGACAACCAGAGGAAAATAGACAGTCGGTGCATGCATTCCATAATCGAGCAGCCGTTTGGCAATGTCAAGAGCCTTGACTCCGTATTCTTTTTTATGTTTTTGAGCTGAGGCCACAAATTCATGCATACAGGTTCTGTTGAAGGGAACGTCATAGAGGCGTGATAATTTTTTGCGAACATAATTGGCATTCAAAACAGCATTGCGGGATACTTTTTTGAGCCCTTCTGCTCCTAACATTGAGATGTAAACATAGGCCCGAACCATTACTCCAAAATGTCCGTAATATCCAAGCATACGACCAATGGATTGCTGAAAATCAGATGAGAGTTTATATTGATCGCCTTCTTTAACAACCCGGGGAACAGGTAGAAAGGGTTCCAGTTCTTTGACCACACCGATCGGACCACTGCCTGGACCACCTCCACCATGAGGAGTTGAAAATGTTTTGTGCAAATTCATATGCACAATGTCAAAACCCATATCAGCAGGTTTGGCAACACCAAACAAAGCATTCAGATTGGCACCATCCATATAAACAATGCCATCGTGTTTGTGAATCAGAGCGTTGATCTCTTCGATATCCTCCTCGAAAAGTCCCAGAGTACTAGGATTGGTGATCATCATTCCGGCCACATCATCATCAATTTTTTCTTTGAGATCTTCTACATCAATAATGCCTTTTTGATTGGACTTGACTGAGCGTACTTCATAATCAACAGAAGACGCTGAAGAGGGGTTAGTCCCATGGGCTGAGTCTGGAATCAGAATATATTTTTTCTCGTTACCTTTGACCTGGTGATATTTCTGGATCAACATTGTTCCTGTTAATTCTCCATGGGAACCAGCAGCCGGCTGTAATGTCACAGCTTCCATTCCGGTGATTTCAGTTAAAAAGCCTTCCAGTTCATACATTAATTGGAGAGCGCCCTGCACTGTCTTTTGCGGTTGTTCAGGATGAATTTCAGCAAATCCTGGTAGTCCGGCCAGCTTATCATTGACCTTGGGATTATATTTCATCGTACATGACCCCAGAGGATAAAAGTCCTTGTCAACATGGTGATTCATACTCGACATCTTTGTATAATGTCGAACAACTTCCGGTTCACTAACCTCTGGAATATCAAGTTCTTTCTTTCGTAATAATTCTTCAGGAATCAATTCATCAGGTGTTTTAGTCTTTTCATCAGAAAGAGCCACACCTATTTTCCCAGGACTTGAATATTCTTTTAATAATTTTTCCATATCGCACCTCTCTTAGTCAAATTTTGGCTTTGATCAATCGGGGCACTTCCTTCAACATGGTGTTGATCTTGTCAGCATGGCGACCTCCGGCAGTTGCCAGATGGGGACGACCACCACCGCCACCGCCCAGAATTTTGCCTAATTCAAGAGCCAGATCACCGGCTTTAAGATCATATTTATTTCTAGCACCATCAGATACCACGACTACTAACCCCGGTTTTCCCTCTCGCTCCGAAGCTATTACTCCTACACCAACTTCCAGTTTTTCCCGAATAATATCACCAATCTTCTTGAGTTCATCAATATTTTTATCGGGAATCTGAGAAGTTACCATTTTTATATCGTCGATCTTTTCAGCCTTTTCTATAATTTCTTCTATACGACTTTCCCAATTTTGCTCTTTTAGCACTTCCAGTTTTTTGTTTAATTCTTTAATCTGATCGGACATTTTTTGATATTCGTCAACAAGTTTTTTACGTTCAGTTTTACTCTCCTGTTCCAGTTCAGTGAGAATTTTTTCATCTTTGCGTAATAATTCAAAAGCCTTTTTACCGGTAACTGCTTCGATTCTTCTTACACCCGAAGCTACAGACGTTTCCATAGTTATTTTGAAAAGCCCTAGATCGCCGGTACGATCAGCATGCTTTCCACCGCACAATTCCTGAGAAAAATCATCAACAGAGACTACCCGGACTTCATCATCATATTTCTCACCAAATAAGGCCATTGCACCAGATTCTCGGGCTTCATCATATTCCTTATGATCAACTTCTAATTTAACATTATCACGAATTTTTGCATTGACTATATCTTCTACTTTTTCTATTTCCTGATCAGATATTTTTTCAAAATGGGTCAGATCAAAACGCAATCTATCAGCTTCTACAAGAGAACCAGCCTGGGTAACATGGTCACCCAGAACCTCCCGCAAGGCAGCATGTAATAGATGGGTAGCAGTATGATTAGCACGAATACTGTCGCTTTTTTCTGAATCAATTTCAGCAATTACTTCAGAATTATCTATTTCGCCTTTGATGATTTTTCCGGAATGGATGACGGTTTGATTGTTCTTGACAGTGTCTTCAACTCTTACTTTGAAATTGTCATTATAAATATAGCCAGTATCACCGACTTCCCCACCAGATTCTGCATAAAAAGGTGTTTTATCGAGTACTATTTGAATTTTATCATCATCAAAAGCAAATTTTCTGATCTGCGCTTTAATTTTTTCCTGCTCATAACCAACAAATTCCGAATCCAAACCTTCTGACAACAATTGCCAATCCAGATCTTGATTGTAATCAACATTAAAGCCGCCATCTTCCCGGGCCTGCTTACGCTGCTTTTCCATTTCTCGCTCAAAGCCGTCTTCATCGATCCCCAAACCAGCTTCTTCAGCCAGAAGGTTGGTCAAATCAACAGGAAAACCATAGGTGTCGTAAAGTTTAAACACTTTTTCACCGGGAATTGTCTTTTTTCCGGCTTCTTCAACTTCATCTTTATACTGGTGAAATACTTCCAGGCCTCGATCAAGAGTTTTACCAAAAGATTCCTCTTCAACTTTGATTACCTTGCGAATGTGTTCCCGCCGTTCTTTAATCTCAGGATAGGCTTCGCCAAGAACTTTGATTACACTATCAACTAATTTATATAAAACAGGCTCATGAACCTCAAGCATGCGAGCATAACGCGAAGCTCTTCTCAGGACTCTGCGCAAAACATAGCCACGACCTTCATTTGATGGCAGAGCACCGTCAGCAATGGATGTACTCAGCATGCGAATATGATCGGCTATCACCCGGTGAGGTGTACCGTCTTCCTCACTATATTCTACTCCTGTCAGCTTACTGATCTGATCAATAATCGGTGTAAAAAGGTCAGTATCATAATTTGATCTCTTATCCTGTAAAACTGCAACCAGACGCTCCAGTCCTGCTCCAGTATCAACATGTTTGACAGGCAGAGGATTCAATTTTCCGGATTGATCACGATTATATTGAATAAAAACTAGATTCCAAAGTTCTATATATTCCGGATCATCAGCATTTACTTTTTCTGCTTTTTGTTGATCGGGATTATCGCCAGTGTAAATATGGACTTCAGAACAGGGACCGCAGGGGCCGGTATCGCCCATTTCCCAAAAATTATCTTTATCACCAAATCGCAAAATGCGATCAGGTTCAATATCAGTAGCCTCGCGCCAGTGGTGGGCAGCTTCGTCATCATCCTTATATACAGTCGCCCATAAGCGATCTTTAGGCAATTTCCAGACTTCGGTTAACAATTCCCAGGCATACTCAATAGCCTCTTTTTTGTAATAATCACCAAAAGACCAATTCCCCAGCATTTCAAAAAAAGTGTGATGGTAGGTATCCTTGCCAACTTCTTCCAGGTCGTTATGTTTGCCACTTACTCTAATACATTTTTGAGAATCGACAACTCGATCAGCCTGAGGTTCTTCTTTACCCAGAAAAACACCTTTGAATTGATTCATACCAGCATTGGTAAAAAGCAGAGTAGGGTCCTTCTGCGGAATAACGGGAGCGCTTTTAACCTCTTTATGTTCTTTATTCTTAAAAAAATCTATAAAATTCTGTCTTATCTCTTTTGAAGACTTCATATTCACCAGTCAGTTTAATATTAAATAGCATCAGAAAATCATAGGAAATTATACGATAAGATTGTGAAAGGCAAGCCCTATACATTAGCAGCTCCGGTCAGGAAAATCCAGCAATGATCAAAGGTGCTTTGAAAAATTGTCTCCCCCCTTTAACCATGCTCATAAAATTATACTACTAAATTGACAGAGTCATAATTTATAGGGCCAGAAGCATAGATAATGATTGTTTTGAAATGTCCACTATCTCCAGAGACGAGTTCAAATAGTTTTTAGAAATTATAGATCAATCCTCGTCTTTATCTTCCTTTTCCTCTTCTTCCTCTTCACTATTAAAACCGAGGAATTTTTTGACCTTGTCTTCGATTTCTTTACGGACATCGGGATTTTCTTGCAAAAATTCACGGCAATTGGCAACGCCCTGTCCCAAACGGGTCTCACCATAGGAATACCAGGAACCAGCTTTGTCAACAATATCGGCTTCAACTGCCAGGTTAAGGAGATCGGCTTCGGCTGAGATACCTTCGCCATAAATTATTTCAAATTCCACTTTCTTAAAAGGCGGTGCTAGTTTGTTTTTTACAACCTTCACTCTGGTTTTATTACCAGTAATATCGCGTCCATCTTTGACTGAGCCTATTCTACGAATATCCAGACGTACAGAAGTGTAAAATTTCAACGCTCGTCCACCTGAAGTGGTTTCCGGATTACCGAACATTACGCCAACTTTTTCACGGATCTGGTTGATGAAGACAACCGAAGTTTTGGATTTGTTAACTGTTCCTGCTAGTTTGCGCATAGCCTTGGACATCAGCCGGGCTTGCAAACCAACCTGCTGGTCTCCCATATCGCCTTCTATTTCAGCTTTAGGCACAAGGGCTGCAACAGAGTCAACCACGATTACGTCAATAGCATTGCTGCGTACCAGAGTTTCTGTGATTTCCAAAGCCTGTTCGCCATTGTCGGGCTGGGAAACCAGAAGATCTTTAATATTAACACCCAGATTTTTGGCATAATTGGGATCCATTGCATGCTCAGCATCGATAAAAGCTGCATAACCGCCCTGTTTCTGGGCTTCTGCTATAATGTGTAGGGCCAAAGTCGTTTTTCCCGAAGCTTCGGGGCCATAGATTTCACTAATTCTACCTCGAGGAATTCCTCCGATTCCCAGAGCAGCATCAAGGGAAAGACTTCCGGTTGGGATCACATCAACTGACACCTTGGCATCATCATCACCCAGCCGCATAATCGAGCCTTTTCCAAATTGTCTATCTATTTGAGAAACAGCCAGTTCAACTGCCTTTTCCTTATCTTTATTTTTTTTATTCTTAGCCATGTTATTTCCTCAGTTTTATTTTTGTTAATGGTTTATGGACTGCGCCGGATGATTTCAGAATACTTTCAAAAAATATTAATTCATCAGCTGGATTAAAGATCGGTTTATAATCATAATCCAGAAAATCATTTAGATCTGAAATTGTGCTTCTCCGCCGTTTTCTCCCAATTGTCAAATGGGGTTTAAATTTTCTCCTGTCCTTGGAAATATTGTAATTATTTGTGACATTTTCAACTTTTTTATGCATTTCCCGTAATTTATCTTCGCCCTTTTCAACGCCCAGCCAGAAAACCTTTGGACGCGATGGACTCGGAAAAACTCCAGTCGATGCTATCTCAAAGCCAAAAGCCGGAAAATCTTCGAATTCTTTCTCAAGATCTTTGCTAATACTTTCTATGCTTTCTTCATCAGTATCACCCAGAAATTTAATTGTAATATGGGGATTGTCAACATTGGCTTTTTTTAGTTTTTTGTCTAATTCAGGTAGATCTTGATAAATCGCTGAGATAAGATTCCTGGTAAAATCCGATACCTGAACTGCTAAAAATGTGCGTTTCATGAGAGCCTCCCATCCAAAAACTTAATTGTATTTATGAGAGCAAATTTTTTAAAAGCCTGTTTATTTTGAATTCTATTCTTATTAAAAATATAATGGAGAGCGCTTTGCTTATTACGAGTTGCAAACCCAGCCCAAACAGTTCCTACTGGTTTTTCTTGGGAACCGCCAGTTGGGCCAGCAATACCTGTTGTACTCAATCCTATGTCAACATTGAATCTTTTCCTGACCCCAGCAGCCATTTCCAGAGCTGTTTCCCGGCTGACTGCCCCATTTTTTTTAATTGTATCCGTGTTTACACCAAGCATCTCGATTTTGACCTTGTTGGAATAGGCGATCACTCCGCCTTGAAAATATTGCGAGCTACCGGAACGATTGGTCAAAGCATGACCGATCAAGCCGCCTGTACAGGATTCCGCTACTGCGATTGTAAGATTCTGTTCATCTAACTTCTCTCCCACAATTTGATAGGGCTGGTCATCATTATACCCAAAGATGAAATCAGCAAAATTGCTTTTAATATATTCTAGAGTCCTATTTATAGATTTTTTTTGCTGACTCTCCAGAACTATATCAACGCCCGGCATGCGTGGTAAAAAGGCGACTTTGACATTATTATTTTCAGTGATCCAGGATGCAAGTCCGGTGTAAAGTTCCGATTCCGGAATTCCAAAGGTTCTTACTTTTTTATAATGGTTCATAGCCTGAGCACCATTACCTTCCAGATCAAGAGCAATATATTTTTCAAGCATACGTTCCATCTCTGCAGGAACACCGGGCATAAAATAGTAATCGGTGTTTTTTTCGTGAAAATGCATACCAGCCGCTGTTCCTATATCATTAGGCACAATTTTGGCCTTATCAGGAAACAAAGCCTGCTCATAATTCACTTTGGAAAGGGCTACATCTCTCTCCTTTAAAAAAGTCTCCAGCTCTTTCTTAAGGCGTGAGCTTTCTTTTAATTCCGTATCAAAATATTCAGCAACAACCTGCTTGGTAATATCATCATGAGTGGGGCCTAATCCACCGGTCACAAATACATAATCATAATTAATAGCTTCATCAAGATCATCAACAATCTTTTCCTTCTTATCCTCAATGGCAACAATTTTCTGATTGATTATCCCAAGCTTAGCCAAAAATCTGGCAATATAAGCTGCATTGCTGTTGACAGTGTGGCCGGAAGTCAATTCGTTGCCAATTGTTATGATAATAGATTTTTTCATACAACCAAAGTCATAATTATAATTATTAGTGCTGCAAACCCGCCAGCCACAATATCATCCAGCATAATGCCCATTGCACCTTTATACTTTTCTACGTAGGAAATTGGAAAGGGTTTTAAAATATCGAAGAGACGAAACAGAATAAAGCCGGCTCCACTCCAGATTATAGCTGTTCCGTGAACAACATTTATCAGAAATAGGGCTAGCCATAATCCAGCCACTTCATCAATTACAATAAATCCGGGATCCTGAACATTTAATTCCGAGATAAAGCTCTGGGTAGCCCCGAATCCCAGCACAATTATCCCAAAAAGAAGTAAGCCTTTGAGCAACAATCCCGCCGGTAAAAAAAGCCAGACCAACAAAGCAATAAGACTTCCAAAAGTACCGGGAGCAACTGGAAAATATCCACTGTAAAAAAAAGTTGCGATAATCTTATGTGCTGTTTTTATCAAATTTTATTGCTGTATTTATCCTGTGAAAATATGTTTTAATTCTTTGCGATTAACCCAGAGATATTCCAGACCCGTCCATACAGTGAAGATAGTTACCAGCAAAGTCAAATAATAAATAATGTTGTAATCGTGAATCATATAGCTGGCAATTTCCCGCTTAATAGGTTCAAAGATTTCCCAGTGTTGGGTGATCTGATAAACGAGAACAAAACAGATCAAGCCGATTTGGACTCCAGTTTTGGCCTTGGCTGTCTTGCGGGTCGTGAACGACAGATCCTTGCGAGAAAATAGGATGCGAACTCCTGTGACTAAAAAGTCCCGTAAAATAATTAGAATCACCATCCAGAGGGGAAATAGTCCCAGCACAACAAAAGATAAAAATGCTGCTGACATCAATATTTTGTCTGCCAAAGGATCAAGAAAAGCGCCCAGATCAGATACTGAAGAATTCTTGCGAGCAAAGTATCCATCATAGGCATCAGTTACTGAAGCGACCACAAAAATTATCAAAGCAAATATCTCAAAATAGGGTCCAGCAGCAAATAAAAAATAAATAAAAAGCGGAGTCAATATAATCCGCAAAAATGTAAATAGGTTTGCTATAGTAAAAATTTGTTTTTTCATCAAATATCTGTTCTACCTTCTAAAGCTCTTGTCAAAGTTACATTATCGGCATACTCAATATCGACTCCCATAGGCAGTCCCTGAGCTACGCGAGTAACTTTTATATTACGTTTTTTTATCAATTTGGCCAGATAGATAGCTGTTGTTTCACCATCTCTTGTCGGATTAATTGCTAAAATCACCTCATCTATATCTTCTAAACGCGGAATTAATCCATCAATATTCAGGTCTTCCGGTCCAACACCATTGAGAGGTGACAGGACTCCGCCCAGGACGTGGTAAAGCCCACGATAACTCCCAGTTTCTTCAAATGCAAATACATCGCGAGGATCTTGAACAACACAAATTTTATTGTGGTTGCGTTTTGGATCTTTGCAGATCTGGCAGGGATCACTAGCAGCAATATTATAACAGCGGGAACAATTATAGACCTTATCCTTGACGTTAACAATTGACGTAGCTATCTCTACGGCCTTTTCCCGGGATTCACCCAGCAGATAAAAAGCCAATCTGCGGGCTGATTTCTTCCCTACCCCGGGAAATAAGGTTAATTTTTCTATTAATTCATCAACTGGTTCTGGAAAATGGCTCATAATCCTGGAATGTTCATTCCTCCTGGTAATTTGGATAATAATCCACCCGTGGCATCGGACATTTTATCTTTTTTGGCTTCTTCAGCGTTTTTTAGAGCCTGATTGGTTGCTGCAACGACCATATCCTCAACCATTTCGACATCATCATCCAGTACTTCTGGATCAATTTTAACTGAAAGTATTTCCTGCTGACCATTGGCTTTGACTGTTACCATGCCACCACCAGCAGTACCTTCAACTGTTATATTCTTTAATTCTTCCTGGGCTTTTTCCAGTTTTTTCTGCATTTTGCCAAACTGTTTCATCATTCCGTTTAAACCGCCTTTTGGCATCATCTAAACAACTCCTTTATATTTAATGTTTTTTATATTATTACTTCTCCATCTATGTCCTGACTTACTTTGTTGACAACATCATCAAGCTGGCTCGTATTGGAAAAATCTTTTTCACTGTTTTTTGTAACAGTACATTTGATTTTAGCCTTTTTCCCGAGTTCCTGCCTTATAACTTTGCATATCATTGTGGCGTTAGAACGGACATTGGTAACAGCCAGCTTATTGTTTGTATGAAAACTTACTTCAATTGTATTGTTCTTAACTGAATTGAGATCACCCTGACCAAGAAAGGTTCCTACAGAGCGCTTTTTATTAGTAACTTTTTTCTGAATTTTATCCCAGTTATTTTGAATCTCTTCAGTAGTTAGCTCTTTTTTATCTAATTTTTTCTGTCCGGATTTATCTTTTTGCGTTTTAGGATTTTTTTTTACTTTACCGGACGTTTTTTTGTAATTGGTTCGAGAGCGTTTTGAGCTATTATCCTTTTTTTTTGTGGACTTCCACCCTTTTCTTTTATCTGAAACTGTGTTTGTAGTCAAACCCTGATCAATTTTAGTGAGTAAATCCTGAATCCTGACAGTATTATCCATGGCGCCCATTTTCAGAAGAGTAAATTCCAGGTGAGTCCGTTGATTTAAGGCTGAGTTTAGACTGGTCTGCGCTTCAGTTACAATTCCCAATAGGCGCAGTAGATCACCGGAATCCCATTTAGGGGCTTCTTCACTATACATTTCTTTAACATTACCAGGAAGATCTAGCATATCAACAGACTGCGTTTTACTGGCAATCAGCAAATTACGAAAATGTTCTGAAAGACCGGTAAAAAATTCTCCCAACTCCACACCTTTATTAAAAATATCTTCCGATGCCATAACCAAGGATTTTTGGTCATGATCTCGAATCATTTCTCCAAGTTCGTTATAATAGCCATAATCGATAAGACCCAAGATCTGTTTGGCCTGATCTGAATCAACTTTATCATCGGAAAAGGCGACGATCTGGTCTAGTAAACTCTCGGCATCCCGCATTCCCCCATCAGCCTTTTTAGCGATCAATGTCAACAATTCTTCTTCGATTTCAATATCCTCTTGATCAGCAATGGATTGCAATTGGTTAACTATGGTTTCAACGGAAATGCGATGAAAATCGTAGCGCTGACAACGAGAGATGATAGTTTCTGGAACTTTGACTGGTTCGGTAGTTGCAAAAATAAAAATGGTGTGCTGAGGCGGTTCTTCCAGAGTTTTAAGAAGAGCATTAAAGGCTGGTTTAGTTAACATATGAACTTCATCAATAATAAAAACACGGTAATTGGCATCCGAAGGTGGATATTTCACATTTTCTCGCAACTCTCTGACTTCACCTATTCCTCGGTTAGATGCACCATCGATCTCAATTACATTAACACTGCGGCCTTCTGTTATTTCTCTGCAATTTTGACATTCATTGCAGGGATTCAAACCATCTGGATCGGAGCAATTTAGAGTTTTAGCGAGAATTCGAGCTGTGGTTGTTTTGCCTATTCCTCTTGAACCAGTAAAAAGATAGGCATGAGAAACGCGATTGGATTTGATAGCATTCTGAAGAGGTCGGGTTATATGTTCCTGACCGACGATCTCATCAAAGGTTTGAGGCCGATATTTTCTGGCGAATACTTTATATTCCATAATTTATACTGCTTGTAATAGTTGCTATGCACCGAAGCTTGAATGCTTCAGATTGCACCTTCATAGACCGGGTGGCTGGCCCCCTGGGAATCTGCGGCACATAAGCGTACTAACTACCGCTGCTCCCTTCCAGGCCTGACGGGGTTTGCCAGACGCCTATTGCGCAGGTCAGAGAACGTCAACGCTCCCATAGTCTATTCCGAATGCAAACGAAACACTCGCGCTTCGGAATTCCACCCTGCTGTAGCGGATTGCAGGTTACAGGGCACCGCTAACTCCCCGTGTAGCATAGCAAAATTTATTCTCTTTTGGAGCGGTTGCAATTTTTCCCAATTTACAGCTCCAATTATCAAATATCTACGAGCCTGAAATTAAGAAAAGATTACATGGTTTTCAAACTATATTTAGCGTTGTTTCTGGCATACAATCTAATCAAGGTTAGAGATAAAAAAAATTAACGGTGATGACCAGTTTTCTACAAATATTTCACCTTTGGAAGAAAATCATACAGAAGATGAAGAACAGGAAAAGGGAGAAAGAAGAAGGTAAGACTTTGTGAAAGAATAACTGGGAAAAGAGAAAGCGGAAATTGAAGCCGTAAAGGGGAAAGAAATATGATCTAGCTCCGATTTCTTAACCACAAATTACTTTAGTGCCCCACGAAATGCACGAAATAAACGAAATGGTTAGTCCGCGAATTGACACAAATTTTATTGGTGAATGTCTTTTTTTGCTAACCTGAATTATGTTTGGAAGGTTAAAACGGAATTTTATTGTCCAGCGCCCATTTCCCTATTAAAAAAGATCAGATCACCGCAATTTCTTGCGCTTGTTCAAATATTCAGTCAACGCAATATCAAGACTCTGATCAGTTGTTAGATGAAAATAATCAATATTATTATTTCTACATTGAGATTGCAGAGTTGTAACGTGCTTATCAATCAAATTCTTATAGTCGCCCTGAATATGCCAGGGCTCCGTTTCCAGCACGCTTTGGTCCTCCATATCAACGAATCGGGTCTGACGGTTGAATTCAAACTCCTCCTCTTGAGGATCCATAATATTGAATACAATTATTTCGTGGTTATAGTGCCTGAGATGTTTGAGAGCCCGCACAAGTTGTTCAGGCTTCTCAAAAAGATCGGAAATCAGAATTATCAAACCCCGCTTGTTGATCTTTTCCGCCCTTTCGTGCAAAAAACCAGAGATATTACCTTCGCCATTATGTTCAGTTCGCTCAAGTTCTGCCGGAATCCGATTCAAATGACTCCTTTTTGCCAGAGGTGGGTAATAATTATCAACTTTAGAATCAAAAGTAGTCAGGCTAATGGCATCTTGTTGTTGCAACATTAGATAGGCCATAGATGCAGCCAGATACTTGCCGTATTCCAATTTGCTGACTGATCCCGAGCCATAGCCCATAGAACCACTTTTATCCAGAAAAATGAAAGAGCGAAGATTGGTTTCCTCTTCATATTCTTTGATGTAATAACGATCAGTTTTGCCATAAACTTTCCAGTCAATATTCTTAATTTCATCACCAGGCATATAAGGTCTATGCTCAGCAAATTCTACAGAAAAGCCGTGGTAGGGACTTTTGTGAAGGCCGACGATAAAGCCTTCCACAACCAGCCGGGCAATCAGAGCCATATTATCAAGTTTTGATATAATGGCCGGATCGAGATATTTTGTTTTGGCAGAGCGAGGCATTACTGAATTTCTTTGATTAATTTTTCAACGATTACATTGGAATCAATACCTTCGGCTTCGGCATTAAAATTGGGTATGATGCGATGGCGAAGAACAGGCTTGGCAACATCAATAATGTCCTGAATTCCAGGAGCAGGACGACCATCCAGAGCAGCGCTGGCTTTGGCAGCCAGAACCAGATATTGTGAAGCTCGCGGGCCAGCTCCCCAGTCAACCCATTCTTTGACAAAATCTATATCCGTTTCACCGGGACGGCTATTTACTGAAAGTTTTACAGCAAATTCGATCACATTATCGGCTACAGGAACCCGGCGAACAAGTTTCTGATACTCCAAAATTTGTTCTCTACTAATAATTGTTTCCAGACTGGCCTGCTGTTCAATCGTTGTAGATTTGACGATTTCGATTTCATCTTCAAAAGGCGGATAGTCAATATTGAGGCTAAACATAAATCGATCCAATTGGGCTTCAGGCAAAGGATAGGTGCCTTCCTGTTCAATTGGATTCTGCGTGGCAAGTACAAAAAAGGGCGCCTCAAGATTATAGTCTTCACCTGCGGCAGTCACCTTATTTTCCTGCATTGCTTCCAGAAGAGCTGCCTGAGTTTTTGGTGGAGTACGATTGATTTCGTCAGCCAGAATTATATTTCCAAAAACAGGGCCTTTGACAAATTTAAATGCCCGTTTTCCTGTACTGCGATCCTCCTCTAATATTTCTGTACCTGTTATATCTGAGGGCATCAGATCAGGAGTAAACTGTATTCTGCTAAATTTCAAATCCATGAGTTCCGCAAGACTGCTGATCATCATTGTTTTAGCCAGACCGGGAACACCAATCAAAAGACAATGCCCGCGCGAAAGTTGGGCAATTAGCAATTGCCTGATAATCTGCTTCTGTCCGATAATAACTTTTCCGATCTCATCGAATAATTCATCCCTCTGCTGATGCAATTTTTTAACTTGCTTTGTGTCATCTACCATAAGTAATTCATTCCTCTTTCTTTATTTTTAATCAGACAATATATAAATTTACCTATCCAAGAGCAAGTCTTTAGTTGCAACAGAGACTATAATTTAGACAGGATGGAAATATGCATACAAAGAATTTTGAACTGATTATCTTTGATCTTGATGGCACTCTCTATCCCAAAAAAGAGCAGATTTCGGCGGCTTTTCGCCAGGGGGCAGCCAAAATAATTGCTGAACAGGAAAATCTTCCTCTGAAGAAGGCTATCAAAAGAATCGAAGCGGAGAAGAAAAAGTTTGAACAGGAAGTCAATGGCAAAATGACCTATACTCTGACTCTCTTATCCCGCTGGAAAGTCCCTATTCCCGAATATGAAAGAGCGGTCAACTCAAGCGCAAAAAATGTGAATGCTATTGTAGAGCGTGACGATTTTGCTTTGCAGGCTGTCAGCAAGGTTGCCAAAAATTATTCGACCTATCTCTACACGACCAACAACCGTTTGCTGACCGACCGCATCCTGAAAACCATTCACATGGACCACTTCTTCCCTCCTGATCGTCGCTTCACAGTTTCATCGATCACTGATCTGAATGTTGGTCAGAACCAATTTACCGATTATATCAAACCGGGTCGAAAAGGTTTTGAGCACATTCTGAAATCTGTGAATGTTAGTCGTGAAAAAACATTGATGGTCGGCGATTCTCCTGATTCTGATTTGCGGCCGGCAGAAAAAATGGGGCTCAAAACTTACAAAGTGTTCTCGCGCCCCGATCTTTACAATCTACCGACCTGGCTAGGATTAGAAGGTTGACAGCCAGACATTTGTATTTTCCTGGCAGGATTTTTTTTGGGATAATGGACTAAAGCTTCAGCGGTTTTATGAAAAATTATTCCTGACTATGATACTATTCCAATTATTCCCAAAAAAAATAGAGACAACAAAATTTGATCAAAGGATGAAGAATAAAATAACTTTTCTAAAAAATTTAATAAAAACCGGGCCAATCAGACCATTATCCCAGAGGAAAAAATATTGTAGTTCTTTGATGTTTGCCCGGGTAAAATTCTAAAAGAGAAGGTGAAAAATGCCAATTAATAATAATTTCATTGCCGATGTTATTGAAAATTATGCTGATTTGCTTGATATTGACGAAAGCAATCCTTTTAAGATTCGAGCTTACCGTCAGGCTGCTCGCAAAATTCGCAGCATTACCGAAGGGCTAGAGGAGATGATTAAAAATGGCGAAGATATTAAGCAATTTTCAGGAATAGGATCCGGTATTGCCAGTAAAATAGAGGAAATTGTACGCACCGGAAAGCTTCATCAGCTGGAAGAGCTCAAAGAAAAAATTCCATCTGGCCTGCTGGAAGTGCTCAGTCTAGAAGGGCTAGGTCCGGAGCGGGTTAAACAACTCTATCATGAACTGGGTATTCGCAACATTGATGATCTGGAGCGAGCTCTGCAAAAACAGCGTATTCGGGAATTGGAAGGCTTTGGCCCCAAAACAGAAGAGAATATCAGGAAAAGCATAAAGCAGAAGGAGCAGCAGGGCAATCGGCTCTTTTTCAATCGGGCTGAAGAATACGCTCAGCCACTTTTGAAATATATGAAATCCTTTGATGAGGTCAACAGAGCAGCCATTGCCGGTAGCTATCGGCGCCGGCGAGAAACAATCGGAGACATTGACATTCTGGTCACCGGACACAATAGTGCTGCAATAATGGATCATTTTGTTAATTATGAGGACGTTGCTGATGTGATCGCTAAAGGTGACACAAAATCTTCGGTTCATCTGCTAGGCGGACTCCAGGTTGATCTACGAGTTGTTGACGAAGATAGTTATGGTGCAGCTCTGGTTTACTTTACCGGTTCTCAGGATCACAATATCCAGACTCGCCATATTGCCCGGCAAAAAGGACTCAAAGTCAATGAATACGGCGTTTTTAAAGAGGAAACAGGCGAATTAGTAGCTGGAAAAACTGAAGAAGATGTCTATGCTGCTCTTGATCTGCCCTATATTTTACCGGAATTGCGGGAAAATCGAGGCGAAATTGAGGCTGCGCGGCAGGGAAAACTGCCCGATTTGATCGAACTTGAAGATTTGAAGGGCGATCTGCAGATGCATTCTAATTATTCCGATGGTGGAGCCACAATCAAGGAGATGGCTGAGGCCGCCAAAAAACTTAGCCATGAATATATTGCTATAACTGATCACTCGCAGCGGGTAACAATTGCCGGAGGTCTTAGTGCCGATGAATTGGCCCGGCAGATTGATGAAATTGATATAGTTAATGAGGAGCTTGATGATTTTCGGGTCCTAAAGTCAGTGGAAGTTGATATTCTTGAGGATGGTAGCCTGGATCTGCCTAATAGCATATTAAAAAGGCTGGATCTGCGGGTTTGCTGTATTCAT
>Ga0102934_1000696_pt1 | contig 22837 bp, 18 predicted proteins | sample SalPonR2_A_D1_MG_FD_78175 | JGI IMG/M metagenome (GOLD analysis project Ga0102934, IMG submission 78175) | Salt pond soil microbial communities from South San Francisco under conditions of wetland restoration - Salt Pond MetaG R2_A_D1_MG | ecosystem: Environmental > Aquatic > Marine > Intertidal... | reverse complement strand
CCAGCCGGAAGCCGTCTAGTAGAGCGTTTACGCTGGTACGTCGACATTGCGACCTCCGAACTGGGGGGAATCCAGGCTGCGCTGGAGGCAGAGAAGAAGGAGCGCGACATCTTGAATGAACAGATTCAGAATTATCGAAAAGAAATTAGCCATCTCTCAGAGACGCAAATCAAAAAAGACGAAGAAATTTGCTCGGCACACACGGAATTGGATGAGCTGCGCGTGCTCATGGCGCGCAGAGCAGAGGAAGGTGTGATGCTCCCTGAAACAGGAATGGGACGTCGGTCGACAGCGGCGAGTGGGACCACCGCAAACGCCAATGGCGAGACTTTGTTACTGCAGGGGACGGCGATGGAATTGAAAGCGTTACGAAAAGATTACGACGCCTTGCGGCAGAAACATGCAGTGGTACAGGAGGAAGCTGCCGCGCGTGTAGAGCGCTTGACGGATATGTTGGACGCGAAGGAGCAGATGGTTGCCACGATTTCCCGAGAGCATAACCGGCTCAAGAATGAAATGGATTTTGAGGTGAAGCTGAAGGCGGGCATGCTGGAAGATCGTGATCGAAAGCTTGATTCCTTGAGTCGACAGGCGATGCAGCAACGTCGTGCCCTCCAGCACCAGGTGGAAAAGCTTGAAAGTCGAATGCGGGCCACTGAGGAAGAGCGAGACGTCCTGGCGCAGCGCCTAGAAGAGTTGGTGGAGCGACACGGCACTGCGATCAAGGCCCGGGACAAGGCGATGGCAAAGCTCAAGGAGGAGCACGACAAACAATTGGCACCGCGAGGGCCAGGCTTTGGCGCGGGTTATCGTGCGGGGGAGCTCACTGAGCACGCCACCAAGGAAGCAAGGGGGAGGGAGAGGGAGGCAGCATTAGCCCGAGCCCAGGATCAGCTTGAGACACTGAAACTTGAACGCGATCGCCTCCGTAAAGAGCTCCAAGAGGCTCGGAAGGGACATGCTGAAGCCCTGAAAGGGGCTCGCCGGGAGTTGGCGGCTGCATTGGAAAGCAATTCCGCCCTTCAGTTGGAATTGAATGGACGCGACATTCAGCATCAATCCACGCGTCGGGATTACTTGGCCCTTCAAGTCGAATTGTCGAAGAATACTGGTGTGGCTGCCCTGCAACGTGAGACAGAAAATCAACTTCGCGATCGTGACTCCCGAATCCAATCCTTGGAGAAGGAATTGACTACCATAACCACAGAGCGGGATCAGCTTCGAAGCAAGCTGGAAGAGAAGTGGAACCGTGTCATGGGTAGAGGACGGAACCGACGACATATCAAAATGGAGCAGAGAAGCAGCAGTGACGGACGATCCCGCGGCCAGGACCCCGGTGGGGACACAGTCTCTGTGGGCGGTAGTAGTACCTTCGTATTTCCCCAGGGGGCCTTGATACCATGTCCGGTACGGTCGCCCATGGCCCAGGCGCCGAACGACCAAGCCCTGGAAGAGGACCTCCAATTCCTGCAAACCAAGCTGTTGCAGCTTCGTCAAGATCTGTGCGAGGAGCGCGCTCTCTTCAAACAACTAGAGAATGAGCACGAGGAATTGTTGGAAATCATGGGAGAGACCGCAACCGTGGATCATGGACGGCAGGAACATGGGCAGGACGGACTTGGCGGCGGTCCGAAGCACCATGATGAGTATGACCAAGGCCAGGGCGAAGGTCACGCGTATTCCCAGTCGTTCGACGAAGAAGTTGAGCAATACTACTATCAACATCAGCCAGATCTCGTGTAGAGCAAAAAGCTTAAGCTCATCGGCATTAAGGGCACCTAGCCCAACAAAGCGATTTCCAACGATACTTTGGGTCTTTCTATGCAACATTTACCACCGTTAACAAAGAACAGTTCAAGTAAAGTTATAACGTGCTGAACGATTGAGCAACTCGTGCACCTTGCCGTGCGCGGATCCACGATGCGGACGCCTCTTGGCGCTGCGGTTTGTTCTTCACCTTCGCTCAAATGCTCTGAGTCGTCAATGTACACGCTAAGGCGCTCTTACATGTAAATGTCAGAAACGTATCTCAATTGCTCCCACACCTTACTTTAACGCCCACCTCTCTTTCAGCATATTGGCTTTGACATCCAGTCACATACATAGCATGATTGTATGTACACAGATCATCTAGGCCTACGTCATACTCTCTTTCCCTGTGGATGTTCCCGACAAAATATTCTCCCGCCTAAAATCATCCGAATCAAGTTGTTGCTCAGCCGCCAGCCGTTGCCTCAACGCCGTCCCCCCCGACTGAAGATCCCATCCTATCACAGGAAATACGAAGCACACACTCCCCAGTTGAAACATGACATGCGGCGCCAGAAAGTCAATTAGTCCCCGCAGGGAATTCACGTTCTCTTCCTCAAACAGCTCCTTTGCGGATTTGGAGACATCGAGCTTAATTGGCACGCCTGCATGTCGATAGCCTACCAACTGGGCTATAGAAGGGACCACGTCAAAGTCATTCCAAACCCGCAGACCTCCGTACGGCTGCCCACAGCAATCTAGCAAGCGACAAAAGGCAGCGTTTCCGATAGCGGGGGAAGCGAAAGTGACCAAGCGTGCTCTCAGTTCACAGAAGTAGACGGTGGCAAGCTGCGCCAAAGCCCCCCCCATGCTATGTCCCACAAAGACGACACTGTCGGTCGCGCTTCCCGCGCCGTCCTCGTCCAGGAGGAGCTCCGTCACACGCTGTTTGATCGAGTCGAAGGCCAGCTTGAACCCCCCGTGGACTTTCAGGGTGCCCGTCGCGTCGTCCGTCCCCGCCATGAGTTGCAACTGTTCCTGTGCGGCATTGTTGGGGTCAATGAAGGGCAGGAAGCCCACGGCCGAGCCCCTCTCTTCCTCTTCCTCTCTCTCCCCCCCTGCCCCCTCTTCTTCCCACCCCAAGGGCGTGAAGGGTGCCGAGAGGAAATTGATGTCGGTCAGGACGTCGACCGGGTCCTTGGTCCCTCGGAAGATGACGTAGGTGGTGCGCTTGTCCGGCACAACCACTACGACCGCACACGCCTTGTCCGAGACCACGTGGTGGACCTGCAGGCGGGAGGGTGCGACCCCCAATGCTTTGGACGCGACGAGCGCGGTCCGTGCCAAGAGGGCAGGGTCGGTCTCCGCGGCCTTGGTCAGCGCCACGTTGTAGGGAGTGGTGGCCAGGAGAAGGGAGGAGTGGAGGTAGAGGGGGTGGTTGAGTTCCCGTAGCAGGGGGTCTGGCAGCGGGGTTTGGGAAACCAGTAGATCCAGGCTGCTCCGCCAGTCACGTTGAGGGAAGGGCTCGACGCGATGGCCGATCCTGACGTTGTTCACGATCGAGGCCCAGGCCTGAAGGTCGAGCTTGACGGGCAGGCCCTTGGCGACGGCCCCTTCCACCTCTTGGAAAAGCGCGCGAAGTTGCGGAGGCACCATTTCCATGGCGATGGAAGCAGCGGTCTCCGCGGCCGCTGCGATGGAGGGTCCCGCCCCAACGTCGGTCTCGCCGGCGCCGTCGCCGTCTTGATTGTTCCTGGAGGCACTTCCCCCCCCTTGCATCAGAAGCTCCCGGGTCTTGGCCCATGTCTCGCTGAAATACCGGCTGGCCTCCAGAAGCTGCCACCGCTCAAATTCCAGGCGCAAACCCGCCTTAACGACCGCCTCCTCGCTCTTTCGCTCCTCCGCGGCCTTCGTCTCCATGCGCTCCCGTACCTGCTGCAACAGGCGGTCCACTCCGCTCTGCCCTGCTCCAGCCACAGGCCCCGAGCCTGGCAGTGGGGCGATGGGCGATGTGGACATGGTGCCCTCTACACCCGCAGGGCCCGCCGCAGGGTCCGGGGCAGAAGAGGGAGCTTCGAACCAACTCATGTCCTCCTCCTCGGGCACGGGCTCCGTGTGCTGGGCCAATGTCAGAAGATTCTTGAACAAACGGACAACACCGTGCTTCTTCTTCACCACACCCGCCCCGGGTGCGACGCGGCGCGGACTGAAAAGAGGGGCGGGGTCCAAGACTTCCTCCTCGTCCTCCTGGTCCGAGTCGTGGGGCGAAAGAGCCTTGAAGGGGCACGCGGGGAGGATGGGAATCTCCTTGACTATGTCCGGCTCCTCGTTAAAGAAGAAGATGACCCTGGCGTCGTGGTCTCTCCGCAATGTCTCGATCTGCGTGCGCACACGCGCGGCGAAAGCGGCCACTCTGGGGTTCGAATGCACGTCAATGGTGTCCGCCACCCTGACAAGATCTGCCAAGGTCTGCTCCACAAGCTCCTTCAGCCCCGTCTGGTCGTTCCATCTCGACAAATATCGTTTCGAGAACTGACGGGAGAAAGTGCGAGTGACAGAGCGCGGGTTCATCGCAGCTTGCGCGACTTGCAACAAGCCGATAAGCGTCGAGTTTGCCCCCTCTGCGGCTGAGCTGACACTACCCCCCAACGCACTGAGGTCGGGCAAGACCGGGGGAGTCCATGCCGCCAAAAAAGACGGTACAGCAGGCTCTGCCAACGAGTTCGCGGGTGGGACTGGTTCTGTGGGTTTCGTGGATGGGACTGGTTCTGTGGGCGGAGCGTTGTCGACGGAGGAGACCTCGGAGGGCACTGACTCCCGGGCACTCCACCGCCGTGAAAGGAGGCCGGACGAGGGAGGTTGAAATGCGGTGCATGTGTGGGATAAATAGCACCCGACGATCGCGTACAGGAAAAATAGCCAAGCAGTTTTGAAAGTGTGAGGGCATTGTGAGTATTTTTGTGATGCCATGGCAGCACGTCTTCGTCGCTTTCGGTCAAAGTAGGGCATTCTCGAAGGATTGAGCTGCTTTTCCCTCATGATGCAGGACAGACACGCGCTGGCATGTCACGCACAGACGAAGTACGAGCTGTGTGATGTGGTGTCCAACGTGAGTATTTCTGAAGGCGTGTGCGTACCAAATAAAGTGATTAAAACAGTGTCTAAAGGCGGACTACCGCCGTTCCGCCGGTTTTTCCTTGTTCTAGCGATGCCTTCCTCCCTCGCTCGGGCTCCACTGCTTGAACGTGGTCACTCAACCTGCAAAAATAACCTTTGGAATGCTTTCCACACGGGATTCGATGATCTCCACAGGGCGTTTGCTCCCGGCCTTGTCTTCCCCTCGTCGCATTCACCGGGACATATTGGTCAAGTCTCCTTCCTTACAACACGAAATGGAGACATCTTCACCGCCCCGTCTCCATTCTGCGGCGTGCCTTATTCAAACCATATATCGGGGACATCGCACACGAAGACGGATTTGGCAGGATCCTCTCGCGTCCTACATATCTCTTTCAGCACATATCGAAAGGGAGTGTGGCTTTTGGACTTCTTCATCGATGTCTCCTCCTCCTGACCACATCGTAAGCCAATTCCGGGCACGTACCGCGAGGCGCGCCTTCAAGAGCTCAACATCATGCTCCAAAACCTCGACAGCCACCCAGGAACACACGGAGTCCCAGGAAGGCTCGGAAAATTGTCCGTCAGATTCCCGTACGTTGCTTGGAAGCAATGCTGCTTCCACTGCGACTCCGATGCCTCCACTGCCCTGCTTGCCTCCTGTCCCGTCCGTTGCGGCCCATCGCAGTCGTGCAGCCATCCTGGTGGAGCTACGATGGGTGAACAGTTGTCTGCGACAACGTGTGCTGGTACGGAGTCGTTGAGGAATGGCGAGGAAGTTGAAAGTGCAGTATGACTGGTCTTTTGTATCGTGTTTTTGGCTCATATTGAAATTTACCGTAAACATACAGTTTCTTCGAGCGCAGAGGAAATTACAATCGTTGGGACATCATGAGGATGATACAGGACGAGCGATTCACAGGGAGTACTTAGCCCCTGCGGCAGCAAACTAATTATCAGGGGGAAGTGAGCAAAAACTGACGGTGGGAGTAGCGCATGACAAGCACGAGGCGCTGGCCGACAAATTTTGAGAGAGCATGGGGGGACATTCTGTGGGGGAAAAGTAACGTGTAGATACTGTCCGGAGAAGAGTGCTCACTCGTGCTGCTTCTCATTCTATAAAGTGGGAATGCGCGCATCGCTTGTCAAAGTGTACTGGTGAATGTGGGAGCAGACACAAGGTTCTGAGGCCAAGTTAAATAAATGTGTTGATCCGCAACCCTTCTTCGGGTTCTCGCGGCTTGCATGGCAGTAAAGGCACAATTTTACATCAGGCCTGGAAGCAATTCTCGACTACATGAGTTACTCTATTCCCCTACGCCATTTTAACTGATAGACGCCCACTGAATATCCAGCAGTTTCTTACACCGTGAGCAGTGAATACAATACAGTCTTACTTTTACGCCGCGAGAAGCGAGACTCTTCCTACTCAGCCCCATCCTACTCATACAGCCTAACAAGTCCAATCTCGCAGTGATCGTGCCTTTCTCCGGAGTCCCCCCAGGCGAGTTACACAAGCCGCTCGTCCGCGCCGTCCTTGTCGGGCACGATTCGACTCAAAATGCTGCCACTGCCCCCCAAACCCGAGCCCCCCCTCGAGCCCTGGGAGCCCGTCGGCATTCGCATCTCCATGATCTCCACTACAGTCCCGTCGTCGCCACTCCCGTCCAAAACAATGTCGTGGTCTAGGTCCTGGTCCTCGGGGGAGTCCATCCTCCGCCTGCCTCCGCCCCCTTGCATCTCCTGCCTTCTCCTTTGCTGTGCGCCACTTCCTGTCCCACCGGGACCAAAGCCTAGTTTCCGCCGGGAGTACCGTACAATCATTAAGACGACAGCACCGAGGAAGAGGATGACGGCAAAACTCAGGGTGGCCGTGCGCTTCGTTTTTTTCTCAAGTATCACGTCCGGACTGCTACTGCTGTCCAGCAACCCGGGCAAAGGCGTACCTTGAGCCAAGAGCAGGACCTCCGCGTTTCGGTTGACATCAAAATTGGAAGTGACGAGGCCGAAGCTCAGAGGACCCTGCGGCATGGCCCATACCGACGTGAAGCGCTTGACGGTCCCGGACGGGTCGAGGGGGTGCAGGACGTCGAACGTCAAGGCCATCGGGCCCTCCACGCCCGGCGCGGGGCCGCCCTTCTCTTCAGACGGGGTCTCTGCCGGAGGCGTGGCGGTGGCGGTGTCCTCCAAAAGCCGAGACCCTCCCGACGCACCGGGCAACTGGTGAGCCGTCGCCTTCAGGGGGTGCAAGGCCCGGAGCTCGACTTGCTCCTTGCGAACATCCAAAATTTGCGCCAAATCACGACGCAACATGCCTTCAAAGGCGTTCGTCTCCTCCGGCCCGTCCAACACGCTCCATTCACTGCTTTTACCTCCCCCTTCCTTGTCCTCTGAGGATGCATGGGCGTTCAAGTGGAGCGGGACCGTGAAGCGCAAGGCACATTCTTCTGATACTTGGGCATCTGTGCACGACTGATCCACAACGAAGGTCACACGTCCATTCCCAACCCCTTCCTTCGCGCCAGAATCCTGTTTTTTGTTCCCTCCTTTTGCCGCGGTGGAGTCCGAAACCACCGGGCCGGCGACCTGACATCCAGAGCCCCCCCAACCTGCGTAGCAAAAGCAGCGTTTTTCATCCATAACGGCATCCAGGCCGCACAACCCGTGCTCACAGGTGGTCACGTTCGGACCGCCGGCCCCTGAGGGCCCCCCGCATCCCAAGACCAGCCTCGCGGGCTCCGAGGGTTTGCTAGCGCCCACGACATTGTTGGCCAGGACCTGAAAAGTATAATCCACGCCCTCCTTCAAATCGGTCAGTAGCAGGGGGCCAGGCTGCGCGACGTCTGCGTCCTCTTCGCCGGCGTCTGACTGGCGGGGGACAAGAATTGAGCCGCCCGGATTGACCAGGACGGTGTACCAGAGCTCCTCCGACTGAACGGCCTGCTCCTGGCCGTCCACCCCTTCCACGTCGAAGACAACGACACCGCTCTCCGTCTCAGACGCCGTCACTTTCCTGAGTGTGGGTGTTTGGGGAGCAGTGGGAGTTTCCCCCGCTCCGTTGAGAGCAGTTGCGGATGAGGCGGCGACGGTGTCTTCAGGAACGACAGTCATCTCAATCCCTTGCAATTTGTCATCGAAGCTTTTCAGGTTCACAAAACGCGTCATCATGTCCAAGGCAGCCGCGGGAACATCCAAGGGAACCATGTGCCCGGCGCCTGCGACCACTAGGTACGTCAGCGCCCCGCTGCTCTTGGCAAACCCTCCCGGCTTCCCCTCTCCCGCCGCCCCTCCCCCCTCGGGAATCCAAACGGCTCGTCGTGCCTCGTGGAAAGCATCCTGGCCCGACCACTTTAATGCCTGCAGGGCTGCTTCGTTTCCCATGTGGTTACAAATGACGTCGAAAGCTCCGTTGAAAAATAGAGCGCGAACGCCCCCTTCCAAGATGCGGCCCACCTGCTCGGTCACGCCCAGGCCGTCCTGGTGCTTCAAGGCATCGTAGGGTGGGTCCGTGCATTCCTGGAAACGCAATGGGGATTCCCCCGCATGCAGAGCCTCCTTGACTTGCGGGAGGTTCATGTACTGCTCGGCCGTGCGGTGCCCGGGCGGAAAGACGCGGTCGCCGGGGTGGTCGTACTTCCGGTAATCGTAGAAGCTAACAAAACCTGTCTGATCCGTGCCTGTGGAACCCACAACCAGATCCAAAAGTGCGAAGCAGATGGGGGTGTAGTATTTGCCCTGAGCCAACAAGCTGTTGCACTCTTGCCGCTTCTTTTGGAGTGTGTGGTATTGTCCTTCCGAGATCAAACCCGCGCCGTGCGCGTAATCGCTCACGTCGTACTGATTAAGGGGATCGAACCACCCGTTGCCGATGGCCATGCCTTGCACGTCCAGAACTACCTCCGGTGAAGCTGCCTTCGGGTTCTGCTGCATGATGTAATCGACCATGCTCGGAATGTAATGGCCCGCTTGGGACTCTCCAGAGAAGAAGATAGGCTTGGTCTTGATCTCCGTCCCGGTGGGAAGGACCAAGTCCTTATGCAGCTTGGCGAATGCCTGAAGGAAGGAGTACATGTGCTTGTTGATGCAGTCGTCGTCATCGCAATACTGCCGCCGGCCTGTGAAAGAAAAGCCCGTGCCCACAGGCTGATCTACGTACACGACGTTGGCCACATGATGCCAGCTGTACGGATGCACGCTCAGGCTCATATCGTCGAGGACTTTAAAGGGTCCATGCTCGAGGAAGAAGCCGTCCATACTCGAACACCCCGGCCCGCCGTTCAGCCATATTAACAGGGGCTTGTTCGCCGCGTCCGAAGCCGCCTCCACAAACCAGTAGAAGTATTTCCCTTCGATGGCTTCGTCCACGGTCAGTAAGCCAGCCCATTGCCTTGTAGGAAATGCATCGTCCGCAAGGCCTGGTAATTGTTTTACCAGGTGTTCGTCTGGTGAGGTCGCATCAGCTGCTAATCCCCGCTCTTTCAGGCGCCGAAAGCCCTCTGCCTCAAGCCTTTCTGCCTCCAACGACCTTCGCGCGTCCCTTTTGCTAAATGTGCTGTCAAGACGACGCACTGATGCACCTTCATTAGCCAGCAGCACCAGCAATATGAGGGTGGGAATGATCGTCATAACGCGCCTAATAACCAAGCCCTAGGGGTTTCTTGTGAAGGAATTAACAATGAACACCCGAGCCCTTAGCACCACTCAGCTTCCATGCAGATGTGTTCGTCAACTGTTGGTATGGTTATAACTTATAAATGAGGATTGCGGGTGAATTACTAGCATTTTTGGTCGTGCGGATGTTGTTGAGGGTCCCAGGTGGGAGTCGAGGAGAAACAAACACGGGCCCACAAGAAAAGACGCAAGGCTTTGAAACCTCTCACTGAATGGTTCAGCATGGCACACTTGTTTCCAAATGCTCACGCCGCTACGCTGTGATGCCGTCAAGGCACGTCTGGGCCCAACGGATCGAAAGGTCGGAATGCAAGATCAATTGCCACGTTTGCGGGTCCATGAATTAAATTGCTCGCCTTTTGGCCCGTTTCACCCCCTTCGCCGTGCTGCTGCCAGCGGCCCGGCTTGAATACCACCCAAAGACATTGAAACACGGGGAAATTCATCCTCACGCTTTTATTTCTCGCACTTTTACGCATACCACGCCAGATCTTGTGCGGTTTCTCGAAAATTGGTCAGGGAACCGGCTTCCTTCTGGTCCACTGTTCACGCTCCAAGGGGCCTCGACAGCTAGCCGTGTGAGATGGAAACAACTTGTAAGTCAGCCACCCCGTTCCTATCGAAAGCCATCGACGTATGACCTCGTTCTCTGTACCAACTTGACATATATTTATCCTTCTACACAGATACACATCAGCCGCCGCCGCCACCACCACCACCACCTTCCGGTCCGTCTTCAGGCTTTGTACACAGTCAATATAGGCCCCCCTCCTCGCTCAGACACATGGCGCCGCCCCCACCTTCCGGCCCGGGCGGGATGGCCACTACGCGGTCTGAGACCAAGCAGAAGCTTGCCTCCATCATCGACAACTTCTCGCACCTGGACTTGGAGGTGAAGATGGGCACTCAGCAACGTCGGGAGAAAGACGAGTCCCGTTTGCAAGAGCTCCGTGCCTCGGTCCTCAAAATTGACAAGGCCCTCTCTGCAGAGATTAAAAGGGGCCTAGAGCGAAACAAGTTGCTGGAAAAATGGGCAGAAGATCAGCTGGCAGCAACTGCCAATCAGTTTGCCGCTCGACTGGAGGAGCGCACGCAAGAGGCACAAGACAGGCTGGGGGTACTGCAGAGCCGCGTGGACTCGCTTGAAGAATATTTTACGCGCGAAAAGGAGCAGGCCCTAAGCCTGGTAGAAGAGCGGGGCTCGGCGTTGAGTCAAGCCTTGGTGGAGCTGCAGGAGGGAATGGATGCGGAAAGGCGAGACCGGCTCGAGCGTGAGGGCCGGATGCTGCGCTTACTCGGCGACCAGGAGGAGGGAGTGGCGCTGCGGTTCGAGCAGGAACGCACCTCACGGGAGGCCAAGATTGTGGAAGTACGACAGAGCTTGGACGAGTTTGTGCGGGCGCGGAAGAAGGTGGACGACCGGTTCCAGGCTTTCGTGACGGAGGAGCTCGGGGCTCTGAAGGGGGAGTTGGCGCGGGAGGCCGCCGCTCGGGCGAGGGAGGACGACGAGATCATCGAGGCACTAGGCCGTTACACGAATAAGCTCCAACACAGCCTCAAGATCGTGAATGCGGCGGCACTTTGCGGGGGGAGCGAAGGGGGGGGGGGCTTAATGGCGTCCTACGCGTCGGGATCGGGGGAGGGGGGAGACGGGTATGTGCTCTGAAGGGGGGACATTGAGCACTGGCGAGGTCAAAATTTCAGCCCGGACACCTCTGATGGATGGCAGGTAAAGGAGAGTACAATTTGCGGGCGACAGCTCAAGAAAACGGACGGACATTGTAGCCTCTGGCAATCTTTTGCTTTTACATTTGCATTCAATATTTAAACCCTTGCCCATCTGGAACACCGGTCTCTCGGCATTCGACCCTTCCATGTCTCTGACCTTTCCGGTACCGTCACCATCCCCCCCCCAATGACTTCCCACCTACGCCACAGTGCTTTATCCCAACAGCAGTCTATATAAATGCACGCGCCCGTGCCCCTACCACTCCCCGTCCCCCCCCCAGCCTCCCTTGCACTATCTTTCCAGATACTTCCCCAGTTCCTCCCAGATCCTGACCTGATCGTCCCTCTTCAAGGCCGAGACCGAGGCCCATACGCGGTGGTAGTTGATTGGAACGTGCCGGATGAAGGTCTGGTAGTGGACGAACGTGTAGAGAATCATGACAAGCTGGCAGTCCATCCGGTCCGTCACCCCCCCGTGCCCCGGGATCAAGGAGTCGAAGTCCTTGATGCCGTAGGCCCGCTTGATGGCAGACATGAGGAAGCCCCCGAAAGGCGCCACCAGCGACCCGAAGATCCCGATCACCAATCCATGCATCTGGATCGGCTTGACCGGGAGGGAGGCACGGCCCAGGAGATGGGCCAGGGCCGCCGGGAGGACGACGGTGGTTTGCGTGAAGACCCGGTCGGGCTGCACGGTGTTGGCGCGGAGCATGGCCTGGTGGAAGGTGGTGCCCGGGCGAAGCTCCTGCCAGGTGAACTCTTCCGAGGGCCGGAGCTGCTTGAAGGAGCAAGTGAAGTAAGGGAAGCGGGCCAGGAAGCGGGAGAACCAGAAGGCCCACAGGAGGGTGAAGAAGAAGGCGCCGATGAAGCCCTCCCAGGTCTTGTTGGGCGAGAGGCGGAGGAAGGGACGCTTGATGAATCTCCTCCCCATGCTCATCCCGCACACGTAGGCCATGATGTCGTTGACGATGATGCAAGAGGCAGGGAAGAAATACCAAAAAATGCCGCTGAAGATGTTGGGGGCGACCACTTTCAGCTGACCGACGATGAGGAGGAGGATGACCACGGTCCACGCCAGCTGTCCTACTTGGTACTTGTAGAGGCCTGGTCGGAGGGTCAGGACGGTCACGACGAAGAGGGTGGAGAAAAGCGCGAAGGAGCTGTAGATTAGAGACTTCTCCGGTTGGTCGTCATCGTTGATGCCCAACAATGAGTCTTCCCGCAAGAGCTTCACGATGGAGTCCCCGTGCGCGTAAAACATGGCCGCTACAAACCAGCTCCATTGCAACGTGCGAAAGAGGGGGGTTTTCTTCTCCATGGCTGCCCGGTACCGCACGGCCACCAGCTCCTTGAAAAGCATAACCTGTATGCCGCAGACAAGAAGGAAAATATAGACATGGCCTGCCCAGGCGATGCCGAAGAAGACAGCGAGAAGGACTATGGCGAAGGTGACGCGCGTGACAATTTTAGACCGCGTCCGCTCCCTTGCAGAGGCGGTGGAAACGTGGTGCGGTGAATGGTGGTGCGCATGGCCATTTGCGCCCAAAGTAGTGTCATTGTTGTGACTGCTGCTACCGATTGCACTGCTCTCATCGGCCGAGGCACCTCTCACTCCCCCGGTGTACCCGTCCTTGGTAGCACTTCTCGATGCGTGCCGGGCCTCGTCCTCACCACTTCCAGACTTGGCTCCTCTACCGACCCCACGCCTTCTCTGTCCTCGGGTCTCTGCAGGCATGATACAGCCTGTATTTATTGGTGATTGATGGATGGAGGATTTCGCAATTCAGAGTGCTTGTGCGCGGAAATGTACACGGGAAATATGCCGGGAGCAAGCTTGGAAGAGTGTCTTTCCAAGGCAGAACATAGTGACGAGAATGCCGCCCTTCACCTTTTGCAGCGGGATCGAATAAAAATACACGCGTGATTCAAGGAAAAGGAAGATAGAGCTATGCGGAGATGGTGTCATTACTGGTGTTGCAACCAAGTTGTCACGGGGGCAACATCTTTGTGACCGGGGTGTCGCATCGATCCTCTCCATCGTTGTTCTTTCGCTGACCAACACCACTTAATAATGTGCAAACCGCTCAAGATCGTCACCCAACGCGCACTGCGCCTCTGTTGAGGACATTGCATTGAGCACATTGCGACCATGTTTCTCAACTCACGCATGGCAAAGCGCTCTATCCCCCGTGGCGCACTCACAGGAACCGTGGACTAATTAGTTGGAGACATGAGCGACGAGACAGGGATGGAGACAGGCAGCAAGGAAGAAGAGGGAGTGCTTCCGGAGAACGTTGCGGCTGCACAGGAAAAGAAAGAGTACGTGTTGTCCATGAAACACCTTGCACTGTATTTGATATGCCCTTTTCTATTTCGAGTCGCGGCGTTTTGACAAATACGTTCTTCTGTAACATGTTCGCCAGGCTGGGAAACACGGCTTTCGCAGCCAAAAAATATGATGAAGCAATAGCTAAGTACAGCGAAGCGATTGAGCTCGACCCCGAAAGTCATGTCTACTATTCCAATCGCAGTGCGTGCCATTGGGCGAAGAGGGAGTGGGCCTTGGCTGCGGCAGACGCCAAAACTTGCATAGAAAAGGATCCCGCTTTTCTGAAAGGCTATTACCGCCTCACTCTGGCTCAAATGGAGCAGGAAGATTTTGATGGCGCCCTAGAGACCATTAAGGCATGTCTGAAGCGACAGCCGGATAATGCGGAGATGCGAAAACAGTTGCAACTGGTCAACGCTAAGAAAAAGGCGGCTGAATTCGTGCGAAATGCTGACAGCACTGGCGCGGCAGGGCGAGGTATGTCAGGAGAGGAGCTCGCGGAGATTCAGGAGCAATACATCGCAGCCAATAAAGAGCTTAAAGAAGTGCGAGCAAAGGGAGTAGCAGCTACGGGGGAGAAACGACGTACCGAGTTGACTTTGGCAGAGCTGAGCAAAGTCGGGGATGATACGCGTTTGTTTCGCTCCGTTGGGAAAGCCTTCATGTTGGCCGCTCGGCCGGAGTTGCTGAATGACTTGGAAGAACGTGTCTCTGAGGCGGAAAAGAGGGCGACCAGTATGGAGGCTCGGCATGCATATTTGGAGGCACGGCTATCGTCGCACGAGGCTATACTGAAAGAGGCTGCTAAGGCAGGACGAGCATCAGCATGAAGTGACGAAGGAGCAAGAGCATGACAAATAATTTGCGGAATCGTCGGAGCGGTGCATTTACGTTACAATCGCAAGTATCTCATGTATTCATGTCTTGTTCGGTTTAACATCCTTGTGCTCGCCATGTTTGGGGCGTAAACGCTTGCCTGCTATTTTTTTGTTTAATATATTGCTCTCGCACGCTTGAAGGTCGATTGTTAGGCGAAAAAATCTCCCGCTTGATTGTAAGGAGGACGTGATCTACTGGAATGACGTCTTTTCGGGGGTTCTACCCGTCTCCCCCATGGCAACGGCGGGTTCAAGTTATGGCGTTGCTCGCCTTCTGCTCATCGCTTTCCGGATGTCTTACGCGGTGTTGTTTAAGTCTACCGGTGGGCTGGATTAATTTTAAAAGTGTGATTCAACTCCATGGGCAATTTGTATTGCGTGTGAGGCAGTAAGCTTGGACGCGACATCTTCAGGGTACAAGTCAAAGAGCCACGTACCCGATATACGTAGAAATACTGGAGAGTCGAGGCCAGCCATACTTGATTGCGAGTACAAGCACAATTGAAAGCCAAACACTTCTTCGTATAGAGTGTTTGTTTGTAGTGGTTGTGAATTGGGAAATCATACGTTTCAATCACATTTTAAGCGCTTGCTTTCGTCGCTTGTATTTCGGGATCGTATCCTCACAGCCCTAGCCTAATTCATCTCTGATGAAACAAATATGATCAAATTAAAATCCAGGGCTTTATCATGCCTTATCAGGTTATCAACAGTAGAAATGCAGTGCTTCTACGTAAAGAGCTGGAGGCACTGGCCACGGCGCATGCACCGCAGGGCAGCGAGCCTTTAGATAGCATGCGGTACGTGCTCGGTACCGCCCTTTCAGCTTATGCTACCGAAAAAGTACGACATGTGATGCTCAGAGATGCTAAAATACCGGGAAGCATCTTCGAAATGGATCATACATCTCCACAAGGCAGTAAATTGGTTGGAGAAGGGGCCCGTCTCAGCCGAATTCTCCAAGTCACGGACCTTAGTGACGTCCGGCTTCTAAACGGACTATCTGTAATCGATGCGACAGTGCTATTGGGAGAGACGTTGAGACTGCATTTTGCTTTTCGTCGCGAGCCTATGCGTCAAGGGACTTCACTGCCTCGAATGAGGTCTTCCATTTCCATGGACGAGGACAAGAGGGAAGTAGCACCAGACATGCAGGGAGGCCCACGAAGACAGAGAAGGAGGGCCAAAGACGATAATGGGAGACCCGATAACCGCAGGCAGAGAACAACACGGGCATCCACGACCATATCATGGCCGGATCCTGAGCCCACCACAATCGTGAACTACGAAATTAGTGCCAGCAATGGCCCCGCAGAGCCTTTTCATGTCCTACTCCAAGCAACGATTTGCGGCTTCCACCCTACCGGCTTGCCCAGCCCTGCGGGCGTCCACGCTCCGCCCGAGGAAATGGATTGCTTAGGCACAAATAGCAACAAGGATTTGGAACCTGCAGATGTGTGCGTCGCGGAGATGGACGAAGATGCTTTGGAAGCGGCTATTGCGGAGTGTGGCACGCCCTTCTCCCTGGGCGAATTCGTCTCCTTCTTGCTTCTCTTGCCTTACCACGAGGAGGAATGGGATGTGTGCAATCTAGTCATGGATCAACTATTCGACCAAGACGATGAAAGCAGCAAAAGTGGCTCCGTCCTCTCTTCTCTCGCCTTGTCCCCCTACGAAAAGAGAAAGTCTGAGGATGCCACAGGGAGAAGCGGGAAAAAAGTAAAAACGTAAAAGCACATTACATACAGTGATTGACGTCTATCGGGAAAAAAATGTCAATTTGAGACAAGAATTCTGGGACGGTCGCATTTGCGAGAAGCTGACCATTTCCCCGAGGAGTTACTTTATTCCTTCAGAATGCCGTTATCGTAGCCTCGGCGTAGGAAGGGGCCGCCTTGAAGTGTCATAGGTCTCGTCATCTAGCTCTATAAAATTGACCGGACATGCGCTGCGATCCATGTCACGCGCAAACCACTCAAAAAACGCAATGAACGGCTCGTCTCCTACCCCTCTCTCACTAGTCACGGTACCCCACAGGTGAGACTCGTAGAAGACGGTGTGCACCTTGCATAAAGCTCCGGTAATCACAAGGTGCGGCACCAGTTGGTGCTCGTATCCCTCCACGTCGATTTTCATGACGATAATAGGCGATACAGCCTTCCCGAACGCCTTGTGGGGAGCTGTGACCTCTTCCAAGATATATCGCGCCAAGTCCATTGTGCTGACCCGCACTCCATCCATATCGATGCCCCTGCCTTTTGGAGGAACCAATGTTGACCCTGGCTGATGATATTGTACAGGTGCTTGGCTGTCTAGGTAAAAATTAGCTTTACCATCCTCCAGGGCCACGGCGGTCTCGGTGAAAAAGTGCACTCGGAAACCGACCCTCCTGTAAGCTGCCTGAAGCTCCTTTAAGGACTGGGTATTTGCTGGATTTGCCTCAAATCCCACCGCGCAAATTTCCTAGTTCACGCATTTTACACATAAAAGATGAAAGAATGACAAAGGTTTCTGTTGACACACCTAGAATGATCAAGGAGAAGGACATCGTCAGATAACATATCACAGACGTGCAAACTGACCTCTGGCCGTCTTTCCCAATCTTTTCCGAACACTTCGCGATATACTGGAAGTACCGCGGCGTTTGGGTATTTATCAGGCTCAAAGATCTTTCGAACTTGAATTCCTCTATTGGATCCAACATCCAGGTAGATATATCTGCAGTCATGGAGCCATTCTCGCATGCCCTCCTTGTCGTGCTCAAAAGCGGTGAACCAGGCGTCTGGCTTATTCGCCGGAGTGGAAACACGAATGCTCCGATTGATAGCTACCATCATAACTACCATCATAAACATGGCCAGCGCAAAGCCACACAGCTTGGAAGACAATGCTCCAATAGACCCATTGCGGCCTGTATTGGGCACCAAAGCCCAACACCATCGCTGTGCATAGGCATGGGCCTTTCCGGATTTCATTCAGCCGTACCTGCGAAAGGAAAAGGGCATTAAAAACAAAATAAGAATGCGGGATTTAAATATTACAACTGTCTACTGCCACATATCTTACATTGCCTTCCTCTATGGTAATTAGTAACAGACAACAAAACTGCAAGTAGCTCTAGGCGAGGAGGCGGTAGATGGGCCGCGAGCGAGCTGAGCGGGTTTCGACCGTCATGCCAGGTGGTTGAGAATGTCGTCTTCCTTTTTGGCGTGGTTTTCGGGGAATTGATGTGTCAATCACGTCCACCTCTAGCTTTATATGGTACTGAATTAAGGGAAAATAATCTTTCATCTACAGGCAGCAATAGAGTGCAGGTATTCAGTTTTTCCGGAGCATTGAGACAGATGAGGATACCTCCGCTAATAGCTGTCATCGTGTTGGGCAAGTTGGGTTTGAATGCTGCATTCGTTCCTTCTGCATGCTCGAACATCCTCAAAGCTTCAATTAGTTCTCACATGACCCAGCAATTGACTTACCGCTCTATTGCATTTGAAACGATATTGATGGCTGAGGGTAACAGCCAAGTGGGTTCCATGGAGAGCGTCTTCAAATTCATTCGAAGCGATGCGCTCTCTCTGACTGTTGGCTCCCTTTGTCTCCTCGCTCTTGTCACGAATCGCTTGTACACTGATCCTTTATTTGATTCGCAAAGCCGTACCGACATTTTGGGCGTCTTCTCGGCCGGTGGCCTCCTCCTAAATGGCTTGACATTACAGGTAAGATGAAGGAAAAAATCACCTGTTCTTTCTCCTTCAAGATCAACTGCCTCCTGTACTCATAAGAAAAATTCTGATTTGAGAAAATTTATTTCACACGTAGGATATCACAGTACGCGAGGCTGATGTTGTGCAGTTACAAGGACCGGCGGTGGACGATGTGAAGGGTTTCGATGCTCTCACCCCTCGTCAGGTCACAATCCTCCGCTGGGCAGCCCAAACTTATCTGAAGGCCTTTCCCACGTTGCCATCTGTTCTCATCTGGCATAAAGGCCAAACTTTGCTTCGAAATGGCATCATGGCAGATCCTGCGAGAGGGACGGGTGACGTGAGGGTGCTTGCCATAGTACAGCAAGCTTTGAGCTCCAATCCCGAGGCGGACGGCTTGTGTCAGCCGACGTACATTCCCGATTTACAGGTCTTGCCAGGTAAAATTGAATTCATGGACTACCTACCATCCATGTGCCAGGCTGTGGTTTTACAGCCATTTGATAGCAATCAGGGGCTAATTATTTTGGGGGGCAACAAACGACGAGACCTTACCCCCAAGGACTTGGCCAGGGCACGGGTCATCGCGCAAAAGGTGCAGACTTGTTTAGCAGAGTAAAAAAATCCAGATCAGTGCATACTAGTGCATTCAGGGTTGTCACATGGCAGTTTGCGGGGCAGCACATAGTATATACTATTGGCAACCTCACAAAACACCGCTGACAATGATTTGCGTCCACCACCGTACTCTTTTACTGTCACTCTTCACGCAGTGTACAAACAGCGTTGGACAATGGAAACACCCGCTTTCTATACAAAAAAGTGAAGGGTGAACTCTGTGAAAGTAAACAAGTAAACATGAAAGCAGCATTCATATGGGCCGATATCGGATTGCTTTCATGGCGGCCTCGATATGAAAGCCCCCCTTTATGCAGTTTTTCGGCGTGTTTATTGCGAAACGGTTGATTCCCCAGGTTTCATGCCAACATGAATCATGTCGACAACCGTGATTTTCGCCGTAGCCGACCGCATCGTCCAAAATAGGGGCACCAAAGCCAGATCCCCACGGGTCAGCCCTTCCTACCAACCTCCCCCCGCCTGAAGGGGCCTGGGTGCCGCCCTTCCTGTTGAGGCCAGGATTATGTGCCTTCCAGTGCGTTCAAATTTCACAACCGTCCACCCGCACAGACACACAGGTAAACTCATAGGCTGTCTTCGCGTCCGTTCGCTGCCCAGGGCTACATCGGGTTTTTGTCATGGATACCTCGCGGGCCTCTCCTGGAAGTGCTCCTCCCCCACCTACATCTACATTCCCCCTTATGCCACGAAAGGGTTCTTTTCAGCCCCTTTCACATGCAGCCGCGCCGTCTTCTGCCGCATCATTCATACCTTTGTCCCATCAACTCGCTCCTGGCCCCATGCCTGCATTACTGCCGCTTCCAAGGCCGCATAGCGGGAAAGAAAGGGAAGGAATGCTTTATCCACCCCCGCTGCTCCCTCCCCGTCACCACCAATTCGTGCCCCTTATTACGGTCCCTTCCCTGCCGCCACGTGCTAATAATCCCAATTTTGAAAATAGAGACGGTGTGGACAGGGGTATCGAGAGTCCTGGGTATGGCGACGGCGCTGAACGTGTAATGCTTGGGGGGGAAAGCTTTGACGCATATCCGGCCCCGCCCCCGGTCGGCTCCTCCTTGGCCCCGCTGGGGCTACAAAAGCAGGAAACATTAGGGGAGGGCATGATACTTCCTCTCCCTCCCAAACGTTCCCAAGCGCTCGTCTCGCCCCCGGCACCGCCTGCGCCTGGCGTCATTTCCTCTTGCTACAAGAAACGAAAGAGGGACCTGGGCGCAGATTATGAATCCATCCTACTGGTGATCAAGGCCGTGTGCAGAACCGCCTCCCATGGCTTTGTGTATATGGATGTGGAGGACAAAAAAGGGGCGAACACCGCGGGAGGCGCCGGGCAGGGACACGGAGGGGGCGAGGCAAGGCCAGGGGAGGGAAGGGAAGGGGAGGCCGCTGGGGCTGCGCCGAGCTCCGGTGGGGTGAACGGCCTGGCGCCCACGTTGAAGCTTGGGCACAGCTTGTACGAGTTCATCGTGCGCGTGCTGGGGGAGAGCTGTCTGGGGAAGCGGCGACTGACCGAGGCGGGCTTCTGGCTTTCCTTAACCAAGACCGTAAATCGTCTCCAGGTGGAGGCGCCCGGCCGACTCCGCTCCCTCTTGGGGACGCTGAGATGGCAGCGTGCGAATCGTCCGAACGCATTCCGCCTGCTCGTGCCTCGTCCGGAAGGGAACGGGGAGGGAAAGGCGGGGGGGGCGGCGGTGCTGACGATCCATGGCACCTTCCCTGTGGGCATCTCCCTCCAAGATCCGGAGACTGTCCAAGAGCCCCTCTCCACCACCGTGCGGGAAATATGCCAGGGCAACTGCACGTCAGCGGACGTGGAGAAGGTTCTAGAACTTTATCGGGCCCTGTGGGCGTCGCACGAACCGCTGCCTCTGGCGCGGATCCCTTTTCTCCGCTTCCGTCGCGGCATTGAGGTCCAGCAGGTCCTGCGTTTGGCGGGGATGGAGGAACCGGGGACCCGGCAACGGATGATTGCGGAGGTGATGAGGATGGACAGCGTGGATAAAATGCTTTTGCCCGTGACGGCGTCGCTGTTGAGGGAAGTGCCGCCTCGACTGAAGCGGGAGGATGAGCCCGCGCCCGTGGGGCCCCCGAAGCAAGGACGGGGAGGGAGGACGACGAGGCGAGAATCGTCTGGCGGCGGAGCGGCAGAAGAGGCGGAAAGGGAAGCTGGGAACAGGGGGGGAAAGGAGGGAGGAGGGAAGGGAGAAGGCGGGGAGAGCAAGGACGGAGCCCCTCTTGCGCAACAAGACAAAAGCGCAAGATCAAGCCTTGGTGGGAAGGGAAGGAAGAGGAAGAGAGGGCCGCACGCAGGGAAGAAGGGGAGGAAAACAGAGGAGGAGGGGGAGGACGGGGATGTGAATATCGCTATGATCATGATTGGGATAGGAAGGGATAAGGAGGACGGAGGTGAGGAGGAAGGTCAAGAGGGAGGGCGCGTGGAGGGGATCGATGGGGAGGGGGAAGGGACGGTGGGAGAAATAGAGAAAGGAAAAGGGAGGGAGGACGAGGGTGAGGGTGAGAAGGGAAGGGATGGATCGTGGTCGGCAAAAAGAAGGCGCGGCGCGGGGAGACTGGAAAGGGGGGGGGAAGATATGGTTGTCACGAGGATAGGCCAGAACGTATTAGGAGCCGGGGAGAGAGGGAAAACGGACAAGGGAAAGGGAGAGGGAGGAAGAAAGGTTGGAGAGGGGTTGGGCAGGAAGGAGGGGGATGCGAGGGAGGTAGGAGAGGAGGGTAATCGGGAGAGGGAGAGGCGGGAGGGAGGGGAGGAGATAGGGAGGAGGAAGAAAGGGAAGTTCGAGGAAAACGAGGGAGGAGGGAGCAAGAGCGGGCCTGAGAGACGAGAGGCCAGAGCCGCAGGACAAAGGGAGAAGAACAAAGGAAGAGGACCAGGGGCGGATAGGGAGACACTTGTACGCCCGTCAGAACGAGAGAGAAGAGAGGGGAGGGGGAGAACGTAATGCGGGCATTTCCGGGCTTTTTGCATACGTGGCCGGGTATTTTTTTGTCTTTCTAAGAGCCGGAGCATAGTCAGGATTTGAGTGAGCTGTGGTTCCAGCTTCGTCTGCTTTTGAAAACGGAGGCACCAATGCAAATATTTAAAAAAAAAGACAAGGCACCACTACAATATTGAATGATGAAGCCATTTCTCGTCTTCTGTCGTCGCCGTCAACCACATTCCGCATCTCCAATCACGTATTTTCATCTCCGCCCCAGGGTGCAGCGACCGGGCTCCGCACGGACCTGATCTCTGTCAGAACCTCTTTGTCACCCAACGGCGGCCACCTTTACAGATGTTATCGTCCAAGTTAAGGCCCCTACAAGGTCGAGTCGCCAAACTCCTAGATACTTCGATGCATTGGAACATCGGATCCTTTGTGTAGACCCATGTCTCTCTTCTCTGTATCCCAGTACAGGCTTGACGATGGCCACTTTGCCCACGTTTCCCTGGGCGGCGAAGCGATTGACGACGTGACTTTAAACATGTTGCAGCGCTCTGACGAGCAAATGATGAGCCTTCGTCCTCGAACTTCCTAGTGCTGTGCTTATTAATCGTCAACCAGCACTTGTCCTGGACCCGTCCTACACCCTGACGATGCAAAGTGAGCCCGAGCTGTTAGGAACAAAGCGGATCGTACTATTCGCACGGCCACCCAGCGCCCTGCCTGCAAAGGCCACGTCAAAATGCGAAAAAGAGCCGCTTCGACGATTACAACCAGCCAGGTCACGCTAACAAATACGTGAGTCACGGTGCTCACCCCAAGGGCAAATGCAAACATAGCGGTGCTAATGGGCTCCTCCCATTCGAGTAAATGCCGGACAGACTGCAGGAGTGAGACCAGCATGCCCAGTGTTGCAGTGTTCGTGTCGCCTCGCGCTGACCCAGCCGGGCTTCGAGGGTACTCAGTATGAGTCCTAACCACCTGATGTCCTTCTGCTCGTCGAAGCCTTCCCTCTCATTTTGATTCTCACCCTTTACTTCGACCCCGCCGCCAGCCTTGGCAACCTCATCGATAAGGTCCCTT
>Ga0102934_1000695_pt1 | contig 22881 bp, 7 predicted proteins | sample SalPonR2_A_D1_MG_FD_78175 | JGI IMG/M metagenome (GOLD analysis project Ga0102934, IMG submission 78175) | Salt pond soil microbial communities from South San Francisco under conditions of wetland restoration - Salt Pond MetaG R2_A_D1_MG | ecosystem: Environmental > Aquatic > Marine > Intertidal... | reverse complement strand
CCTCCCCCGCCCTCCCCCCCTGCCTCCCCCCCGTCCGACCCGCCGCATCCTCCCACCCTATCCCCTGCCCTCCCTCGGACCCTTCCACTCCGGCGCGTCCACGTCCAAGCCTGCCACGACGCCAACGTGTACCTGCTGGGACCGATCGAGAGCGCGCATATCGCCGCGTGCACGGATAGCACCATCGTCCTTGGGGCGGTGGCGGGCCTGGTCCGGGTGAGCAACTGCGAACGCCTGACCTTGGTGTGCGCTGCGCGTCGATTGGTGGTCTGCAACTGTTTGGACTCCACCTTCCCCGTCTACCTCCTCCGTCCCGCCGTCCTGGTTGGGGATAACCGCGGCTGCCGCCTTGCCCCCTACAATACTTGCTACCCGTCCCTCCCCCTCGACTTGCGGACGGCGGGCTTCGGGGAGCTGGGCTCGACACAGCCCCGGAACCAGTGGGATTCACCCATCGATTTGACGGCGGAGGGCCACAATGGGGCGGGGGGCGGCGAAGGTGGGCTGGGGCTGACCCGGGAAGGGAGTCATGGGGGCAAAGGGGACAGAGACAACGGCCGAAACGCCGGCCTTGCCGGACAGGAAGGGTCCCGGGCGGGGGGGGAGACACGGATCCTCCCACCCGAGCATTTCTACACCCTCTCCATCCCAGTCCCTCCCGCCTCCTCGCCCGGGCTCCCTGGGCAGGGGCCCATGCCACCAGAAGGGAGTCCACCCACGCTCCTGTACAACCCTTTTCCCCTTCCGCCTGAGTACGCCTCTGTCCTTCGAGAACGTTCGGTAGGCCTGGATCGTCTGCAGCAGACCGTGATCGGCTCTTTAAGCGACGAGCAACGGCCCGGCGTGGAAGCTGCGCTTGTCAGGTATGAATCAACTCCTAGCCCTGCTACTCCTGAGATACCGCCCTCCCTTTCCTCCTCCCTGTATACGTCTTGTCTATCTTTGTACGTTTCTTGTCTCGCTCGTAACATGACGATTCTGGGCCCGGATTCTCGCAGTCGACCCTCTCCTGCTGTCCGTGGGGCCGCATGCCCCACCCCATTGCGTAGGGCTCTGAGGGGAAGGAGATGCTGTGTCGTAGGATTACCTATGTCTGTGGGCATACCATGCGTGTGACTCGTTGAGACATCATGGACTCATCTTTCTCCGCGTCGTATCGACGGGCTTGTCCCCATTCTTACCCCTCCTCCCTCCCAGTAAATTCTACGAGTGGCTGGCGGCTTCTGGGAATTTGAGGCAGGTCTTGGACCTGATCCAGTTAGAGAGGGAGAAGGGCTTGTCGGCCAGGGACGAAAAAGAGGGCGAGGGAGGAGTGGAGGACGAGGAGGAGGACATGATGGTGGCGGGGCAGATGGAAGGGGTCGAAGAAGCGAGGGAAGGAGGGAGGGCCTCGCCAGTGCCTCTGTCCCACGGACTGATAGGTCGCTTTGTCGCCGCCCACGAACAGCACGTGTCCGCCCACCCACACACACACTTTGAGCATCCTCGTCCGTCTTCCTCCTAGAGAGAGAGGGGGAACTTTCGCTGAAGGGATGACTTGTCGGCGGGTGGAGGGTAGCGTAGCATCGGGCAGGGAGCAGCGGGGGGAGTCCGATGGCGGGGGTGGAGAAAAGGCTCCTTTCCAAAATTTTGAGACCGTGGAGACGCTCATTTGAAGGGGAAGAAAGGGGTTGAGAGGGGTAATCCTCACTGAAGGGGGTGTGAAAGGGACTTTATCGCCGGATAATGAGACCGCCCGGGGGAAATGCGATGAAAGACAAGGGAGAGATCCCACGCAGGTCTTGACAGATTATCGCCAGAGTGGAGGACGTCCACATGATAGACTGCATCGGTAAGTAGATTGCTAATAAAGAAAAACCTGGGGACGGTGCCCAAAAAACAGCGTCAAAGCGCGCCAGGCTATGTGTCCTTATCGCAACACTCTTCCATGATAACGGTCTTTCTGTCTACTCCTGCTGATCCATCCTCCTTCGACTACCGTATCCACTTATCTCGTCCTACATACACATCATGCCCTCCCTCCCCTGACCTCTCCCTCCCTACCACCGCCGTTGAGTTGCCATGGCAGGCACCGCAAATTTGGCCCGCTTCCCCGGGGGCACCGGTAAGCCCTTCGCCTCGCAATCCTTGACAATTTGCTCCTCCTCGCCTTGCCAAGCATACCGGACGTTGTGGTTAGGCATGGCCCTGTCCAAGGCTTTCTCTAGTTCTTGGTTCGTGGCACTCATGGCGCTTCGAAGGCCCGTGGGATCGTACGCCAGCACGGCTGGATTCTTGTTGCCGGGGCTGCGGGGTGTATGAACGGAAGGGACATGGCGAGACACAGAGGGAGAAAGTGAGGGCGTGCATGCTGAAAGCAAGAAGGGTGGTAGCACACACCCCCGGGCTGATGCCACAGACAAGATGTCGAGGCGAGAGGAGATCGGGAGGGTCTGATACTCTGGGAGCACAAGCCATCCGGAGACGATGGGGAGGGGCGTAAGGGTTCACGGGCGCCAACTTCCATTGAGAAGAGCGGCCGGGATAAGAAAATTTGCATGTCGCCTCGAACCAGTTCCGCATGTTGATGGCAAAATACATGGAATCCATTTGATAGAGAGTTCCAGCCAATGTCCTCCCTATCCGGAGCCGCGTCTCACCTGCCCATCAGCTTGGCCGGTTCGGGAGAGTCCGGTAGCGCCACACGCTTGAAATCAGGAGACCAGGAAAAGACTTCCGCCGGTCGCCGGCGGGTGTCGTGGTCGAAATACTTGATATCGTAAAGCCTGGGAGGGGAGCGGTGGAAATTGGGAGGTGGGTGAGCCGGCGCTTGCACAAGGATGGTAGTCGTTTGATCTCCTAGCTGGAGCCAGGTAATCTTTGCCTTTCTTCACCGCAACCGTCTTCCCTCCATGTCCTCAGGACAGATTCTGCACCCTCCCGTTCATGCTTGCAGCCCCCATATGTATACATATATCATACTTGTCGTCGCTCTCGCTTTGCGGCACGTTCACTTTCGGCCGGGACCCCGGGGCGGGGTACCGATACCCTTTGATCCGCTCCACGCCGGGATAGGAGATTCGATTACGAGGAAATGGGTAAAGATCATTGATGTCATCTGGCCTGAATAGGGCCCATGATCGGATCTGTGAGGATCATGGGGACAGGGAAGGAAAAAGAGGTCATGGCGTCAGAAAGAACTGCGTCTAAGCAAGGGAGAGAATAAATATGCGACACAAGCTCTCGGGTCTTCAAAGAGAAGCGAACGTTCCCTTTTCACGCACCTTGGTCTGCATGTCCTTGGGAAGTTTGGCCAGGAGCTCATGAATCCATCCGGACGTGCCAGAGAACCACTTATACGGCTTCATGCTGCCACTCATGATCAAAACTACGGAGGTGCTTTGTGTCCACGCACAACTGTTGCCGCCTCGCCTGTCAAAAACCACAACGAGTGCACCTGGTCTTGTTGCCTACACCGTAAACCTGCACTGTACAGTTTACGAGGTGTGAAGTTGTGAACGGGTTGGGTTTCGCACAATGCACATCGTCTCTGAGGATCGCCTCTGTCTCCGCACCCTCGGCGGTGCATCTGGTTAAAAAAAAATCAGGCACCACTTTCATAGTCTTAACACCGCGTGTGCCGACAAATGAAACAGCACTATACCGACACTTTCCGTCCTTTCATGCCTCCGCACGGCTGTAAGCTTTGCCGGGCACGGGCGTGGCTTGCTGCTGCTGTCACACATCTGGAGCCAGACGGACGAATATGTCCGTTGCTGTTTTTTTGGGGGGGGACAGCCTCCCCACGCCTTTTCAGCTTACTCCATTTATCGAGGAAGAACATGGAGTGCATGTCGAGTATTTGCTACAAAATCGAAGAGTAATATTATAAAATCATTTGTAGACGTTAGATAGTTGAGAGGGAAATTTGTCACGTACATGTTTTTTAGCATATCAAAGCGCAATGACTTCTAAGGTTGAATTTGTTCCATAGGCCTGTAACACAAATTTATATTTTTGCATGGAAACAGTCGTCATGGCCCTATCAGCTCGACATCGATGGTGTACATCTAAGCTTGTGGAGGCCTTTGCTCCTGCCATTGACGATAGCAAAGCCCAAGCCTTCATTAGGCAGGAAGACGTGCACCAAAAATTCTCAGCACTATTTCGTGGCGAACCAGGTATTCCAGTCAAGCTCTTGGTTTATTTTCAGCCGCCTTCATCATGTGCACCATTATCTGTTGGAAATTCTACTATTCCCAGCCAAGATGCCCCGCCAAGTAGCTCCACAGGTCTCCCACCAAGGCCACCATCATTTGCAGCCGGTGACCCCTCCGACAAGCCTGCGTCCCCCCCCGTGCTTTTCCTTGCTGAGAGTGATTGTGATGCAGATGGATTGGAGGCAAAATGCTGCTACTTCCTACGGACGGTGCCTCAAGGCCAAGCCATTGATATCAACAAAGAGTGGGAGAGCGATCTCCTCTTCGGAGAGGTTAGTAGCTATCCGCTGAAATGCTTCGAAAATCTGTTGTCGCACGCCTTTAAACCTCTTTTGGAGGCCGCAGATACAAGCTGCTGGGGCAAAGCAGACGAAGAAAACAAGGGAGCGATCTTGGAGGAAATGGATCACCTCATATATGACCTAAATGAGGCGCTGAAAAGTGTGGCCGCTGGCCTGGAGCTCCGACGTCCTGAATGGCCAAAGACCCAAGAGCTGGACACTTTCGTCATGAACATGGTCGTAAAACGAAACAGTGGTCGGCCTTATACGTATCATCACCTTACTTCGCATCAATCAGGGCTCCTACAGTATTTTCAAGGCCTGGTCGAAGGGTGGTGCGACCAAATTGAAGCTTTTCTAGACGTCCCCCCGACAGCGCAAGATCAAAAAGTCAGCTCCACAAACCAGCCCATGGGAGCATTTGCTGACAAAGCTTTGCCGAACGTTCTGGATGAGGGTCCCAAAGGTGAACTCGACCGCTGGAAAAACCGCACGCAGCGGCTGACAAGCGTTACCCAACAGCTTCGGCGGAAGGATGTTAATACCATCATGGCCCTGCTCACATCATGCCTTATGCTGTCCCCATTAGCCGGCAATCTATCACACACGACCTCGTCCACTTTAAACGGATCTTTGTTGGATCCTTCGGCGGAAGGGTACTACAGGAATAGCACCCAATCTGGCACACAAGTCGGGGGAGCTGGAGAGAGCAACACTGAGGACAGCGGGACGTCGACTTTGACTCACAAACTGGTAGTAACACTACGGAGATGGAAACAAATCGACGTGAGCATTACGGAGGCAGCTAGTGAGGCAAAAGATAACGTCAAATACCTCGCCACACTTGAAAAATTCATTGGACCCCTGTATTCTGGCACACCGACCAGCATGCTAAACGTCCTACCGGCACTGATGGGAAGTCTCAAGATGATACACACAATTTCGCGATACTACAACACGACAGAGCGCATGACAGCGTTGTTTCAAAGAGTGACGGACCAAATGGTAAGAGGTTGCAAAACATGGCTTCTGGCGGGGGGTTCGATCGATGCCTTGTGGGATCGGAATCCGCAGGAGCTGATAGGAGATCTGGAGAGCTGCTTGCGCCTTAAACAGGGCTATCAAGAGCAGTACACAATAGCTAAAACCAAGCTGCACGAGATTCCAAAAGGGAAGCAGTTTGATTTTGACGAAGGCGCCATTTTCGGCCGGTTTGAAGCTTTTGGTCGGCGCTTGTTGAAGCTCATCGAGTTGTTCACAACTTTGGATCAATTTTTGACACTGACACACCATAAGTTGGATGGCATTGACGGTCTAATCTCTCAGGTACATGACATTTTGAAAGATTTCAGGACCAAGCGGCATGATCTTCTTGATTACCAGAATACCAAATTTGATAGGGCTTTGATAGACTTTCAAGCGCGCATTACGGACCTTGAGGCGGAACTGCAAGCGTTCATCAATCAGAGCTTCGAGAATATTACGTCTATCGAACATGCCCTCGAATTACTTGACAAATTTCAGAATATACTTCAACGGGAAAGTCTTCGGTCAGATTTGGATTCGAAACTCAGCATTATTTTCCAAAATTACGGCATGGATCTTGAGCATATTCAGCAGCTATATGAAAAACAGAAGTTCGATCCGCCTATTGCACGGAATCTCCCACCCGTGGCGGGAAATATTGCCTGGGCTCGACACTTGTATCAACGTATCGAGTCGCCCATGAGGCAGTTCTATAAGAATCAAAATGTGCTGGCGGGGAAAGAGGCGAAGAAAATCATCAAAATGTACAATAAGATCGCGCGCACCCTCATCACCTTCGAATTCCGTTGGCATGAGGCCTGGATTGCTGCCATGGATCAGGCCAAGAGCGGTCTCCATGCTACATTGATTACAAGGCGACCGGATGATAGCAACTTGATCGTAAATTTTAATCATGATATTATGCAACTTATTCGAGAGGCGAAATGCCTTGATCGTATGGGCGGATTGAAGATTCCTGAGAGTGCCAACATTATTCTTTATCAAAATGATAAATTCAAGAAGCATTATGACGACCTGCGATGGCTCATACTTGAGTATCAACGCATTGTTACCCGCGTGATTCCTGTCACCGCTCTTGCTTTGCGGCCACATTTCATGGATATGGAGTTGACATTGCGCCCCGGCATGACCACTTTGACATGGACATCCATGAATATTGCTGCATACATTGCTGCAGCCCGAGTAGGGCTGGATCGATTGGATGCACTAGTAGGGAACGTCAACGATGTCATTGAAAATAGAGTGGAGAAAACGCTTAAAATTGTAAGCAAAACATCACTCGTGGATTTGCCGGAAGGCGGTTCTTTTACGGTCGAGGAGTTTGTTAAGGCCCAGGAGACACACGTGGCTGCGCAGTCTCAGCTCCTAGAAACCAAAAATGTCGAGATTCAGCATGCGGTGGACGATTTAGTATCTCTCATTACAACGTACTCGACTGATCATCTCGTGGACCGTTCGAAAGAAAAGGAGGAAGTCCTTAAGCTCCGGCGGCACTACAACTATTTCATGTTTCAGGCTTTGCTCCACTGCGCGAAAAATTCAATGAACGCACTGAAAAAACGAATTGCCCCCCGGATTCTCAAGTCAACTTTCTCCCATTCCCATAGTGCTGTGAATAGCAGTCTAGGTGCTACTCAGAATGGTATCTATCCTGGAGAAAGCTCATCAGCCAACGGTCGTGTCAGCAATAAATCTGCACACAGTGTGAGGCCTTTTTTTGAGGTAAATGTGCACTTGAATGCACCTTCGGTAATACTACAGCCCTCATTAAATGAAATTCAGGGATGCATTAACAAGTCAGCACAAGCCATTCTGAGATGCTTCACCAAAGTTCACGACTGGCCGAGTATCGTAGTGGGTGCACACGCGGAAGGTGGTGGACTGGACGATAACAGAACTGAGGAAGCGAGCCACGTGGAGGGGGAAGAGAAAATGTATCTCATGCCTGGTAGTCCTGCTTGGAAGAAGACTATCAGCCATGACAGTAATGGGGTTGTTTCTGGGGCAGGTCATATCCATTCAATAAATTCGCCTTCCTCGTCGACGGCAAATGCATCGGCAGGAGAATACGTTACCAGTAATCGAGTGTACGAGAAGACTTTGGCATCATCGGCGAAAAGTCATTGCAGTGGCACATTTTTCGAACGTGTGACACGCGACATAGAAATAGTTCGGGTTGCTCTGCTCTTGACGGGCTGTATTCAGGGCGTGCGGAACACTGTACAAAATTATTTGAGCTCATTCGGTGTATATGATTGGCTTTGGCGGGATGACAAGGACCTCTTCTACAAAAATTTCGTGTCTAAAATGCCCTCTCTTGAGGTGTACAAGGAAAAATTGGAGCAGTTTGATGACGTGGAAGCTGATATCGAGGCCATTTCATCTTTGCATAACATTGGCGCCCTATCCCTCGATACCTCAAGTTTGAAGCTTTCATTCAAGAACGAGTGTGGTCAGTGGAAGATGCGCTTCGCTTCACATTTGCATGTACGAGCTAAAGAGGAGCTAGAACGTTTGACAGAATATATTCGCGTGACTATGAGCAAACTCACGACCCGAAGCGTTGATGACCTTGATACGCTGCGATCCATGATGGTTTTGTTGGAGGAAGTGCGGGCGCGAGAGGCGGGAATCGAGATGGAAATGGATCCTATCCTTAGCATGTACACCATGTTGGAGTCTTTCTTACCTTCGGGATTCATGGAGAAAGAGGAAATTGATAAAATAACCGTGCTACGCAGCTCTTGGAAGAGGCTGCTCAAGCAAGCCTCCACTCGAACAGATGAGCTGGTAAGACGTCAGGCTGGTTTCAAACGCGGCTTAATTCGAGACATACGTGCCTTCAAGGAGGATGTGGCCCTTTTCCGCCGAGACTTTTTATCCCATGGACCCATGGTGCAGGGTGTGGAACCCATGATAGCAGTGGAGCGGCTCAAGCGCTTTAAAGAGGAGTTCAAGATTCGAGAACGCAAGTATAATCTGTACCACGTGGGGGAAAGTATTTTTCATTTGGAGGCTACAGAATATCCTGAGCTAAAAGCAACAGAGAAGGAGCTAAAACTGCTTGATCAACTTTACGGACTGTACACAGAAGTCCTGGAAACGGTGAATAATTGGTCGCACATGAGCTGGAATGAAACCGTCCCCCAGCTACTAGAGTTTGTTCAAAATATGGAGACCTTTTCCATGCGCACCAAAAAACTACCCACGCGCCTCAGAGACTGGGAAGCTTTCAAACAATTACGGCAACGTATTGAAGACTACCAAATGCTGCTGCCTTTGCTTCAAGAGCTCTCCAAGGAATCGCTTCGCAAGCGGCACTGGGAGGAGGTGGCGACAATATGTGGGGTACCCTTCCGAGCACTTGGACGCGCTACGACTATTACACCCGCAAATGACGTATTCAAGGAAGGTAATTTTGCGCCTCGAAACGAAAAGATACACGATGATACCAAGACAGGGTCGGCTCAGTCGTCAAATGCCCATTTTATGGCAAAAGAAAATGATCTTATCATATCATCCACAGCTGCAGCTACGCTTATGCGCCAAGACTCTGATGTACTCATCATAACGGAAGATTTTCCTGGCCCTACACCATTAGGCGATATCCTGAAGTTCAACCTACTGATTCACAAGGAAGAAATCGAAGAGATAACGGATGGAGCAGACAAGCAACGGAAAATTGAGCGGGAGCTAAAAGACATAGCTGCAAAATGGATCGATCAGTGTTTTACTTTCCAGGACTGGAAAAATCGCGGTGTAATGGTTCTAAAGGGTACCGCTAGCATCATGGAGGAATTGGAAGAGTCGCAAATGCGACTTCAACAAATGCTAACTCAACGACACGTACAGCCCTTTCGTGGGGAGGCCCAAGACCGTCTCAACACGCTGTCGGATGTGTCTGACACATTGGAGCGCTGGATCAGGGTACAAGTAATGTGGTGCTCCCTCGAATCTGTTTTCATGGGCGGAGATATAGCCAAACAGATGCCAACGGAAGCGAAAAAGTTTGCCAAAATTGACAAGGACTGGTCCAAGATGATGTCAACTTCTTTCCACGCTGCTAAAGTAGTGGAGGCCACGAGCAATGAAGGGCTAAAAGCAACTTTACCAGTCATGCACACAGAACTCGAGAAGTGTCAGAAATCCTTGGAAGGGTATCTTGAACAAAAAAGAAACAAATTTCCTCGCTTCTTCTTCGTATCGAATCCGGGCCTACTTGCGATCCTGAGTCAAGGCTCTGACCCCACCTCCATGAATGATCACTATGAAAAAGTGTTCGATGCCGTGGAGACCGTAGATCACAACAAGAAGGACAAAAGTATAATCGAAGCGATAAATGGAGACGACCAGAAAGTGCCCATTGCGACCTCCTCGGCTTGTGGAGGAATGGTCAGAGCTGTGGGCAATATAGAAGACTGGCTAGCAGATTTACTTAAGAAAACGCAACTGACCATGAAAGACCTCTGCCGTTCATGTGCTATCGACATTCATGCTCAGGTTGGGAATGACATTACTCAGCTCCGTAAGTTCGTCGACAGCAACATCGCACAATTTGCGCTGTTAGGCATACAACTTTTGTGGACAATGGATTGTCAAACAGCGTTAGAGACTTGCAAGACAAAGAAGCATATTATGAAAGAGACTAATCAGAAACAACTGGCCGTCCTTCAAGAAATGTCTTCGTGGTGCCTTCAAGATCTAGGGTCGAAAGCCAATCGGCGCAAAATCGAAACCTTGGTTACTATTTATGTCCATCAGAGGGATGTTATGGCAGATCTGACAGCTTTATACAGGGCCAAAAAGATAAAGGATGCCAACGACTTTGAATGGCTTAAACAAGCTCGCTTCTATTGGCGGCCCAATTCACATGATGAATGTGATGCAGACGGGGCCTGTGTCGTCAGTATCACAGACGTGGACTTTAACTACCAATACGAGTATTTAGGAGCAAAGGAACGACTTGTGGTCACTCCTCTTACAGACAGGTGCTACATTACACTAGCCCAAGCTTTGGGAATGTATTTCGGGGGTGCACCTGCCGGACCGGCGGGAACGGGCAAGACCGAGACTGTCAAAGATTTGGGCCGTACTTTGGGTCTCTTCGTGGTTGTGACAAATTGTACCGACCAGCAAAAGTACACAGATTGTGCAAAGATATTCAAAGGCCTATGCCAGGGTGGTTTGTGGGGCTGCTTCGATGAATTCAATCGCATTCTGTTGCCTGTTTTATCAGTTGTTGCCCAGCAAGTCCTTGCAATCCAAAACGCCAAGAAAGCCGGAGTAGAATATTTTCAGTTTCCCGGCGATTCTCAAAATGTGCTTCTTAAACCCTGCTGTGGGTTTTTCATCACGATGAATCCCGGATACGCAGGTCGCCAAGAATTACCTGAAAACTTGAAGGCTCTCTTTAGGGGGGTAGCCATGATGACGCCAGACTTTCAAATAATTAAGAAGGTCAAACTCTGCTCGGTGGGCTACACAGATTTTGATCTCTTGGCGCAGAAGTTCTTTGTCCTTTACAGTACGTGTAGGGAGCAACTTTCTGCCCAAAAGCACTACGACTGGGGCTTACGCAACATCTTGGCGGTACTGCGTACGGCAGGGCAGACTAAAAGGGATAACGTCGATAAGTCAGAGTCTTATCTCATGTATAGGACGTTGCGAGACATGAATTTGTCCAAGCTAGTCGCGCAGGATGTACCCTTGTTCCTTTCCCTCCTCGCCGATCTGTTTCCCACTATCCAAGCTCCGCCAAAGGGAGAGTATCCCGAGATGGAGAATTTGCTGCGTCGGCATGTAGAAAGAGAGGGGCTCGTACATCATCCAGGCTGGGTCGGAAAATGTGTCCAGCTCTACGAGACCACTCTTGTGCGGCACGGGATTATGTTGGTGGGCGCCGCTGGTGGTGGTAAGACCAAGATGATTGAATCTTTGGCTGCAGTTCTAACGGACCACACTGGCAAGGCTCACAAACTGGCACGTTTCAATCCTAAAGCATTAAGAGCTCCAGAAATGTATGGAGAAATTGATCCTTTGTCAGGGGAATGGACGACAGGCGTCTTCGCCGCCATGTGGGCCAAATATAATAACAGGTTGAACAACTACAACACCTGGATCGTTGCCGACGGGCCTGTAGATGCAATATGGATTGAGGACCTGAATACTGTCTTGGACGATAATAAACTCTTGACGCTGGCCAATGGCGATCGCATTCCCATGACCGATAACGTGAAGCTCATGTTTGAAGTTGAAAGCTTGGTAAATGCCTCTCCAGCGACCGTTTCTCGTGCAGGTATTATATATGTATCCGATACCGATTTGGATTGGGCTCCTGTCCTTGAAGCTTGGATCCGAAAGCGTCCTGTCTCCCAGCAAACTGTTCTCCGAGATTTGCAGAAGAAATGGCTTGGTGACAACACTCCGACAAATGTAGGGCATTGCATAGAATTCCTAAGTCGCCACACAACGATGGTTTTGCCATCCTCCCGGGTCGGCATGGTGACTTCTCTTTGCGATCTATTTGCTGGACTGACGAATGCGGAATCAGGAGGCGTAGATTTGACAGCGGAGCCATTTGTGGCGCCTGAATATGGTCTTGATGCGGATAATGGGAATGGCGACTCAACTACTGCTGTAACAGATTCCTCATCACATTTACATGCTCTAGCCTTGGCCATAGAAAAATTATTCATTTACTCATTGTGTTGGTCCTTAGGAGCTCTTTTAGAACAAGAAGACCGCGTTAAATTCCACCACTGGCTGGCAGCACGTGATACAAACAATCTGCTACCAACGCTCGAGAATGTTGAAGACACAGTCTACGAGTATTATGTGAATTTGAAATCGTTACACTGGGAAAAATGGCGTCCCCCCATTTGGACGCGTCCGTTGTCGTTTTCACCAGGCGACAGTAAACTTGACTTCTCGAACCTTCTTATTCCCACAATGGATTCGACACGCGCAAATTACTTAATGCAACAGCTTCATAAACAGCGGAAGTCTATCCTTGTTATCGGCGCCGAGGGAACAGCAAAAACCTCAACAAATCTGATGTTCCTCAAAACATTACCTACGGATACAAATGTTGTCAAGCGCATTAATTTTTCGAGTGCCACGACTCCTTTTATGTGCCAACAAGCCATTGAAACCGAACTCGATAAACGTGGGGGCCGAAGCTTCGGACCCCCTGGAGGAAAAAGAATGACTATCTTCATGGACGACCTCTCAATGCCTGAAAAGAATGAATGGGGCGACCAGCCTACATTAGAAATGGTCCGCCTCGTGATGGAAAGTGCTTGCTTTCCATTTTTAGACAAAGACAAACGCGGAGAATTCAAACTTTGTGAAGACCTTCAGTTTTTGGGAGCGATGGGGCACCCTGGTGGCGGCAAGAACGACATACCAAACCGGTTGAAACGCAATTTTTTCATGTTCAATCTTGTCCTACCTACGATAACATCCATCAATGATATTTACGGTCAGATGTTATCGATGTATTTCGGTAACAGGGGGGCAGGTGGAACACCATTTGACGAAGACGTTTTACAAGTGGTGCCAGAGCTGACGAAAGGGACGATTTCTTTGTGGAAATCTATGAAGGACAAAATGCTACCTACACCTGCCAAATTCCATTATAGCTTTAACATGCGCGAATTGAGCCGTGTGTTTCAGGGCTTGCTGCTAACTCCGAAGACGACATTCTTAAAAGCCGGAAATATGCAGACCTCTCGACTATCAATGACTCCAGCCCAGAGTTTGGTAGGAGTATGGAGACATGAATGCGAGCGAGTTTTCTGCGACAAATTGACCAACAATCAAGATAAGGAGGCATATTTCTCTTCAATGGAATACGTTTCAAACCAAACATTCCCTCGGCATTGCCTCCCCCCCTCGTTAGCTCCTGGAAAGCGACATGCAGAGACGTCATCTTCGTCTCCTATAACAAAGCCGGATGATACCAACACATTCATGCCTGTTCCCAACACCAACAGCACAAGTGATGCGTCAGATGATAAAAGTACGACCATTGCTTTCACTGTGGACCAGGACATTCCCAACGATCTGTACATGGTCAACTTTATGCGCGATGACATTTATGATGAAGATGGGGTCTTACAAGAGGAAGCACCTAAGATATACGAAGCAGGCGGATCGCTCAGCAATATACGAAAACGAGTGGAGTACTTTGCACGACGATATAACGAAGATTTTCCCTCGAGGAGCATGAACCTTGTATTCTTCGACGATGCTCTTAAGCACTTGCTCCGCCTTAACAGGCTACTTGAAATGCCACGAGGATCTGCTCTTCTCGTAGGAGTTGGCGGGTCGGGAAAACAATCCTTGACAAGGCTGGCTGCTTACATATCTCGTGCAACCTGCTTTCAGATTACGCTGACGAAGACGTACAATTTATCAGCGTTTATGGACGACCTAAGATTCTTGTACAAGTCAGCGGGACAGTTACGCAAGCAGACAGTTTTTTTGTTCACAGAGTCCGAAATTAAAGATGAAGTGTTTTTGGAACTCATCAATTCGATTCTGACCACTGGAGAAGTCCCAGGCCTTTTTGCGAAAGAAGAGTATATGGCCATGTCATCTGATTTACGGGCAGCATTTTTGAAGGAGCGCCGGGATTTGGAGGAGACGCCGGAGAATATGAAGCAGTTTTTTATCGATACGGTTCGGGATAATCTACATTTGGTGCTTTGTATGTCACCCCTAAATCCGAAATTCGCTACTCGAGCACGCAAATTCCCCGGACTAATTAGTGGCCCCACTATCGACTGGTTTTTACCATGGCCGGAAGAGGCACTGGTAAGCGTTTCTCGGGGTCTTATGCGAGATTTCCCGATAGACTGTACTCCGGAAGTGAAAGAGAATTTGATGGTCCACATGGGTATGGTGCACAAAATTGTGACCGATACGTGTGAAGAGTACTTTTTAAAAATGCGACGGCGCGTATATCAGACGCCCAAGTCCTACTTATCTTTTATCCAGAATTTCAAGCTTATGTATGGTGCTAAATTGAAAGAACTGCAAACAAAAGAGGAGCGAGTCAATCTGGGCTTACGCAAACTAATTGACGGTGCTAAAGACGTGGCAGCTATGAAGACGGTCCTCGCGGAAGAGCAAGGCAAGCTAGAGGTCGCTACGCTTGAAACAGACAACATGTTGGCGTCGTTAGAAATTTCCTCCGCAGAGGCGCAGAAGGAAGGAGATCAGGTAGCCTCGATCAAAGTTAAGTGTGAAGAGGATGCGGCACGCATCGCGGCAGAAAAGGCAGCCTGCGAGCAAGATCTCGCGAAAGCTGAGCCATTCGTGAAGGAAGCAGAAACTGCTATCGCGTCAATCAAGCCAGCTCACATCGGAGAGATAAAGAAACTTCCGAATCCCTCAGATATAATAAAATTGGTCTTCGACGGGGTCCTCATCCTCTTCCAAAAGCCATTACAACCTGCGCGGCCGGCCAAGCTGAATGTCGCTAAGAAAGAACTCCCTTTTATTGAAACCTCTTTCAAACCATATGCTATGAACATGTTAAACGACTCACGTTTCCTACAGATCCTGTTGGAGTTTGGTCAAAAAGGAAAAGATAAAATAAACGAAGAAACTATCGAGTTCTTGCAGCCATACATGGAGCTTGAACACTTCAATCCTGCGGTAGCAAAGAACGCTTCGACAGCTGCAGAGGGACTGTGCACCTGGGTGCGGGCTATGACTTCTTACCATGAAGCCTCTAAGGTTGTTAAGCCTAAGCTAGAAGCACTCTCGTTGGCGCAAGCGCAGATGGATGCCGCTAATAAGGCATTGAGTGCAGCTGAGTCTCGACTGAATGCCTGCAGGGGTCGTTTAAATGAACTGCAAGAGATGTTTGAAGCCCAGATGGCCGAAAAACGTCGTATCGAGGAGGGTGCCCTCATGCTCCAAAGAAAAATGCATCTAGCTTCTGAGCTGATCAACGGACTTGCAGGGGAGCGCCTGCGTTGGACAGAGGACGCCAATAATTTTGCAGAAATGAAACGACGATTGGTTGGAGACTGTGCGGTGGCCTGTGCTTTTGTCTCTTATTGTGGCCCATTCAATCAACAATTTAGACGAATACTAATAAAAGATAAGTTTAGACAGGATTGCGAAGATCGAGGAGTACCTGTGACCAGCACATTGGACGATGAGACCATAATCCACTTCTTGGCAGATGTGGGCACCTTGGGGGATTGGTCTCAAGAGGGTCTTCCACAAGACACACTCAGCATACAGAATGGCATATTGGTGACCCGATGCAGCCGATATCCCCTCTTAGTTGACCCGCAAGCCCAAGCCTTGGGATGGATACGAAATCGGGAGCAGTCAAATTTGCCTTCATGGCAATATACCTCCCTCAACGATCCTAGGCTGCGGGATAAGCTTGAGTATTGCCTCGGCGAGGGCAAGACAATGATTATCGCGCAAGTCGCGGAAGAAATTGATCCCATATTGGATCCAGTACTTGAGCGACAGGTGGTAGTTAAGGGCAAGAAGCAGTATATAGTAGTGGCAGACAAAATGATCGACTTCAATCCCCGTTTCTGTCTCTATTTTATCACGCGCCTGGCAAATCCTAATTTCTCTCCCGAGCTCCAGGCAAAGACTACAGTGGTCGATTTTACTGTCACTCAATATGGTCTGGAAGAGCAGCTCCTAGGAAAAGTCATCGCGAAGGAGCAAAAAGTGCTAGAGGAGCAATTGAGCCAGGTTCTTGAAGAGGTGAACAGTAATCGCAAGGCGTTATTAGAGCTAGACGCGTCATTACTCGAACGGCTTACATCAAATACGGGCAATTTACTAGAAGATGACGAGCTGATTGGGGTGCTGGCCAGTACGAAAGCTAAGGCAGCAGATGTGAATGCTAAGCTAGTAGCGGCGGATGAGACGCGGAACAACATCAATGAGAAACGGGAACAGTACAGAAAGGTGGCTGAACGAGGATCTGTTCTCTACTTCTCCATTGTGGAAATGTCGATGATTAATTGCATGTACCAGACATCTCTGGATCATTTCCTAGCTCTTTTTATGGAAGCAATGGATAAGGCAGATCGCGCTGCGCTGGCCTCCAAGAGGGTACAAAATATTATTGACGTGATGACCTACACAACCTATCGATACATCAATCGAGGATTATATGAGCGAGATAAGTTGACCTTTATCATGATTTTGACACTCAAAATCCTGATCACCGCAAAGATTCTACGCTCGACAGACTTTCCCCTCTTTTTACGCGGTGGAGCCGCACTTGATATCAATCAGGTCGAACGAAAGCCTTTTCCCTGGATGACGAACGAATCATGGCTAAATGTTGTCGAGCTAAGTGATAACCATCCTGCCTTCAAGAGCCTCATAGCTGATATGGTTGCCAATCAAGATAACTGGAGGCGATGGTATGAGGATAATGAACCTGAAGAACTTTTGCTTCCTGATGATTACGACGCTCGTCTGAATAGGAACACTGTGGATACCAATTCGCGGACAGAAAAAGAAGACATGATAGCAAATGCCGACACAGGATGTTTTCTCAAGCTGTTGCTTGTACGGATGCTACGTATGGACCGTTGTATCATCTCCTGCAAGAAATTTGTGCGGCAGACACGTGCCATGGGTCCTAGGTATGTGGAGCCAGTCAACGACACTATTGAAAGCATCTACCAAGACATGGTGCCTCACGTGCCGGTTATATTCTTGCTCTCGGTCGGTTCTGATCCTACGGATGCAATCGAAACATTAGCACGTCGGAAAAAGCTGCCCCCCCCGGCAATCATCTCCTTGGGCGAAGGACAAGAGCAAGTAGCCATTAAAGCTTTGAGTGCAGCCGCGCAGAACGGCACGTGGGTTCTTCTCCAGAATTGCGAGCTTGGCATCCCATTGATGGTACAGATGGAAGACTTACTTACTCGCCTGAAGGAAAGCATGGACCCAAACTTTCGTCTTTTTATCACGGCGTTGCCGTCGCCGGAATTCCCGCTGGGACTGCTGCAGCTGGCGACAAAGGTGACGAACGAGCCACCTGCAGGGATGAAAGCTGGACTTCTGCGCTCATACAATTCCATAGTTGACCAAGATCGCTTGGAACGTATTGAAAGCTTGCAATGGCGCCAACTGCTCTTTGCACTTTGCTTTTTACACTCTACAGTCCAGGAACGACGAAAGTTCGGCCCTCTGGGATGGTCTATTCCTTATGAGTACAATCATGGCGATTTGACAGCCTGCATTCTTTTCTTGGAGAAACATCTTTACAGCGGCACTATATCTTGGGCAACATTTCAGTACATGGTCAGCGAGGTACAATATGGAGGGAAGGTCACTGATAATATGGACCGCCGGCTTTTTAAAACGTACACTCAAGTATGGCTGAATCCGCAGACGTGTGACGAGAGGTTTTCGTACAATCCCTCCCAACCGTTGCTTAAGATCCCTGAAGATTTTAATTATAGAATAGGATACACGGGCATGGATATTCAGGAGTACCGTAAGTACGTTAATCAGTTTCCCGAGGTGGACTCGCCTGAAATATTTGGCCTCCATCCTAACGCGGACCTGACTTTTCGAGTGAAAGAAGTCAGCATTCTTTTCAACACATTAGGAGAGACCCAGCCAAAGGGTTCTGTTCGGGATGGCATGGGTTACTCTCGAGAGCAAATCATCTTTGAAAAGGCCACGGAGCTTCTGGCACGCCTGCCTGAAGAATATAAGGAGGATGACTACCGAGCTAAACTCGCCAAGCAGGGAGGTCTCACGGTACCTCTGAATATATTCCTCTTCCAAGAAATTCAACGCATGCAGCGGATCATAAGCAAGGTAAAAATAACGTTACAGCAGCTGCAACTTGCGATCAAGGGTGAAGTGGTTATGTCAGAAGAACTAGCTTCGACGCTTCTAGCCGTATACGACGCGAAGGTCCCTCACAGCTGGGTCTTCACCGTGGCTGGCGACGAGTTTTCCTGGATCCTTCCCACGCTTGGGCTGTGGTTCTCGTCGCTCTTGCAGCGGGACGAACAGCTTCGTACGTGGCTGAACCACGGTCGACCGAATTCATACTGGCTGCCCGGGTTTTCAAACCCTCAAGGCCTACTAACGGCCATGAAACAGGAGGTCACACGTCGACATAAAGCAGACAAGTGGGCCTTGGATGATGTGGTCTACCACACTGAGGTCACCAGCTATGAGCGGCCTGAACAGATTCGTTCTCCCCCCTCGGAGGGTATTTACGTGTATGGATTATCATTGGAAGGGGCGGGCTGGAACAAAATCGAAGGAACACTGGTGGAAAGCGAGGCAAAGAAGCTTTTCGTCCCGTTACCTGTATTGCACGTGACCGCAAACACCAAAAGCGAGGAATTCAAAGTGCGAAAAGACATATTCGGGACACAGGGTCCCTACGAGGCGCCGTGCTACAAGTATCCTTGCCGAACCGACCGCTTCATGGTGATGATGGTAACCCTCAAAGGGGGTGATCGCCCGCCCACCCATTGGGCCTTACGCGGCACTGCCCTGCTCTGCAATATCGAAGGGTAGGTTGTGGAAGACCGTAGGTCGCATGGGAGCGGCAAGACCGAGGCCAAGACGACAAACGTGGTTTGACAGTCCTGCACACAGTAGTGTGCGATGCTGGGAAAGACAGAAAGGTTATCTTCGTGTTGAAGATCTTTGATCACTATCAAAGTGTCACGACCACTGAGCAGAATACCGCGTTATGACGGAAAGAAACCAGATCAAGAAACGGTATATAAAGTTGTGTGCTTTTAATTTTCAGCTACCAGAATTGCTCTTCCGCTAGTGTTAAAACATATTCCAACCGCTCATTGAGGCGGACGAGCGTGAGCTACTTTGTGTAATATGAAATATGACTACCACATACCTATTGAAACGTACAGAAGTACAGGAAGGGTTGGGTTGCTGTCCTTTCCCCCTACTCTGCGCCTTCATTCCAATTTGTTATGTACATACGGAGGACTTCACATATTTAACAGGTAAGAGCCCTCTTCTTTTACGGAGGCTAATACCCTCCTTGAAACACTCCTCCTACCAACTTCCTGGCCGCCGTGATTGGTTCCTGTTTAAACACTCCTTTCTTGAACTCCCCCGGCTCCGGTTTCGGCTGTCTCTCCCACCGACACTCCAGGGCGGACGTGCCCTTCCACGGGCATAGCAAAGGCCCCCGCTCCTGCGCCAATTCCATCAAACCCTAACTCCTCGCTGGTGCCTGGTGTCAACCTCTCCCCTTCTCGATTTTCTCCCCCTTGGTGGTGCGGAAGCCGAGGGGGCTGAAGGGCTGGTGGACCCCGCCACATCTCTCCCAGAGTCCCATCCTTGAAAGCCCGGGAAACAAACAAGCCCAGGGTGGCGGGCACCAGGTAAAGCAACGCTGGTTGACCCATCTTCATCACGTAGACAGCCACATTGGCCATTAGCAAGCCGAGGGCGTAGCCGATCACCATCAGGCGGAAGTAGCGCCCTTCCCGGCCGCATTTGTGAAAAGCGAAAAGCTCTACCCCCATGGCTCTATCGTACCGGGCGGCAAACGCGACAAGCAGACCCGGGAGGATGATGTCTCCCAGTCCCAGCATCGTGAACCCGCCTGCGTAGTCGTTGATCCGTGGCAAGACCAGGAGCATGGGCAGCATGTCCCGGACCCGGCATTTCTCGTCCTCGGGATATTTCTCGCAGAAGGTCTCGTCGGCACGAGGGGCCCCGCCTGTAGCCACCTGTGCATCGAAAGGAAAGAAAGAGAGTGGGAGGAAAGATGTCATTCAAGCGATCGAGACCCCGAGGCACGCATGGTCATTTGCCTGGCCCTCCCTCCCCCCCTCCGCGCCCTCCCTTCCCTCCTCGCCTTAATCATGACGCTCTCCTGGAAGAAAATGGGCGACAAGAAGACGAAAAAGATGTCGTACAGGAAGGCCAGGCTCAGTAAAATCGTGGCCACTTTGATGTTGGGGAATCGAACCAAGCTGAGGAAGAGGATGCAGAGGGAGACGCCCATGATGTTTTGCAAAATCCAGGCATAGCCCGCAGAAGCTCGGACAACAAACCACCATATCCCCAACCCAATCCCCAGGCCCGTGGAAAGAAATTCTAAAACGGTGATTTTGATGTCCCATCGACGGTACTGAAAGATTGAGGCTCGGGCCAGGTGCCGGGGGAGGACGCGACGGAAGAAGGGATGGGCGACGATGGTCGCCACGGCGGAGCCGGCGGACAAGGCGTAGAGAACAGAGACAACTCGGTTGAGATTGACGTAGAAAAGAAGGATGAGGAACGAGGACGCCATGACAATGAAGCCGACCGTGTGCCCTACGGAGAGTTCAATCACCGGGGTTTCCTCCTCCTCATCTCCTTCCTCCCCTCCCTCGTCCCCCCCGTTCATCAACCCGGCCTCTCGACCCGCCGATGCCTTGTCTTTCTCCCGCCAACTTCCCACCCGTGACGCGTTCCAAGCCGCGTAGGTGACAGTGAAGCATCCCAACAGCCAGAGCAGGATCGACGCCAGGTTATAGTCGGGGCGGTATCGTTCGTACACCGAGACTCGCAGCCCCATCCCCTGCTGTTGCTTTGCCGAGGCGACCAAGGGGGATACCAGGGCCCCAGAATTGGAGGCGGAGCTGAGCATGGCAGCGTGGATTGCCTCGGCATCCCTCATGGTCACGAACACGGTGGGGATGGTGGGTGTGGCCAGAGACGTCTCAATGGCAGGGTCGGGCCCCATGGTCATGTACAGATCCCAGGCGCAACAGACTTCCGTATTGCCGGTGGTGGGATCAGTGGTGTTGGTGACCAGACACCGGCGCGAGGCGCATCGAGGGTCTTGCGCACAGGCAGGTACGTCGTTCAACGGGCTCCAAAGGGGGTCTGCTACATGGGAGAGAAACGCCTGGCCATTGCCGCATTCGTAGTCAAGCTGGGGCGTGGCCGCCGTTTTGTTCGCGTACAAACTTTCCTCTGTGTTGTAGATGACGAGGAGGGATGCGCCAACAGCCTGGGCGGCGGCGGCTTTGGACTCAAAGGAGCAGGTCCCCCGAGCGAGGAAAAGGGCAAAGGGGATTCCAAGCGGGAGAGTGGGAGGAAGGACCAGCGGGAGCTTGCAGCCGTTTCGTTTATCAGGGTCCGCAGGCTCGACAAGGAGTAGTTCAGGCGCGTTCTTTTGAGAAGGAAGAGCAGGTCCAAAGTCCTGGGGAAACGGGAGCAAAAGGGATGAGGGTGGGCGCAAGCACAGAGATTCGTTAAGTCCGAAATGGCGAATCGGAGCACATGGGACAGATATAGATAAGGCAACAGGAAGAAAGCACAAAGCATCACAACAATTGAAAGCCAGGCATGGCTTGATATGTATTTCCCGCTCCTAAGACACGAAGGCTCATAGATCTCCGCTCTGTTGCGTCGAAACGGCCGCGCCTCAGAATAAATGTTCAACTGCTCTCAGGAATGCTTCCTTACCGCTGCGGCACAGTAGGTATAGCCCTTAGTGCTCTTGAATTCAAGCATTCCTGTAGGGAAAACGCCCGCTACCTCTATGGGATGGGCGAGAAACGACGCTAGGAATAACAAGGGGACCAGGCCGCCCATGCTGCTTCTGTCCCCGCCGGCACCAAGCCACGGTGCTCCAGACAGCATGCTTGAAGAGGCTCCGAAGGCGGAAGATCAACAAGCGTCCTGTGCGTGTGCAAAATTGCGTGTCTGCGTGAAGACCAGGCCGTGGAGTAAAAAATAAACATACAGGAAAGAGGGCGGGGGGGCAGGGCGATGCCAAGGCAGAGAGTCCGGGAGGACTGACCCCAGGGGAACTTGAGGCTCGGAACAGCTCGAAAGCGTTGGCTTATCTTGGCTAATTCGTACCACTTTTCCAAGCTACTATCACTGTGATATAGTTTAAATTCCTTGTTGTATATATTTCAATGCATGTCGCAGAGCTTGAGGATAAAAAAGATGAATTGTGTTAGGCATTTTGCCACCTTCGGCCCATGCAGCCCCAGTCCTCGATCACAGGACTTGCATTGTTAGACCCAAAGAAAATTAGATTCAAGAAAAGGTCTGTCCATCTTGGAAATATAGCTTTCAAAAGCGCTAGCTCGGGTTGCCTTCGTAATCAAATGGAAAACTTTGACGCGGATTTCATGCTGAGCGGACTCAAGTCGCCTCGTGGATCCGGTGTTGATGTGGGGCCCCCAGAAATAACTTTTTTCATGATTCTCTCCCCCCCCCCCTTTTTTTTTTTTTTTTTTTTAACTTCTTTTTTTTTTTTTTTCTTTGCTTTTTGTTTTTTTACGGATATTTATTTTTTTTTCTTCTCCCCCCCCATTTTCTCTCTCCTATTTTTTATATTT
>Ga0102934_1000691_pt1 | contig 22932 bp, 25 predicted proteins | sample SalPonR2_A_D1_MG_FD_78175 | JGI IMG/M metagenome (GOLD analysis project Ga0102934, IMG submission 78175) | Salt pond soil microbial communities from South San Francisco under conditions of wetland restoration - Salt Pond MetaG R2_A_D1_MG | ecosystem: Environmental > Aquatic > Marine > Intertidal... | reverse complement strand
CTCCCCCCCGAGCGTACGTCCTTCCGGGTACAAGATCGACCCGGCCGGCGCCGCTGTCCTCCCGCTCGTTTCCCCCACCCCCGCCCTCTCCTCCCCGCCCACTGCCCCCCAGCCCGCGTACTCCAGGCAGGGCAGGGGGAGCCCTGTTGTGGCCTTCAAGCTGATCGCCAGCATGGCCACTACCCAGAAGAGGAAGCAGCCGCCCCAGTAGGGACTGTTCAGCCAGTCTAAGGTCCCCAAGGCCGCGATCAGCCCCGCTACGATCCCAGAGGCGTGGCCCACCAAGCTCGCCCTCCGGACAATCAGCTGAGTGATGAGGAGGGAGGCCACGGGGGCCAGCAAGGACGGAATCTCCACCAGGCCCAAAAGACTGACCGTGGGGGGTCCATAGAAGCTCAGTATGGTCATCCAGGCGAATATCACCGCGCTGTAGCCTACGGACCCTCCTTCTTGCCACGCCCGGCTCCTGGGTGCAGGCAGGCAGGACGAGGCAAAGTAGACGACGGCGAGCATGATGAGTTTAGACAGCACGACGAGGGCGAGGGACTGCACTGCAAAGCGCCAGTGGCCTAACCAGAGCTCGGCGGAGCGGCAGTCCCAGAGGGCTATCACGTTGAAGCCGATGTGCGCCAGGTCCAGGTGTGAATGGGCCGCGGTCAAGCATCGCCACCATTCCTTTTTTTCCACCACGTTAGTGTAGGAAAATGCAACCCTGTCGGCGGACACGCGGTGGTTCCAAAGGAAAAACCAGATGACGACCAATACGGCGCAGGTGACTGCCGTGGCTGGGGTGAGAAGGAGGTCTTGAAGAAAGGGGGAGGACGGCATGCTCCCGCCGTGTATAGGTGCACTGTCCGGGATGGAGCTCTTTGCTCCTTCGTTCCCGTGTATTACGGATAGCGAAGCTGCAAACTTCCGTATGGGACGCACCCGTGCAAAGCGGATTTTTTCACACGATGCTTGAGGGTGACAGGAGAGCCGACTTTTGAAGAGACGCCAGGGAGGCTGGATGACAAGTTCTAGCGATCTAAGTCGTACCCGCGATCGACAAAAGCTGACACCGCGACCTACACGCTTGGGAACAAGCCCTGTGAACATGTGAAAGAGCGTGGTCAACCGTGAGATGCGAAGAAAAGCAGGCAGGCGAAGAATTCAAAGAGCACACGTCCAAGGCGAAACGGCCGGAGTTTCGGCAATTGCACGCCTCAGCCAAGAGGTTGTACAGGCGCCGACCCGGTGACCTGCACACTCTGTCAGGAGTCTCACCGTCAGCATGCACAGTTTAGCGTTCATAGGTTATTAAGGAGGTCATGAGCCCCCCGTTTGCCCCGGGAACGCCTGCGTCCTCGGTCCTGGCGCCCGAAGAGAAGGAGGAGGCCCTCGCCTTGTTTCAAGAGCTGCTGCGTTTCCCCACCATCTCTTATGCCGGCCCGACCAACGGAAGTTATCGCGCGTGCAGTGAGTGGCTCGTGAAGACACTCACTGACCTAGGATTGAAAACACAGGTAAAATGGGAGTGTAACTAGCATCTTTTGCGTGTTTTTTCCGAGCCAGGCAGTGGAGGATGAGGTCATGTTTCTGTCAACACTGTCCGCACACTATGCTCGGGAAACGAACAAGCGTTTAGAATGACACATCTTTCCACCCCGTTCAGGTTTTGGAGGTTGTGCCCAACAAACCAGTGGTGGTGGGGAGCTGGGAGGGCTCGGAGCCCGCACTACCCTCGGTGTTGCTGAATTCCCACTATGACGTGGTACCTGCGTGCTTGGACCAATGGGATACGGAGCCCTTTACGCCCGTGCGCAAAGGTGGCAAAATATACGCCCGGTATGTGGAGCAAGACGAGGGCGACAAGGTTGAGGGGAAGGGTGCAGGCGCATCGACCACGTCGGTGGCAGAGGCCTCACTTTTCGAGTGTGCTGAATATATTTACCCCCCCCTCTTCCAGGGGGACCCAGGACATGAAATGCGTCTGTGCTCAGTATATCCTGGCGATCAAGCGTCTCAAGAAGCCCTCCATCGCCCCCGCGGCCTCCTTCCAACCCCGGCGCAGCATCCATCTCTCCTTCGTGCCGGACGAGGAGATTGGAGGTGAGGACGGCATGGGCCGCTTTCTGGAGAGCGATCTGTTCAGAAGCCTCCACGTGGGCCTGGCCTTAGACGAAGGTATTGCCAGTCCCGAGAACTCCTACAAATTTTTCTACAGCGAACGCTCGCCGCTGTGGATCCGAGTGCGCGCCAAGGGCCTGACGGGGCACGGGTCTCGGTTCATCCCCGACACGGCCGTCGAGAAGATCATGCACGTGGCCAATCAGGCCCTGGCCTTCCGGGCTTCGCAAGAGAAGCGGCTTGGGTACCCGCGTCCCGCGTCGAACGGGGAGGGCGAAGGGGATGAAGGGAAAGGGGGTGGGCACGGGGGCTGCAAACATGCCTTGGCCCTGAAGCTCGGGGACGTGGCCACTTTGAACTTGACGGTTCTGAAGGCGGGCGTGAGCATGGACAACGGGCAGACCTTCGCCTACAACGTGATACCCCACGAGGCAGAGGCCGGTTTCGACATGCGCATTCCCCCCTCCATGCCCTTTGCCGAGGTCCGGGCTTTGCTGGATGCCTGGACCGACCGGGCCGGCGTCACGTGGGAGTTTGCACAGGAAGGAGGGGCGGACCCGTTGCTCACACATCACGCAACATCCATCGATGGGGCGCAAAATCCCTGGTTCTCGGTGTTTCATGACGCTCTGACCAGCCGCGGGGTGCCGGTGATCCCCGAGGTTTTCCCGGCCGCAACGGATGCCCGGTTCTTGCGGGCACGGGGAATTTCCGCGTTTGGATTTTCGCCGATGCGGGAAACAGAGATGCTTTTGCACGAGCACAACGAGTATGTGAGCGAGGAGGTATTTATGGAGGGCGTGGAGGTCTATGTGACCTTGGTGGAGGCATTGAGCGGCGCGCCTAGGTTTGAGGGGGAAGGGGCGCAAGGGTGAGGGGAGAAAAGAGAAGGGGAACGAGGACAGAGGGGCGACTCGATAAAGAGTTTGATGAAAAACTGCATGCGTATGAAAGATATGACGGCCTCAAGAAAAAAGAGGAGCCAGCGTCGGCCTCGGACGTCGCGATATACCGTTCCACCTTTTTGGGCTCACGTTAGCGTTGTCGTTTTCCCTTCCTCTCATTCCTCCCCCTCTTTCGCCCTCCCTCCCCTCTTTCTTCGCACCATTCCATTTCACGTCTCTATTTTTCTCGAACGGGTTACCCCCCTTTTTCCAGCATGGTTTGTAGCCTGAGCTCCTTCGAGCTAGACAGACCTTTTTCGCTCTGCCTGATCAAACATGATCTCTCCACCTTCTCTTTGGTTTCAACCATCATTCTGATACAGCCTCTTGAGGGATTGATTGCCGGGCAGCCGTCGATGAAAGAGGCAACTGCCTCCGTGTTGGGCCGCCTCAGCCAAATGCACATCGCAAAATCAGTTGGAAATTATATCAACGGGTATTTGGGACCTTCACTTCACCATTTTGGGCAAGTAATTGCGCCGAAAGAGGTTCAATGGCTTTTCTATTGCGCGTCGACCTGCAATCATGACAAAACGAATGATCGCGGAAAAAAATGGGGTTAAAGATTAACGCATCGAGGCTTGCATCTTTTAAGTGCTCATGGTTATGCAGGCTAGAAATTAGAGATGAAGTTTCAAGAAATTAAAGGCGTTGCCATAGATAGAAGAGAAGCTTTAAAGTTTCGTGTCGGCAAATTGTCAGTTTTTAAAATAATAAAAACCTCGGATGGCATCACTTATAATTTACAAGCTTTGATATCATGACCCGAAAGCGCTATTTCATATCTGCTTCTGAGATTTTTGTCCGCTAAAACTTTCAGGCGGCCATGAAAACTGCTAATTTACTGCATGTCTTTTGCGTGCTCCTTGCTGACCTGCCCGGCCTGGGCCCCCTCCTCGGTTGTTCCGCGCTTGCCGTCCCCCCCGACCCTGGTACTGCACACCAGGACTGCCACCTCGATACCCACGTCCATGCCCCTGCCTCAAAGAATCATCCGTGATGTACGGGTTCTCGAGGGCGAAAAGGCGGACGGCTACTTGGAGGGCATCCTGTGTGGCGCTCGAGAGCCTGCCCTGGGGGTGCTTCAAAAAGGCCAGAAAAGCCTCTTCCAGACGCAGCCGCAAGACTTGCAGGTGTAAAGCCACCTCCTTCGGGCACCGGAAAGTCATCCATTCGTCTATCAGCAACAGGGCCTCGTCTCCGAGGCCAGCTTCATCGTCCTCGTCATTTTCTGTCTCCTCCACACCTGTTGCACCCTCATTGTCCTGCACAAGACTGCCTCCGCTCTGCTTTCTGGCCGTCGCGTCCTCCCCCCTGCGCACCCCACTTTGCCCCTCCAGCAAGGTCCGGATGCCCCGCACCTTGGAATCTCCACATAGCAAGAAGACGCTCAGGACCGGGACGGGGGTGGTGTTGCTGATGACGAAAATGGAAGGCGTCCGGACCACCTCCGAGAACACCAAAAACTCGGGACCTCCCCCCAATGCCCGATGTGACTCGGGGGTGCTCACCCGGGTGAAGCGGGAGCCAGGGTGGTAGTTCACGGAAGATTGGTGGAGCTTGGCTTTCTTCTGGCATGAGGTTGTGAAATTGACTTCCCCCACCCGCCGGCAGGCGACGCCAGGGTAAAGGCCTGCGCAAAGGACCGCCGTGAGTAAGGCCAGGCTCGGGGCCGAGCTTCCCTCTCTGGCGTTGCTGAAGAGGGAGGGATCAAAGCCCATCGCCACCAGCTCCCGCACCATTTGCTTCGCCACGTCCAAGGCGGTCGAGAGGGTGGACCGCGACAGGAAATACCTATCGCAGTACCCAAAGGCGGCCTGCTGCCCCCCCCGGGCTAAGGCTGCCTCGTACCCCTGTAAAGCACTTAGAAGCGCCAGATGGTCGCTCATTGTCCCCACCGCCAGCTCCTGCTTGGCCTTTTTCGCCTTGACCTTCATCTCCGCCGTCAAGGGGAGGACGAAGGGGTCTCTGTAGGCAAGGGCACAGGCGACCTTGAGCGCCGCCCCTCCACACCCCAACATTTGGCCCCACAGGACCATTTTTCCGATCCGCGGGTCCATAGGAAGGCGTGCCAGGGTCATGCCCAAGTCCGTGAGTTGCTCCTGGGCGGTAAAGGCTCCGATCTGCATCAGCAAGTCGATCGCATTCTTGACGGATAGGTCGTGGGGAGCGTCCAAGGCCTTGCCCAGGAAACGCATGATCGAATCACCTTCCAGCCGCGACGCCTCCAGCCGCGATATATCTGGGTCTTTTTCAGCCCCATTTTCTTCCGCTGTGCTTCCCTCTCCGTCCTCTAAGGACAGCGCGGCCAGCAGCTCCGGGTTCATGGCGGGCTTGGTCTTGCTCTTGGCGGGGGGGGCTTGCCGCTCGTAGGGGTCGAAGCCGGGAGCCAGGCCGAGAAGCTTGGCCTGTAAGCAAAGCTCTTCCAAGGGCGTGGTCAGGAGCTCGGACTCCTTGAACTCCTTCAGGCTCTCGAACCGGCGTCGCGAGCACAGGTGGAAGCACACGCCCGCCCGGACCCGTCCCGCACGGCCCCGGCGTTGGCGCGCCGAGGCTTTGGAGATCCAGGTGGGCTGGAGGGTGCAGAGTTTGAGGAAAGGGTCGTACGTCTTCTCCTTGACCCGCCCGCTGTCCACGACGAAGACCACGTCGTCGATGGTCACCGAGGTCTCGGCAATATTGGTGGCCAGCACCACCTTGCGGACCCCCGGCGGGGGAGACTTGAACACCTCGCGTTGCTGCTGGGAGGGAACCCCGGAGTGCAGCGGGAGGACCCAGGCCTTCTTCGCGTTCCCAAAATCAGGGTCCTGACGCAAAGCATCCCGGAGCCGAGAGATGTCGTCCCACCCGGGCAGGAAGACCAGGATCGCCCCCGGCCCATATCCAGACTTGTCGATGTAGTGGAGCAGCTGAAGGATGAGGTCATAGTCCACGTTCTCGTCGTCGAACGCGTACTGGTAGGCCCGCAAGGCCTCCTGGGCCTGGACCTCCGTGAGGCTAGGCATGGGGAACAGGACTCCCTCCCCCTCCGAGGCCCTGTGCCTGTACGGTGGGCGTCCGCCCCCTCCCTCACACCCGAGTCCCTCCCCCTCCCCAGGGTCCTCCACTGCCGAGACGAAGCCTTCGGGCGCATCCACGTCCTTTGCCAGGGCCGCCGACAGGTCCGCGGGCCCCAGCTGTCCAGGAGTCTCCGTCCAGTCCTCGTAATCGGGAACGAAGTCGTCCTCCCCCTCCAAGCCCTCGAGGAGCTTGGCCTCCAGGGCCTCGTAGCCATGCCCTGCCCCCTCCTCCCCCGCCCCCCCGACCGGCGCCCCGTCGCACAGAACCACGTGTGTTCCAAACTCTTCGGGGGATCGAAAGCCCCGCTGTCCGCACATCTCGCACGTGTACACAGCTTTGGCCTCGCACAGGGTCCGGAGCAAGGGGTCCTCCCCTCTCGGTTTCGCGGCCCCTTCCCGCCCTCCCAGCCTCTGACTTCCTTCCTCCTTCCCTTGTCCCTGCTCTGGTGGCTGCCCTGCCCTATCGCCCCCCGCGCCCTTGCCCAGGCCCAGCTTCTCCAGGTAGCTGGTCTGCAAGAGCGCGTCCTCCAAGTAGAATTCCCGGACGGGGTAGCAGGTGCTGCCGATGGTGGCCACGGGGCAGCCGTTGAAGTAGGCGGAAAGCTTTTCCGTCTGGAGCGTGGCGGACATGAGGATGAGGCGCAGGTCCGTGGGCCTCTGATAGCGGAGGAGGTCCCGGAGGATGATGAGGAGGAAATCCGTGTTGCGGTCGCGCTCTGCCAGGCAAGTGAGGGGGAGGGAGGGGAATTAACGGGACCGCAGGGGAAACACGCGTCAATATGCCGTCACGGCAGGGGGGGGGCAAGAGTGGAAACCGTAAGGTCTGAGGGAGTATAGTGTGAAGGGGGTTGAAGGCTTGGGGAGACGGGCAGACGGACGAGGCCAGAGGACCCGAAGAAGGCGAGGGAGTCCCCGCCCCTCCATACCCAAGCAGGCAACCCACTGGGGGCCCTTGGCGAGACAAAGGAGCGCTCTGCGCCCTTACAACCCCATTGGCCCATCGATTCCCCCCACGATCCCCCGCCAGCACGCACCGTGGACCTCATCGATCATGATGACGTTGAACTCCCGAAGCTCCCGGTCCCCGCCCAGTTTCCGCAGGAGGACCCCGGGCGTCATGAACACGACCTGACTCTGCTCCGACACCTCCGACTCGAGGCGGATGTTGTATCCGATTGTCTGCCCCACGGCCTCCATGCGCTCCGCCGCCACGCGCTCTGCTACGGCCACGGCGCTGATCCTCCGGGGCTGCGTCACCGCCATCTTCAACGAAGGCCCCACGTCGGGGTCGTCCAGCATAAACTGAGGCACCTGCGTGGACTTCCCGCACCCGGTCTCGCCCGAGACGACCACCACAGGGTGCGTCTTGACCAAGCGCGTGACCAGGGCCGCGTGTTCGGCCGCCGGGAGCCGACCCCTGGCCTGGAGCATGGACGCGTAGCGGGGATGCCTGTCGCGCCGCGCCTGCTTCTCGGCATGTTCGGCGCACCGGCGGACCAGGCGTTCTTCTTCCATGGCTGGATCGTACAGGCGTTGCTGCTTCTTGCTCAGGGACTGGCCCGTCTGGGTGGCCGGGACGGCCGCTCTCCCGCCAGGCGTGGGCCCCGGGTCCCTCAAATCAGCCACGCGTACGGCGCCCCCACGTCCTCTTTCCACGGCCGTAGGGTTTCCAGCACACGTGTTCGTCGCCTCTGAGGAGGCGGAGCGGGAGATGCACTGCTGCAACAGCGCCTCTCTTTCCTGGGACCTGACCGCGTGCCTGGCGAGGTGCCGGCGCAGGAGCCCCAAGGACTCCTTCTTCAGGTGAAAGGGTGGGTACCGGTCCAGGTCCTCGTCCTGCTCGTCCCCATGCGGGCCCTTCTTCGGCTTTTTGGAGACGGTGATGAAACGTTCTCCTTCCCCTTTTCCTCTGCTTTTCGACGTGAGGCCGAGTTGTTCGGCGAGGGCGTGCAAATATTTGCGCTGGGTCTTATCCAACGTTGGTGGGAAAGAAATTTCCTGCAGGCTAGAATCCTCCCGCAGCTCATTTAGTTGTGTGGTGAACGAAATACGTGTCTCCTCTGATATGGCGCTACATGCATAGCTATTCCGTGTGCTGGCCGGGGCCTGCTTCTTTTTCGGAAATGACATTACAGCAGGCTCTTGCACTAAATGTGCGCTCCCGTTTGTATAAGACACGTCAGGCGTGCTGTTGCTTCGTCCATTTTCCTGTCCTTTTAAGTCAGAACTTTTAGAGGTACCGCTTCTCTTTTGTTTATGATTGCTGCGCATTATGTGACCCCTCGTCTGATGGACGATGCCTGGAGCAACGCACCAGGGCCCCCTTTCTGCAATACTTTGTCCGTCGCCGCGCCTGGGTAGATGTGTCCAAATGGCCATGAAAATAATCATCAATGCTCTGGGCCGCAGTTTTGTGTGTGTGAGGGTGATTCATGCAAGACAGTGGGTAAGAAGGAGGAGGATGCGACGCAACACTAACCTCCTCCCCCCCTTGTTCGTGACGACTAGATGGTAGGAATAATCATTTCATAAGGTTGCCCGGGGTTGACGGCCTCCTTCATATCGCATTCTTGGCGTGAAGAAAAAAGAAGCACCATTTGTTAACTTTGCGAATCAATACATGTATGGATTATCGGAGAAAGGTATCAAAAAAGCTCCAGGGGCCCGGAGCTTTTTATTTATGGGCTATTTCCAAATCATGCAATCCAATACTAGACACATCAGCATGATGCGCGACTCTGGGTAACGTTTAACGTCTCCTCGTGAGAGATCACGCCCATATCGTCACACTGACTAGTGTTGATATCTTTTTCCTCGAAAAAAACTGCTGATCCTCCTTCATTTCCCAAAACTGTCTTCACATCATCATTTCCGCTGTCTTCCCGCCGCAGCGTCTGAATAGCCGGATGCAGAAGGCCGCCGTGACTCATGCGCTCGGCAAAGCGATATCCCATCTCAACCAACCTGGACAAGCCTGCTGGGTCAGACAGGGCGATAAATTCCTTGGTGTGGGAGGCGCCCAGCTGCTCGTCCTCCACGTAGTCAAATGTCACCTGTTGGGCGTCCACCAAGTGGGCCGGCAAGTCCCGGCGGCCCGCCAGGATGGAGCCATCCATGCAAGGCCAACCTCGCCAGAGCCGAAAAGGCTTCCCGTCCATGACGAGGGGCAGATGGGCCGAGGCCAAGCACGTCTCGATCAGGTCCTCTTTGGAAGCAAAGTCCGTCACGTGGCAACGGCGGTAGGGCAAACACAACACAGAAATGTGCACGCGGCCGGCGCACAGCTCCGCCGCATTGTCGGGCAGCACCTCCCACAGCCAGTCCCGGACGACGGCCCCCCAGACCCCGACCAGGCCCATGGCTCGCTCGTAGACCTTATACCGGTGGAGGATTCGCACGGCGGTTTCGGTGGCGTGGTGGGCGTCCACGTGGCAGGCCATCAAGGTGGCAGTCAAGCTCCCCGCCGAGGCCCCCACTAGCTTTGCCGACCGCAGGTCAAAATGCTGGTTCAGAAAGGTCGCCACACCCGATTGCCAGTAGAAGAATTTTCCCCCGCCGGGAAAGTTGACCACGAGCTCGCCGTGCCCGCTGCTGCTCCGAGCCCGGGAGAGGGCCGGGGGGCGCGTGGTGGGTTCGACTGGGAGGGACTTGGCACGCCGGATTCGGGCTGGAGGGTAAGAAAGGAGCGGGGGGCATTCCAGAGGGAAAGGGGTGCCAGGGTATTGGCCCAAAACGGGCGGCTCCTCTCTCTCTGTGCGCAATGGAGGACCGGGCCCGTCTGTGGGGCCCATGTGCGTGCTCCGAACCGGCACCTCCACCACCTCGAACAGGGGGTCCTCTTCCATCAGTCGTTCCCGCTCCAAGAGAGTCTCCACGTCTGCGCAGGATAGGTTGCGCTTGTACCTACTTGAGGTTCTGGGCATCCCCAGAGGGATCAGTTGAGCCAAGCCTGCTAGCAAGAACTGCGCTTTTCCACGGGAAAGGCTCTTTTTGACCGATGCAGAGGCGATGCATATGCTCAGACTACTAGCATGCTGCAATTTTACAGATGGTGAGGGTGGCGTCATTTCCTTCGGTGGTCTCTGCATCGGCTCATAGGAGAACTCGTGCTGATACTGATCAGGAAGGATAGGGGTCTCCAACGCGTTGAAAGAGGATTCAGCGTCACCACATCCACGATTGCCTGAATCGTCTCTGACATTGTCTTGCGCATGACACAGCTTGGACCTACTTTCTCCCGCGCCTATGTCTCTGGGCGCCATCAGCTCTCTCCCACTATCCCCCTGTGGGGCCATCGCTCTGGCCAAGCCTCGCGCCAAACAGCCTCGCTCGACCGCGCCTGTCGAAAAAGATTGTATATATGTTTGAAATGAATGGGCAAGAATGAGCTTGACAGAGCACGCCACAGCCTTCTCGCCGGAGGAGCTCTTTGATGTGTGTAAGGCAGTCTGGCTACTCTTCCAGCAGCCGCTGCTCTCTGGGACGGCCCATGCTGAACTTCAACTTCTCTTTTCCAAAGCCACCCCAGAAATGCATTCAAGTACCTACTGCCTCACGGTAAAAAAATGTCCAATTGCTGTAACTTGAATGTCAGTGAGGGTAGCGGGGAAGACATTTTCCTGCAACAGCTCGTGCGACTAAATAGGCAGTGGGCGAGGTCGGGCGAGCGGGAGGGCGAAGAGAACCGCCCACTGCCTAACTGCTGCACAACGAGGTGCCAACAGAGAGACAATGCTGCAGTAGATATTGGTAGTCTTAACCACTGGCTAAAGATCTTTAGGAAAGGAAGCACGCGCGTGAGACAGCCGTCAGCATGCACGTTTCTAAAGGGCCACGTGCTTTTGTTGTGTAGCACAACGCGACCTTCTGCCGTGTGGGAGGTGGCGAAGGACGCTTTTCCGTGTTGGGAGTACAAAAGACGAACTCGCTTACCCGGAGACATGACAATTTTTTGAATGAACCCAGCATTCCATTTTCATGAAAAAAAAGCCACAAAGGATTCGAAAGCGCGTAGCTAAGGTTCGTTTTGACCATCGCTTTTCTCCCTTCTCGTTTACAAGGCATGTTATCTCCTCCCTTCAGATCCTTACTTTCCCATGCAGTATTCCGCTACAGCGTGTGTCAAAGCATAAAAGTTGGGCCTCCGCGTATTTTCCCCACGGCGAACGCGAGGGGCAAGGCGATCAAGACCAGGCCCATCAGGTAGCCGTCCGCCCGCCGCCATCGCTGCAGCCCTCGCCATCCTCTTTGCACCAGGCCCCCTTGGGTATACTCTTGGTAAGGCACAGGGTCAAGGAAATTCACGTCCATGTCACGGACAAGCAGGGCGTCAAGTTCCTTGAAAACGGGCCCCGGCTTCCCGTCCCCTATCACATGGCCGTCAATGCGCACGATGGGCAGCACAGACCCCCCCCCCAGGCTGAAGGCCTCCTTGGCAGAGAGGAGCTCCGCAAGGGTGATTTGATGGTATTCCACACCAGACACGATGCCTGTGTGCGGTGATAAGAGAACAATAAGGGGGAGCACAGGACTTAAGGGGGCGGGCATAGAAGGAAGACTGCTTCAAAAGTCCAATCTTGTGGAAACATACCGCTCCCGACACGCCTACCTTGCGGGAGTAACGAATCTACGGCCAGTTCCCACAACCTTTTCACGGTGGTGCCGGCCAGTATACGCTCGAAGGGGGGTGTGCGTAGCACCCCTTCCTGTGTGAGGATCGCGACATTGCCGATGGAGCTTTCGGCCAAAGCCCCTGAGGGCTCGAATTGGATGCCCAAGAATCCTCCCTATCCGTGGTCAGGATATGTATGGAAGGCAAGCGTGAGATAGGCATTCCCATTCTGAAAGGGGCCTCGGGGGCGTTTCTTCAAGATCAAAGTGGCCTTTGGCATGGGGGAAAGAAGAAAACTCCGGGCAGTCAGACGGCCAATTCGAGGCCGTATGAAAGGCAACATTGGTTTACAGAGTGCAAGCAATCACCTTGTCCTCGGCGGCTTGGCAGACGAGGGCGTTGATAAGGTAGTTGGTCGACTTCATGGTCGCCAACAAGGGGTTCTTGAGCGGGATGTCCTCCACCACATGCTCGGTGATCCCCTGCAGCTTGAGGTCACCTTTGGAGGGATAGCGATGGACCATGACAAAGAAACCGCTGCTTGTCGTCTCTTTCGCGCTGATAGCGAAGTTCCCACGCCCTGTGAGGAGGACATGGGGGGCGTCCGATCGGCCAAAGGGAAGACGTTCAAATAGTTGAGACACGCTACCTTCCCTCCGTTCGCTTATTCGGCATCTACTGCACCTGATGTCATCCAAAAACGGACAAAGATATCGTCTCGCACTTGACTGGCCGCCACAGTGCTGAGTATGATGTGTCGGAGTTCTTCCTTCGTGAAGGCCGGATGAATGCGTGCCAAACCCGCAGACCGTAACAACCTTTCCAAATGGAAATCCAGGCCGTAGCAATAGCCACGCGACACATTAGCAGTATCGAAGACGGCATGTCCTCGATGCACCATGTGCTCGTCCATGGGAACTGTCATTAGGGCCGGGTCAGTGACGATACCGCCGAGCACGGAGCTGTAGAATGCCAGAAAATCAAAAGCACTTCTGGGTAATTTTTGCTGCATGGCGTAAAAAGCATCGTCTAAGTCCATCATAGGGGGTCGAAGAGGCCCCGGGGGCGAGCTCCGCCGCGCTTTTTTGGCAGAAAGCATTCCCATTTACGTATTCCGGCAAGCCCGTCGCAGGCAGTTTGCTGGTTGAAGCCAGAGGGAACGGGCCGGTCGGCAAGAAGAAGTCTACGACACTATCGTAAAGGACTTGACAGATGCAAATATTTTTGAGTGATAACGATGATGTAAAACATGTTTTGTGCTGCAGCGAGAAGCCGAAAGACATGGCTCTATAAGGTATTAACCTCCCCGAACAAACCTCCCCCACCTGTAAAACGTCCAACACTGAGTGAAGGGAGGACTATGATAAAGGTGACATGCCAAAGAAATTGATTTTTTTACCCTAAAAGATGGAGGCAACATTCTTTCTTTTTCGCCACAATCCAGAGAGACGCATGTAAGTGTCCTCCCCCCCTCCCTCTCTCCCTCGCAGTTGTCGGCATTGCCAGCTTTCACAACATGATTTATTCAATCGACAATATGTAATGAGCTTCTTCAGGCCCAGGAAACATCTTGTTGTAGGCCATTCTAATGCCCAGATACCTCCAATAAAGAGTCATATACACGGCAAATTGACTCCCTTTTTGATACGTTTATCAACACGCACACACTGGAACCTCGTTTCATGGTGGTCCCTCTGATCCAGTGATGGCCTCTTCTTTTTGAAACCTTCCATAAACAGTCACGCCGAACGCCCATCTTCACATGGCCACCCTCATTTCTCTCATCCTACGGAGGAAACCAAAGCCGGGACGCATGACATCAAAAAGGGAGGCGAGTCGAGGTTTTTCCCCCTCTCCCGCGAACCTTGCGCAGGTGGTGTGCCCGATCCAGTGACTTCGGCCGCCTTGGTACCCTTTCCACCAGACGTCTCAGCGGTAGTTCTCGCCTCGTAATGCACGTCTGGGACGCACTGGCCGTGAGCGATGGGTGAACGCAATGGTGATGTGGGCGGAGCTACCTCCACCCCCGCATCTCTCATCTGCTGTCGTTCCCGAGCCTCTTGGAAGATACGCTCCTGTTCTTTCGCGAGCTCGACTTCGCGCTCCTCCGTCTCCCGCAGCGTCTTCTCCTTGGCCAGTCGCTGGTGCTCACGACTTCGGCAGGTCTCACACAGGCAATCCACACACGCGCAATGCCCGCCCGCGCAGCCCCGACAAATCAGACATTTCCGACGCCCTTTACACTTGCAGGCCCGGCTGTCGCCCTCCCGGCCATTAGGCGTGCAGCACATGGCCACCTTCTTTTCCTCCCCCACGGTCGTTCCTAGAGCCGCCATCGCCGCAGCACATTCCTCTTTACTAGTGTGCACCTGACAGCCATGGGACCCCGCGCGCCGCCTAGAGTCCAAACGTTTGCCACGGCCAGCATTGGTGGTTTTACGGCGGCGTTTTTTGGTCGTGGTGGCCATGAGAAGAAGGGGGCTCGGAACCTCACTCCCATCCCCAGAATCCGCACTGCCAGTGGTGCCGCCGAGGGAAGACTTCCCCGTTGCGGATTTCGTGGTCGTATTTTTCCTCCGAGACGACCTGGACTTGTCCAAAGCGCCTTTTGCAACCTCGGTATTCCCTGCTTTTGCGTGGTGTACGGCGGCGTCCGTCTTGACCAGACCCGCCGCCTCCTCCATCTCCTCGGATGCACGCTCTCCTGTCCTCCCCGCCACTCCATTTTCGTCGCTCTGCCCCACCAGTGTAGCACTCGTATCGTCCCTCCGAGGGGTGTGAGGAGAGTGCCCTTGCCCTGCTCGACCGGCAAACACGGGCGACCCGGGGATGGCACTCACCTTTTCCTTTCCCTCGTCTGGGGCATCGGTCGTATTTAGTCCAAAGTGCTCCTCTTTTCTTCGGCTACTATGTTCCATAGTTGCGGTGGCCAAAGCGTTTAATCGTTTGCTAATCGATTTCGACTGTCTCCCTGCCGTTGGGGCAAGACGGCTGGCACTTTGGTCGGCCAAGACTCCGTTGGTCAGAGGCAAGGGGCTGACATAGGGCACCATTTGATCACTGCTGGTGCTGCAGCTGTGGTCTATTATTGTAACCATGGCTAGGCGATGGTGAAAAATACTGTGTGATGAGAGGGAGAGATGGGCAAAGGACTTGAAGGCATATGCTCTGATCCGTCAGGGGAAACGAGGTGGGATCGGACCGTGCAAGCAAGGGTCACAAACTTCGCGCCTTGCATACGCCTTCCTTCGCCAAACAAAATTGTTTCATATGAGCCTGTACGCTGTTACGTTCAATCATACAGAGGGCGCTTTGACTCTCAACCACACGCTCATTGCTCCAAGACGCTAACTCCAACTACCCGGCGTATCCAAGCTCCTTAAGGAAGAAGCGTCAAGTTACGGGCAAGCACGCATCTAAGCCCCGCTTGAATACTAAGTACCACAAGAACTTCCTAAAATCTTACAAATAATCAAGTTTAGAGAGGTTTGAAACGCTCTCGGGGACAGGTATTCATCATCAGGACGGTCAAAGCCAACATATATGGACGTGAGATTTCTCATCCGGGTATGCTTTTCTGACCCCAGTGCTAGGGTTGAAACAGTCTCTTCCATGAAGTCGCCATTGAGATGATGTGCTGCGTGTTTCAGTGAATTCGAGCTCGGGGAACGTACTTGCTACGGAGTTCACTTTAAAAAGAACAAAATTGAACGCAACCAAGGCAGACTTTCCGTACTCCATTTCCTTTCAAAGAGCCCTTTCCCAGTTACCGTGATCTTCACACGTAGGCGAAAAGGACTGCCACTCTGGATTGATACGTGAACCTCCCAACACTTTGTGGACCCTCTGATATCGTCTGCTCGTCTCAACGCGCGTCTGGTAAGAAGTCAGGAGCACTTCCCGCCTACCACCCGACCACATATCGCCCGCGACCCGATTAGAAGGCAGCTTTCTTTGCGAGCTCGGCCTCCACGGCCCGCTGACGGATCTCTAATCGCTTCTGCGTCTTCAAACCCATGATACCCCCACCCCAAGTACGCTCCTTCTTATCATTGAACTCCAACTTGAATTCTGCACACATCTTCTCGAAGGTGGCCTTATCCTCCTTGCGTGCCTCCTCCAACGCCACTACCGCCGCGTTCTTCTTGTGGACCAGAGCTCCCAGACGCGCCTTCCCTTTCACAATGGCGTAGGGGATGCCTTGCTTGCGGCAGAGGGCAGGGATCCAGACCACAAGCTCGATAGGGTTCACGTCGTGGGCGATGGCCACGAACTTGACCTTCTTGGCCTCAATCAGCTCGGTCACATGCTTCAGACCATACTTGATGACCGTCTGCTTGGCAGGCGCTGGGGTCTCTCCCCCACTCGCCTTGGCTGCCGCCAGTTGCTTGAGACGCTCGCGCTTCTCTACCTTGCTCTCTGGGCGGTACTTGGCCAGGAGCTTGAAGAGCTCGGTGGCCTGGTTCTTGTCCAGTGCCTTGGAGAACTGGTTGATCGCAGGGGGCACCTTGAGGCGCTGGTACAGAATCTTGCGTTGTCGCTGGATGCGGACATACCGAGGCCACTTGACAAAGCGGGAGAGGTCACGACCCTTGGGCTGTCCGAGAGACGAGTGACGAGAGATACGGGGGGACACGTGTGAGTCCAAAGTGAATGAGCAAGCCACAACCAATTCGACGAGCGTGGTCAAAGGGGAACTCCAAGCAGAAATGTCTGAAGACTGCGAACGAGCACAGTCGCACATGCAAGAAGATAATGTTACCAACCACCCCTGCCTCAGCCCTAAGACCACCCAGTACGCCGTACAGACATACACTTCATTTCGCCCTGCTTTCGTGATCCATTCCACGGGCATACACCCCCGGAGGCATTGACTTACCCGGATGGCCCCCCCGATGCGGAAGCTTCGGGGCTCTGCGGCGAAGAGAGGGTTTGCCTTGGGGGCCGCCTTCTTAGCGGGCTTCTTGGCGACTTTCTTGGGAGCCTGAGGCATACAAAAGGCATGTACGGGGACAATATGTGTGAGAACAAGACTGTGCGAGGTGCTATGTGCGCCTATGGCACCAAATCGCATGACCTCTGCCTTCTTGTGCCCCCACGCTTGTTTTCCTGCCACAGTCACTGCTTCCAACCCTCATTTCCCATTCGAATGCCTCATTTCATGATTGACATCGACGATATGAAAGGCAGAGTGATCATGCACAATTAAACTGCAGACTTTGACTTCACAAAGTTTTCTTCGCTCCTCTCCGCATCGCCATGGCCTCCCACCCATCCGCTCGATCGGTATGGAGCAAGTCACTTACCATTAATATCGGGACCTCTGGTTAAACGCACCCACAAAGCCTATGTGACTCCCCTGTTTGTCGATCGAACGGGAAAGAACGGGTATAAAGAGGGAACGAGGGGCGGTGAACGCATTGCGTAAGAAAGAAAAGTGATGGGTTGCGAGACTCGAGAAGGAGCGGCGGGGAACGCCCGAGCCATTCGGCAGCCTAAGACTTCAAACATACTTAATCATTTTCGTCTCATTGACAGAAAAAGGATTCCAACGTGGAGACAACACACAGCACCGTGCATGTGTCGGGGCCGTGGTGCCCCATGCTGTCGCACCCTGGCCACGAAATGCGGAGAGGGGCCCAAGGCCTGAGTGCTCATCCTCCCCCGCCTGCCCCCGTCTTGGCGCCTTCGTCCTCAGTGGGAATGCGACCATGGAGTCCATCCTGACAGAGGCAGCGTGGGGTGACGCGGTTGTGTTTGGCCTTGCACGGCAAGTTTACAATGTTTTTGGCTCGCGTGATACACTTTGAAGGTGCAACTAGCTATCTTGGGGTGCGCTGACCTCCTGCCCCTTGGCCGGAGCGAGAGCTCCTCCGTTGAAGCTTCGTCGTCCTTGCTATTAGTTCTCTGTGTGGTCTTCACTGCGTTATTTCCTCCTCTTCCCTTCTACATAGGTGGCGCGCGCGCGGTTCTAGGGAGGGAGACAGGCACTCCCAGCGTCTCGGCCTCACCAAGGTCATTGCCAGGGCCAGTATGGGCAAGATGATTCCGGCGTCCGATCTTGTCACGACCCTCTTTGAGGTTGCCCGCAAGTTCTTGCTGATGCAGTACCCGTACGAGTTCGAGGTGCGTGTGCTTGCAAAAAGACCCATGATCTGTCTCCTCATGTCGCCAATGGAGTGCACGGTCTCTTACCTGTGGGCAATCAATGCTGCCGGTGTGCGAAGGGCATGAAACTTTCTGCGAGAGGAAGGAGGGATCGATTGTCCGTCGGCCTGTCGCCTCGGCTCAACCCCTCGCTTTGCTCTTCTTGTCTTAGGACGGCAGTGATTTGAATATAAAGGACCAAGACGTCGAAGTGTTGGGATATGTTGGCCGTGGGAGTCAATTTATTTTTCTTACGCTTTTTGTCCTCCTCAACTCCTGCCTTCAGGTCTGTCTCTTTGCTTTCTGTTTGGGTGCCTCCATGCGGGTGCGGCCTTCCGCGCAATATTCCTGGCTCCACCATTTGGTCCTGGTCTTCCTGACGGGCTTTGCGGGAGGCACGATCATCCCCATGTTCTTCGGGCGCACCCCGGTTCTCTTCGTGAACGACCTCCTCGTGCCCCTGGTCTGCCTCTCCTGGTACCTGGTGCACTACACGCGCGTCGGCGGCCTCCTTCAGACCTCCCCCTGCAAGTTCCTCCTGGTGGCCCTCTTCGAAATCTACCGGGCGGCCTCCATCCTCAAGACGGTGGGCCAGGCGACCACGGACATTGCGCCCGGGCCCTACTACCCCATCGCCGTGGTCGGTCCCGTTCTCGTTGGGACCCTCTCTGGGAGCATGGGTGCCTTCATGCCCCCCGACCGAGGCATTTCCTTCCTGGCCACTGGCGTGCCCCTGAATTTGCAGACCACGCTCCTCGCCTGCCTCTTCTACCACCTGGCCGCCCACGACCCGGCCCTCCCCGGGGCCTACCTGCGCGGCCTCCCCGCCCTGCGCCTGAGCGACCCAGAGAACCTCAAGGCGCTCACCGTCTTCTTCTTCGTGGCCATGGCATTCCTCTCCCTTGTCAAGGGCCCCGACTACAACCCCTTCACCCCGGTCCACACGCTCCTCTACCAAGTGCTGGGCATCCCCCACTCCCCCGCCACCCTGGAACGCCTCAAGTCCACGCGCCGCGCCCCCAACGCCGGCGACCACGGCCCCAAGCCCGCGGTAAAGGCCTCGGGACGCCTACTGGGAGCGAGCAAGGTGCTCGTCCCCCTCTTGGCCATGCTCGCCTACCAGCTCCAGGGCAAGCTCGCGCCTCGCACCACCCTCCCCGTCGGGGGGCGCCTACACCCGGGTGAGTACATCGCGGCGTGTGGCCCCCTCCAGTCGTTCACTGGGCACTGCAAGCAGCACTTTTTGACTCTGGATGCTGAAGGGCGGCTCAGCCTCTATCGTGGGGCCTCGCCCAAGGACGCTGGCAGCCACCGCCTCTGGCAATCCAAAGCTACCCGGAGGAGTGGGAAACCCACGGAGGCCGGCCTCTTTGCGGAGCTGAATGAAGGGGGTGTGCTGGTCCTAAAGCATACGGCGGGGGGCGACGCCACGTATTGGACGTCGTCCTCGCGCAAGACTGAGGGGGAAAAGAAGGGACAGGACGCAGGGAGGCTGCATCTGCGGGTCCTGGAGAGGGGCGCATTTGGCATCTTTGAGGGATCTACGCCTTTGTGGACCTCAGACGGAATTCTGCGCAAGGACACGGCATAGATACGGGAGCCGGTAACAAGTGTACAGGGGGCTGTGGGAGAAAAACGGTTTGGCGCGGGTGCCTGCCACGGAGGGGGGGGAAGAGAGGCAAAGCGAAATCCGAGCGCCTATTGAATAAAAAAGTATCGACAAAGCTGGAGAAAATAGAGGTTTGCAAGCTACAGATGATTCATCTATTTATTTTTCACATCATGGAATTGTGACGATTGTTGCCTTCTTTCGCCACACAAGACGGGGCTTCCCAAGGGTCCGAAGCATCCGCTCACGCCTTCACCCTTGCCCTCGGTACCAAGTCGCAATAGGCAAACCGCCCAGCTGTTCCCCTGCTTTCGACATGCCCCACCTGCACGGGGACAGTCGACGAGAAGACAGGTCCGGCGCTGACAAAAGTGTGGAACTCTCCCTTTTCCCCGCATAGGTCCACGTGAGCTGGCAAGTCATCCAGCAAGGCAGCATCATACTGCCGGCCTACGTACGTAGCGTCCAGTTGAGTCGTATCCACGCACACCAAATGGGCACGAAATCCCAGCGCAAGGAAGTCACGCGCCAATCTGGTCGTGTCGCGACCCCAGAGAGGGAAGAGAGGAAGGAGAGGACAACCACCATGGCCAGACCACCGTGCTAGCACACCCATGCGATAGTCGCGCACGTCCGCCAAAAAGATGTCACCAAATGCCACATATTTCAGAAGAGGAAAACATTGTCGGGCCTCAGCAAAGCAGTCAAAAATTGCTCCTTCATATTGACAATTGGTGCTCATGACGGGGAGGCACACATGGAAAACGGTCAAGTCGGAGGGAAGGGCGGCAACTTGAGCATCCAATAATTCCCTTCGAACCTCATGCACGCTCACGCGGTCATTATCTTTCTCTACTTGAACCATGATACCCACTACATGGAAGTTGGGATCATTGCGTAGCACATGCAGTGCCATGGATGAATCCTTCCCTCCTGAGAAGGAAAGTAGTACTTGCGATGGTTGTCGACCATTGGACTCTGCTGAGATACTACTCGAGACTCCGACATCCTCTGCCATTTCCGAAGATGTGTCCTACTGCACCGGAAAAAGTGAAGCGATTTCAATGCGTTGGTCAACCACTCTCCTCCTCCTGTCGAGCGCCCTCCCAGGTTCCGCGAACCATGTCAGAGCGGGCTCGGAAGGCTCCGCTATCCCCGCTCCATCTTGCATCTACCTGTCCGAAGCCAGTTTTATGTTCTCGTGTTCCCTTGATGCTCTTTCGACCCAATGAAATCAGAAGACGAGATGTTGACAAACATGGGCAGTACGCGCGCACGTCTTGCACCACTGGCGTGTCCATGGATTGCGCGGTTTTAGGGACGGTGGGACGAGATCCGGGGCGGGCTAGCGACTGTGGAAGGGGATCTCTGGATGCTTTTGTTTGCGCCCGGCAAATACCCTTTTTAACCTTTTTGTTCTCATCGTACGGTACAGGAATCTTTCTCAAATCCATCAAAGTAGCAACATGTCCGCAGAGAAGGGCGCCAAGATTTTTAAGACCAAGTGCTCCCAGTGCCACACCGTCGAAAAGGTGCGTTTGCTTGCATGCGTGGCAAGCTTGGATGGTGGGAGGGGGGCAAGGGGAAAGGGGCCAGTAAATGTGTATAACGCAACCAATGAAGTGCCATAGAAAGTGGTAAATTGTAGAGCTCTGAACTTTATTTTAAGGTGGGGCACATGTGTGATCCAAGAGTGTCTGGTGCGCTGGACGGTGTGTCAGATCGAATTATGGCAGGCACTACTGGGCGCCTCGGTCCATATATAGGACTCCAAACAAGACGTGTTTCTAATAGTTAGACTCGTGCATCCATGTATATTCCTCTTTCGTCGATGAGTCTGCAACATGGCTGGCGTATCATGCTGTCGGGCTCGATGAAGCGAGTCCTTGAGAAAGGATCCCAGTACTGGACCTTGCACCCTGTAATTCCTTCGAGATGGTGGCGTGTCTTCCCTACAGACCTCTCCACTCCGTCCCGCTTGGTCGCCATCACATATCCACCCGCTGCCGCCACTTACTTACGTAACCCTTCCCTGTGATCCGTTCCCTGCCCTTGTCGCACCATCCCAGGGGGGCGCCCACAAGCAGGGTCCGAATCTGAACGGCCTGTTCGGGCGCCAGTCCGGCCAGGCGGAGAACTACTCGTACTCAACTGCCAACAAGAACTCAGGCATTATCTGGGGCGAAGACACGCTCTTCGAGTACCTGCTTGCCCCCAAGAACTACATCAAGGGTACCAAGATGGTCTTCGCGGGGATCAAGTCCGCCAAGGACCGCAAGGACCTGATCGCGTACCTGAAGGACTCCACGTAAGTCATGCACTCGTCACCCTGTCAGACGGAAGCCTCGCTTGTGTCTAGGGATGACCCCTTGCGTCGCCTCGTCACTTATTTTGACGGTCTCTCACATCCTCCCCGTGCCCGCTCTCCCCCGGAACTCTTTCAGAGCCTAAAGACGATAGGTCGTATGGCACTCCTACATTTTTGACCGCGGGGGGGTTAGAAGTTGAAAGAATGGAAGCGGAATGTGTGAATTAGATGACATGATGAAGGATCGGAGGAATATGAAGCACGGATGAGGGAGGGAAGGGGCGACGCGAAGCAAAGGGGCAAGGGACTTGCTGCATGGGGACGACGGCGGGCTGGCCAGGAAGCGGGTTCGAACATGCGGTATCGGCCACCCACTGTCGTTGGAGAAGCAAGGATTTGATGATGATGAGCGGGCTCGGGCGGATGACGCGTGGCGCCAGGAACGGGGAGGCTGCGGAGGGCAAGGGAGAGAAGGAGAGGGAGGGGGGAGGGGAAGGACGGAAAAAGAATGAAGTACAAAAGAACCCGAAAAGACTAGTTGGGGTCCAGCGAAGATTAAAGAAACGGCAATGCATGGCGTTGAGAGAGGAAGGGAAAGGGTTTGGGGTGGGTGGGCCTGGGTCCTCCTGGTCGAGGTGCCTGGCGTGGGCTCTCTCCTTGCCCAGTTCCTGTGTGGAGGGCCCGAGGCCAGTGGAAGATGGCTGTTGGCGGGGGCAAAAGCTTCGTGCACGGCTCTGTCTGAGAGGGGGGAGAGGCAAGGAGTTGGGGCTTGAGCATGGGTTTGAGGAGAAGAGAGCTTTGAGCAAAGGCAGAAGGAAGAGGCGAGGTTGCCGGGGGCTGGGTATAGCCAGTGGATTTCTTTTAATTTGTTGGTGCGGAGGTCGGCGACCGTGTCTCCGTCCCCGCTGACCATACTCCTGTGTACAACCGGCCCTCTCCCCGCCTAGGCGGAGTCGTCACTGCCTGAACCCCCGACCTGGCCCCCGGGGCCCCGCGCCCTCCTCAAGCGCACTTCCCCTTCCCCCTCTATGTCCCCATCGTGAGAGGCACCGTCCGCTTCCGCCGCCGGGCACCCCACGGGGTCTTCCCCCGGGATAGCTTCGTAGTTACCATACACGAGCCGCGCCCGCTCCTGCTCTCCCTTT
>Ga0102934_1000690_pt1 | contig 22935 bp, 17 predicted proteins | sample SalPonR2_A_D1_MG_FD_78175 | JGI IMG/M metagenome (GOLD analysis project Ga0102934, IMG submission 78175) | Salt pond soil microbial communities from South San Francisco under conditions of wetland restoration - Salt Pond MetaG R2_A_D1_MG | ecosystem: Environmental > Aquatic > Marine > Intertidal... | reverse complement strand
TTTCAAACTGTGCATAAAAGCGAAGCGTCCTGCTGAAACGACATTTGAAACACAAATATACCCACGCTGATGTTTCCATTTTCTACTTTTCTTGTGGATGAGCGTCTGCTTATTTTTTGCATGTGCTCTCAAGCATATTTTATTTTGATCGATGACTCCGGACAACCTTGCGCTATCAGTGTTTTAATAATGCATTTGTGATCGACCGCAGCGTAGATTGGCAAGAGTACTGTTTCCAAAGCAGTGCCTTGTTCAGAACAATGTTCTACATGCGCATCTGCGATAGCCAGCGCGATGTCTTCAATAGCATTCTCAAAAACACCACCGCCCACCAAAGTCAAGACAAGCACAGATGTTTTTCGTACTCTGGCGAGCATATACGTGCCTTGGTAGGCTGCTCGCAACAGCTTTCGCTCCGCAACTTCAGCCGCTTTTCGAACGCGATTGCAACTGTTGCGGAACAACCGCATGGATATTGTTGACACAAAAACTTGATCAACTTTGCGTGGAGCCTTGGGCCAGTATTGGCATGACTTGCGCTGACTGCGATCAAAATTTGCATCCACATTTGCGTGCAGGCCGACTTTGGTTTGTTCGAAATCGACCGCTTCCGTTCCCGAATTCACATTCGTCAGTTTGCCGTTTTGGACATCAAAAATGTGCAAATTGGACAGCAAATTGATTGGCTGTCGCCGATGTTCTTGCCAGCGTTGAATGGCACCGATGCCGGCTCCTGCGGCAGCGCAAGGGCCCTGCGTGGCATCGGTCATCAGTCGAGTCAGATATTTGCCATCGTAGATGTTTGTCAACACGGAACTATTTTCGTGACAATTAAAATTCGAAGCGACCTGGAACATTGCTGGGCGGCCATCAGACGAACCGACGGTCAATTGCAGTGCTGAAGTGTCAAACAATGCGTTTTCACTGTTTTTGGGCTTCCTTAGACGAATTACAAAGTCAGGCCATCTTCTTTTTTCAGTCGTGCTGCCAACAAACTGCGATGCCAAATGACGACGCAGTTCCCACAGACTATACTGTGTGAAATTGTCGCATTGACGGCTGTTCGGGCTCCAATTGTCATCTCTTGCCAGAAGTGAACTTTCTGTCTTCCCGCAAAGAACTCTCAGCCAATCATCGGGATCGATTTGCACACTCATCGTCGGAGGTTTTTTTTCGGTATCGAGTGTGGTTTTTTGCAAATCGAGCAGAACAAATTTTAGTTGTAATGAGAGTTTTGATTGTCGGCTATTACGGCCAATGGAATTTGGGCGACGATGCTTTTCTCGAGGCAATCCCGCTGATTCTAGGGCAGACACTGTTCACAGAAATAAGTTTTCGTCACGTCAATCAGTACGCAGCCCTACAAGATGTCAATCAAAAGTACGACATTGTTCTGGTCGGGGGTGGTGATGTCGTAGTGCCGTACTTCCTCGACCGCATAAAAGAGAATCCGTTTACCAACGGTCCGGTTTTGTTATTCGGCGCTGGCATCACGTATCCGTCTTGCATATCTCTGGGCCACATCGACCAGTTCGATAAGGTCCTCTTGCGCAACACAACTGATTTGAGAATTGCAGAGCGGCGTTTGGGCATAAAGCATGTGCACTACATCCCCGACACCGTTTTCGCGCTGCGACGACAGCCGAAATTGTTTCCTAGCATCAAGACCGCTTCCAAACGCGGCAGACCGCTGGCTGGTTTCTTTCCTATCGCGGCTATGTTTGAACCGAATCCAGACTCTGAGGAACGGCAGCAACATGTGCTGTATCAACTGGCAAAATGCATAAAACACGTGACACAGACGCACGATGTCCACATGGTACGATTCAATACGAGCGGTAAACGTAGCAGTGACGACAAGTTTGTGTGTGAGAAGTTGTTGCAAATGTGCAAAGACGACGTTCCAGTAGGTTCGCTGATTTATGACGACACGCACTACAAAACGCCATGCGATATGCTACAGTGCATGTCCAAGTTCGAAATCAACATTTGCATGCGGTTTCATGCGCACGTTTTTTCGATTGTTCAACAGGTACCATTTGTTTCATTGGCATTGACACGCAAGGTACGCATGCTCATGGACGAGACAGGCTTGGCTGAATCCTGCGCAGTGCATCTGGATCAGGACAGCACAACGCTGAGAGCGCAGGATCTGCCTTTTGATCTTTTTCTGCAGAGGTTTGAACACGTCACCATGTCTTTGTCGGAGGTACGAGCGAAACAGGCCGATGTACATGACAGATTCCGCTCTTTGCTGCTGAGTGGAGTTTACGCCCGCATTGTCCACGATGCAAAAATTCGTGCCGGTCGTGTGGCCGCCGACCAAGAGAGTGACAAACAACAACAGAGCAGAAAATTGATGCCTAAAAGGACAATTGCGGACATTTCTGCGCAGCAAAATCAAGATTTGCTCGAAAAAATGTTGGCCGACACTGCAAAATCGTGGCAGCGTGGTTTGCGATTCTCCCTGTCAGAACCACCTGTCGCCAACACCCGCTCAGTAAACAATGCAGGCGAACGAGCCGCCGACAGCACGTTTGAACTTACACCTATTCGGAACCGTAGAAAGGTTGAGCGAAAAGTTACACGCATCTGCAAGAGGGCAATTTTCGGCCTCACTGGACAGCTGGACAGTTCGTACTTGTGGGGCTTTGTGCAAAACATGCTGCAAAATCCGTTCGACGTTGACGAGTATATGAAATGGATTTGGAGCGACCATCAAGACAAAGGGGAACCGACGCCTGCGCATCACAGACAGCGCTGCTTGTATTTTGATTACATGCAACAGCAGGAGGGCCGCAAAGCACACCGAAGTGGTTGGCCGTTTGTAGTCGAGCACATGCGCACACTTGAGTCGAAGTATGGCGTATTGTGTGACATGTATGTTGATCGAACTTTTCACTGGTCTTTTGACGTGTTGCGCAAGTCGGCCATCGTGCCATACACCCGTTCATGGGTAGGATTTGTGCATCACACTACGTTGCAGGAGTATAGCGATTTTAACGTTGTCAACATGCTGGACAATCCAATGTTCCGTGCATCGCTGCTGACTTGCCGAGGCCTGTTTGTGTTGAGCAACACTCTCAAAGAGTGGTTCGACAACAATCTGGCAAAGCTGCGCTTGAACAAACCTATCAAAGTCAGAGTTCTTCGTCATCCAACACAAATGCCGACACCCGACGAATGTTTTTCTATGCGCAAATTTTTGGCGAACAAAGATCGCAAGCTTGTCAACATTGGCGCCTGGCTGCGCGACACTTTTGCGTTGTATGATTTGGCTCTCATGGACAATGCCGAAAGAGCAATCAAATACGCGCAACGTTCGATGCGCTGCGACAAACGTAAAAGGCAGGGCAGCATAAAATGGCGACACAGCGTCGGCTACATTCGGTTGGGCAGATACAAAAAACGTTTGCGTCGATGCATACTGCGCGGTCGGAACATGGGTCTTTATATGCCACCAGAACATATTTGTATCGACGACTGCCAAACTATTTGCGACGGCGAAGACTCGAGCATCGCAAGTGACGCAACAAACGACGACAACGCAGATGACAGTGTCTCGACAACAAGCAGTTCAAGCAGCAGCAGCGACTCTGTACAAATTTGCAGACACAAATGCGGCAAATTGTGTCTTGCGCACAAGAAAGCTGGTGATGAAACCAAGTGTACAAACAAATGGATTGAGGGGCTGCGCGAACACGTTGATGAGACACTTTTTACTGGTGTTGATGTCCTGCATCGTTTGAGCAACGAAGAGTACGACCGTCTGCTGCAGGAGAATATTGTCTTTCTTTGCCTGAAAGATGCCAGCGCGTGCAACACCCTTGTCGAATGTGTGGTTCGCAACACGCCGTTATTGATCAACAAACTGCCCGCCGTCGAAGAAGTTCTTGGTCCCGACTATCCTTTTTATTACGAAAATTTGAGCGAGGCATTGCTCAAGAGTCGGGACTGTCAGTTGATAGATGAAACGCACAATTATTTGTGCGGTTTGGACAAAACGGTGTACCGCATCGAGTCTTTCATTGATGCGGTGCGCAGCACTGATGTCTACCAACAGTTATGAGCAACAAGTAATGCTGGAATAAACTCAAAGCCCTTCTCCCATCCATTGAGCAGGGAGTGTGCATCCCGAATTCTACCATTCAAGCGTACAAAGTTTGAGTTTTGAATCAACCTTTCGTGAAAAAAAAGGGTTCTCTGTTCTCGGTGAATTTTGTTGGCTCTTCTATGGGTTCAAAAGGTACCAGATGTCGGCAGCACCAAAACGTTTCAACGATCATCCGCAGTCTCGCAAAAAAAAAAGATGTCCATTTGTAGACGCAAGAAATAAGCAAAAATGCCGCAGAAAATTGGCTCCGGTTGATGAAGTCTTCGTGTGTAAATGCGGCGCAACGTTTTGCAAACAGCATCGTCAACCGAGTAAACACAACTGTGACTTTGATTTTTCGGCTTTGCATCAAGAAAAGTTGATCCGACAAACTGAAGAGTGGCAAGTAGAACGCAAAAAGCTGCGTGGCAACCTCGTCAATAAAATATGAACGTCTCTTACAAAATATTCACACTGTTTATTTTACGCCCGTCACTTTTGCCAGCTGTTGCGGAAAAGTTTCCTTTTCGATGCTTCGTCTTGATTTGTTTGAAACTGTCTACGCACTGCGGCAGGCGCCAATATGCCCTTTTTTGGAAGCGGAACATAAACTGCCCTTTTGGTATTTTTTGACTGATCGGTGCGCCTTTGCAAAGCGATGGATTTGTTCCGAAGCGACAAACTGAACTTTTGTCCGGCATTGATAGGCATATCGTCAAAATTTTTGACCATTAGCTTTCGTACTTGACAAATGCACTCGTCACAATCTCGCAGCCACCTGCTTTTCAGTTGACAATGCTGTCGGCCACTGTTTTTGAAACTGGTCTCTCCTTCAACTGTCGTTCGGCGTCTTTTGCGACTGGAATCCAAAACAGGTCGCACTGTTATTATATTAGGCTCGACGAAAGCGCATAGATCATCATCGGCGACATATGACTTCAATTGACAGAGAAATCTATGCAAGCCCAGAGCGTCGCCCGCATTGCCAATTTCAACGCAGTGGCTCCACAATGTCTCACTGCTTTTTACGAAAGCCGAGAAATTTCGATGCCAGAAAGCGGCGCACCATTTACGAATTTTGTGTCTCACAAACACCGTTTGAATTGTTTCGTCGCGCCTGTCGTCACACCTTGCGCATCTCTTCACCTTGTTCCACCCGTCAGAAATTTGGACGCAACATCGGTGCATTTTGTCCACAATAAGCCAACATTTCAACTGGTCAGTCAATCCAGATGCAGATACAGCAAACGACACCGAGCAGTCTTGTTCCAGAAAATTTGCAAATGAAGTAGAAAAACTGTCGAATTCACAGCAAGGTGTCGTGTTTGCCGACTCAACCCGTACGCTCATCTCGGTAATTTGTACATATCATCATTGTATTTGTTGCAGAAAAAAAAATATTCAGACAAAGGTCGTTTTTTTTGTTCGCGCATACATTTACACTTTAGATAATGAGTGTTCGTCGCATGACGCAGCGCGACAAGAAAAGATTTCTATTTGACCGGATGAGCGACGTAAACAAAGCGGGAGCAACACACAAAATATTAGCCCGCGCGATGTTCGACGAGATCATGCTGAACATCGAAAATCATTTGCGCCAGCAGAAGATGACAGCAGACTTCCGAAGCAACGACGTTTGCACTGCTGTTTGGGAAAAACATGCACACGAAATTCTGCCTGAAGTAAGGGAGGCTTATTGCACAGCGTTTGTGGACACCGTGCTGGCGCAACTGAGCGAAAAAGAAGTAGACTGCATATATGATTTGGCAGTTGGCAAAAAGTTTGACAACGGACCTGCAATGCGCAAACTCGGCAATGATGTGCGCAGTCGTTTTTCCCAAAATCTTCAACACATTGTGCGTTTGGCCCGCGACCGATGCGCGAAAGCGTTCCGTGATTGGATACCGGCATTAACAAATAACGTCACTGACGTGTGGTTGTCGACTACCAACAAGTCGTCAGGGCCAGTTGAGCCAAGCTAAGAGAAACCGGCCACTGAAGCCAGCAAGCAGCAAAAATAAACTCTTTGTTGTGGAAAACGATTGAAAACTGCGCAGGTTAATACAGGGCGTGAGTTTCAAATGCACTTTATTCAACTCTTTGCGCAAAATTCAATAAAGTGTTTTTTGCAAAAGTTGCGGGCGTAAATTCGACTGGTACAACGATCGCATTGATGCAAAACACAGTATCTAGTAAATGAGTTGCATCTATTGCGTCGACAGTCCACTATATCACACAGAAATTCTATTTTAATTTCACCACTTTGTTTGCACAGCACGAAACTCAAGACCCAGATTGACAATATTGGCAAGCAAACAAAACTTATTTCAGTAAGCATTGTAGATCTTTGCTTAGATCTGATTACACCGTTTATTTCGCTCTTTTTGCATTAATTTGCGCTGCTCTGCCTCGGCTTTTAACCAATTTTCGCGTTCGTCACTGCTTTGGTTAGATAACCACAACAGATAAGCAGCGTGCTTTGTACGCGCTGTCAGTTCAGCTATCTCATCAATCAACAACAACTCTTTCTCAGTATTTTCGCTGCTGCACGTTGGATCGCTTGATCCTTCTCTGAGACAATAAAAATGATTCATGGTTCTACCATGTCTAACCACTCTAGAAAAAAATACTCTGCCTCTCTTCAGAATGTCTCACTTTTGGTTATTGTGATCCCGGCGACAAACCGCCGCGCACAATTCACACACAGAGCAACAATGGCGGCAGAAATTTTGCAAGCCGCTACAGTAACGTCGGCGTGCCCATCTGGCGTGTTTGGAGCATCACCGCGCGCCACCGCAAAATAATCGGCACAACAAGATCGATTTGACCGACCATAAAGCGTACCCCAGTTGTTATGCTATCGCATTCCGACGACACTGACCGACGAAATCGATCTGGCGGAACAGCGCGACGCGACTTCAACACGGCAACGATGACAGCGTCCGACAACAGAAAGCACAAATTTTTGTATCTGTTCTGTGCCGCGGACATCATTTTTATAAAATATCTTGTTTTGCTATTTGTAAACGAGTCATTTCGCACGTAAAAAAAGTAACAGACTGCGCCGATGTATATCTATTTTATTACGTTTGTTGTTTCATTGCTGGCGTTACTGTTGTTTTTTGGCATCTATTGTTTGTTCGAAAGTCGACAAAAAGCTGGCTGTGTATTTTATGAGCCGTCGCGATTTGTCTCATTGCAGTCTTTTGAAAAACATTTTGGTGAGATACGTGCCGAAGCCGTTGCAGCGCGCGCCAACCTGCCGTTGCTCGATGTCAGTAGGTCACGATCGACGTGGACGAAAAGCGGAGCGCAAGAGTTTATGGAACGCGTGCAAGCCGCAGGCGCCGGCTGGGTCCGCGCGTGGCAACTCGACTCCAAACAGCCGAACAAGCGGTGGCTCAACTTTCCGCTGATGGTAGACGGTACTGAGTTTCGCGACAACGCTCGACACTGTCCGACGCTGGCTGCGTTGCTGCGCAAACATCGCAGCATCATCAATGTGGCAGGTTTTTCGTTGATGGTGCCGCACTCGAGCATTCCAACGCACACAGATACAACAGGCGTCCGCTACGGTTCGCTAGCATACCATCTGGGCTTGGTAGTGCCCGACGCTGAAAAATGCACTTTGACAGTCGATGGCAAAACCGTACAACAAAGCGAGGCAAAAAGTATTGTGTTTGATTCTACCTATAGACACTCGGCGCGCAACGACGCCGACAAAGAGCGAATCATTTTGTATATTGATTTCAAAACCGGGTAAAACCTCTTATTGCATGATATTCAAAATTTGGCTGGAACAGGTGCGCTTGTGGCCTGCCAGTTTTTGCGTTAGTTTGGTGATTTACCATCCGTCTGCAATTGATTTGCCTCCGCCTTGTCTGACCGGTTTTGTTGCCGCCACGCCATCTACTCCCCACGAAGAGTTGTTTTACTGATCAGCCAACTTGTAATCGACTCCAGAGCGCAGTTTAATCAACCATTTTCGCTCTTTATGACACCATTTGCATGTGATGGGGAGTCGAGTTTCTGTTCTAAACGACATAAAAGACCAGTTTTTCGAGAAGCGGTTGCAGAAAACGCGTCAATGTCTTGGTATAAAATTTCTCATCGTTCATTTTTCTATGGCACAGCAATTTCAGAGACTGTGGTGTTGTCCCCAACTTCAACAGTTTCCTTGTTGGCATCTTCTTGGGTATTTCTCTCGTCCAAACTGTTTTCATCTGCAGGTTCCGGTGCACTTTTGTTGGCATCGACCGATTCGTTTGTTTTTGACGCTGCCTTTGTCTGGTTGGCAGAAAACTGTTGCAAAAACTCTTTTGAAGATTTTCCTTGAGCCGCTCTAGCAGCATACTTTCGGTCGGCGTTTTGCCAGGGCAGGGAATCTTCTGTTGTCACATTTTGTTCACTTTGAGCCTTTTCAGAAGATGCTTGATCTTGAATCTGCACACGTTTAGTTTGCTTTCGACGGTTGGTGTTCGGAGGCTTCAAAACTTTTTTTTTCGGCTGGGTGGCTTTGAATTTTTCGATGTCAAAAGACTTGGTTGCTTGCGCAATTGTCATCGTATCGCGCTGTTGGCTGTACGCCGGATGCACCGAGAATTTTCCGCTTCGCTGTGGCTGCGCATTCGAATTTTTTTGCGAAGAATTGCGATGCAAATACTCCCCTTTTCGCTGCTGCGCCAGGAACGCCTTGGCGTCGAAAGCATTTTTGCCTACAGCCTTTCGACCGGAGCGGTTGGGGTTTCCCATACCGCCGCTTCTGTAGCCACCGTTTCCTGCTTGATTCATGCCTGGACTTGCCGTTGGCTTGAAAACGGTGCTCGGTTTCTTGCCATTTGCAGAATTCAATCGCTGTTGCCAACGCGGGTCCACTTCGAACTTTTTAGTTTCACGTTTCGGTTGAGAAAACGCATACTGCAGTGCATTGTTCATACGGCCACTGCCAGGGCGACGTCTTGTTCCGGCAGGTTGCATGTTTGTTTTATAGATGTGAAAATGGCACAGAAGCAAACTTCCTCGGTCTCTTTCAACTGGTTTTTTTAATTTATTCAGTGCAGTGCTGTCCGCTTTTGCGTCAATAAAAATCGGAATCGTCGTCGGCGGCATCCTCGGTTTCTTCGTGCGAATTGATGTCATTGTCATCATCATCATCGATCGCTGCATCGTCTTCTTCGTCTTCTTCGTCGTCCATATGGACATGGTCGTCATTACAAACCTCGTCTTCTGGATCAGCCTCTTCGTCGTCGTTGGCGTTCTGTGTATCTTCGTCTTGAGATTCTTCTTTATCATCGTCATCGTCTTCTTCCTCGTGATCTTCGTCAAAGTCGTCGTCAAAGTCGTCTTCGTCGACTGCCGTTTTCGACTTTCTTGCTTCAATGGAAAGGTCCTCGACGACTTTGCTGGAGGCATCGGTCGACGGCGTGCTACTCTCGTCGCGTTTTCTTTTCTTGGTTTGGCTCGATGCCGAATCTGATTCTGCACTACCGGCCACTTTGATAAGCGCACGTTGATTAACTTGCGTCCTGCTTTGGGCGTCCATCAGTCGCTGGATATATTCGGCTGCCAGGTTTTGCCAACACAACAACTTGCTGTCATCGTTTTTTCGACAGCTTTCGACATTGCAGTTGCGCCATGGACGGCAGTCGAGACAGTCGTTGCAAAAATGAAACGGCACAATGTTATCCAATTCGCGGCCACAGAGCAATTTGGCTTTTTCTTCGAGAACAGTTTGCAGGAACAGTGGATGTTGATATGGTTCAACGGCCCGCTTTTTGCGCATTTCTATGCCTTTGATGGCAGCATTGTCTATTTTTCGCAATTCTTCTTCGGCTTCTTGTTTCATAATGCACTCAATACGTTCTAGTGCTAGTTTCTGTGCTGTCAACAACACGTTTTCAGCATTTGTATGATCACCATCATTTTCGACAGTACAAGTGGAAACGTAGTGTGCTGCATTCGGCATCAAAGCTGGTCCAGCAGTCCGCCAGACAGAACCGGTGTCCATTTCGACGCCAGTTTCTTTTTTTTCAAAGTAACCTTTCCAAACTTGCCAAGATCTCAGTGCCGCATGCTGAAATGACGACATTGCTTCGATCCGCGTCGAAAAAGGCACCAACAATTTGTGCTTGTAAACTTTGGCACTCCAAAACGTCTCTGCTGCGCGCAGCAGCCGAACTGCATCGCCGTACAGACCCAAACATAATGTATCGCAGCGCATGCTTTGAGCAACGTTGAGCAACGTTCTGTACAGCAGCAAATAGGATTGAGGATGCGCTTTCATCCGCAATCCTTCGGCATTGATGGCGGTCTGCCAGATCGGGATATTGTCGGCTTGCGCAGGTAGCACATAGGAAGTCTGTGGCACTTCGACAATGCGTATACGTTGCAAAATCTGTTGTCTGCTCAACGTTCTGACACCGCTTCCCGGCTCCGCCAGGCAGTCGAACAACAAAGTGCCGTCGTTCTTTCTGGCATACTGCAAAATACGCAGAAGGCATTCAATTTCCCTGGCATTTTGCTTTGCGTCTGCACTGCGGACAAGTGCGCCGCAAGCGTAGCACAACACTACGTCATAGTCTTGCTCCAAACAATGCCATAAAGCTGACATGCTTGAAATACCGCCGGAAAAAGCCACCAAAACTCGCTTGCGACCTCGATTTTGAACATGCGCATCGCATCGAATCTGTTTGTCGTCCGACCGTGTGGTGGGTGAGTCTTCCGGCAGTTGATACCGATTTTCAGTGGAGCGACGGCGCCTGCGAGCGATCATTTCGTCGTTCTTCGACAATCTGCAAGACTGAAAGGCCGACTCGTTGATTTGCCAGTCGACGGCATCGTAGTACTGCTGACACAATTCATCGTACATTTTCAACAGGGCAGCTTCTTCTCTGCTACAACGCTGTCGCAGCGCCGATCTATCCAACAGAAATGTTGTCCTGATGTAGTGGCTTCCATACCTGAGGCAGAGTGGCGGGTCGCTTGCTTCAAAACTTTGTTGCGTTTGCCGATTCGGCACAATGCGGCCTTTCGTGTACCGGTGTTTGTCGATCAGAAAGTTTTTGTCACTGGTGTCAACGACCGTGGCTGGCTGTTCGGCCGGTGGAGTCAGCGCTGCGGCAGACAATTTGCGACGCTTGGCAAAACGAGGTGGCATGCTCTGCGAACTGATGATTAAACAAAGATTTCGACAGACACAAAGAATCGAGATGAGGCGCGCTTCCCTTCCGCTTTTTATTTATTTTCAGGACTAGTCTGTTTTACGACTGGCAAAGTCTCCGTTGTCGAGCCAGTCGATGAAAACATCAGGTGCACACAAGTTCAACAGGCGATGACGATCAGCAGCAAACCATTCATAATCGATATCTTCAATGTTTGTTTTGGCATTGCTGAGCAGGCGTGCGTTGTCTGGCGCAACTTTTCGTATGACTCCACAACCCCAGTCAGTATCGACCACAACCACGTCAATGTCGTTTCTGGTAGCGCGTAGCTTCACGATGGCTTTGTAGACGTCGCCATTCCATTTGCGAAAGCCGGTTTTGCGAGCCTCGTCGTGCGATCTCTGATGCCAAGCTGTTGGCGGATTGCAATCGTGAACTACAATGTAGCCGTCGGCGTGCAAATGATCCAGAGCATTGACGATGTCACGTTCGGCTTGATCGGCCACATGCAAACCGTCCACAAAGACCACATTGTACTTGTAGTCGGAGCGCAGCATGTCAAAAAACTCATCAGATGTTTGATGGTGTGTTGCGTTGCGAGAAGCCGGATCGACTCCGTGCTTCAGATCGCACTTGATCGCATTGATGTTGTCGCCGTCTTCGACCCCGATTTCGAGATATTTTTTTGCATTGCATCTGTCAATCAACAGATTGATGATATCAAAGCGCCACTTCAACATGTCGCCGATATAACTGTTTTTGGTGGACTTTGGCGAGCCAAACAATTTTCGGTTTTGCTGAGGTGCTTTTTTTTTGTTCGCCAACCCCAATTAACACAAACAGAGAAAATTCATATTGTGCATCTTGTCTGTGCCTGGCATGTGTGACGCTCTCTTTCAAAAAATATCTTCAGCGGACGTTGCCGCTGTTGGTCGGTCGCAAGACGAAACGTTCACAGGCGTCACTTCCCTGCAGTACGCCGATCCGGCTTTTGGTGGTTTTGCAGCCAGTAGTGTGAAATTGTCTAAAAACGGTTGGGTAGCGGTTTTGGGCTCGCGAAGACAAAACGATAGTGACAGCGACCAGTCCCAGCGACCCGGCGTGCATATTTTCTTACCAAAAGCGCGCAAAACTAACGCCAAAGTCAGCGGTGACGATTGGCAATGGCGTCAAAGTATAGTCAGCGACACAAATGGTCAGATCATGGACATAGATTCAGTTGCTGTGTCAGAAGACGGTCGTAGTATTGTAGCTTTGGATCGTGCCAGTGTCAACAACACGCCTCAAATCTATTGCATAACGCGCCAATGCGGACAAGCTGATGCACCTTTGTGGCGAATCGAGCAAAGTTTGAAACGCGCCGATGCAGATGAACTAGTTTGGGAAAACATGGCCCTCAATGACGATCACACTCGGATGGTGTTGCGCAAAAAGGACACAATGTCCGATCAGTATCAATTTTGCGTGTACAAACGTGAACGCAGTGTGTCGAAACGAGCAAACGTGCGGCAATCACGGGACGGATTCAAATTTCGCCAGATACAAACAATCGAAACAGGCTTGGAAAGCGGTCAAACAAGCACAGAAAACTTTGCCATGTCGCACAACGGAAACACTCTGGCTTTTCTTGTATTAGTGGACTCGACATTCTACGTACATCAGTACGAGTTCAACAACAGCATCTGTCTTTTTGAAAAAGTTTCAGAGTTTGCAGTCGACAGCACGGAAAACGCTGTGGGCATTGTTTTTGGCGGACGCCGATCCGAGCGGTTATTCGTGCTGAGTGCAGATGCGAACAGCAACAGCGCCTCCGTGGACGTGCACGACCGCACGAGAGAAAATGACAATGCCAACTGTGTCCAAAAGTGCAGCGACAACACAGACTTGGATTACTTTTCACAGCAAACAAAAGTGCAGACTGTCGACAATGTCAGCTTGGGTGGCGGCAGTTTGTATCGCTATAGGGTTCTTGCCGATCCCGTCGATGGAGATTTCTTTGCTGTTGTTGCCACGCAAGTCAGTGTTGCCAATCAAATGCCGCGACCAGAGCCGATCTTTGTGTCAATGTGGCGTAGTTGCTCCAAAGATCCGCAACGTTGGGCGCCATGCAATTTGGGCGGTCTGACAAGCTTGGCAGACGCTCGGTGCTATCAAGTAGATGAATTTGACACCTTTTCATTCAGACGCGATTGTCAACGCTACTGCCTCGCTCTGGGACAAGTGATCAAATCGGTATCGTTTGAGTTTTTTCTTCGCCCCTTAGCCGACGAGGTGTTTGTGTCAAATCCTGACGGCTGCTTCTACATCAATGCGTCTGTGGAAGATATCGTTGGGCTCTACTATCGAGTTGCCGGAGATCGGCATTGGACTCTATTCGCAGACGGGCAGAGCAACCAAAAAATTGACATCACTGCACAGAATTGCACAGCCAAAAACATCGAACTGGCCTTTGTCGTGAAGGACACACGTTTTGTTTCTGGTTCGGGTTTTATTCCAGTTGCTCCCGATCCATCACGTGAACCGGAGTTCCTACTGTTAACAGACTCGATCCCCATGCGTCTCTGCTTCAGTCTCGTTTGCTTTGAAAAAAGTGCCAACTGTGCTATTCAAAGCACAATCCAGAGCGTGGACTGTGCCGAAATTGAAAAGCGCTCGCTGTTGGGTTCCAGTGCTCTGCGCTCATGTCGATCAGGCAAGACGTGTTTCAGCGCGCTGCCAACGCGTCTTTATGCCGCTTCATACACCGGATTCGGCGGCGACTCTGCCTTGCACGAATTGGTACCGCGCACCGGTCAAGCTTGTCGTCTGCAGGCGCTGGGCGATTTTGCCACTGTCGTTCTTGCCACACATCCCAAGACAGGCATTGTGTACGGCATTGGCAGTCGCAGTGGTGAAGAAGCAGAGGACGGCAACTTTTTGTTTCGCATCGACCCCAACAGCGGTTTCCTGTTTGAAATTGGCAAAGTCGAAATTGCTGGCAGCGACTCAGTGCTGTTCGATTTAAGTTTCAGACCGAATGACAGCAATGTAATCCTTCCCAACGACGCGTTGCTTTATTTGGTCAGCGGTGGCCTCAACTCTGTGGTTTTGTCGCAAGTTGATGTGACCAACGGCAACGCAATCACTCGGGGAACTATTGCCAACGACGGCTCTACCAGCGGCCACGGACTTGCCGTAGACGCTGATGATCGTATGTACATCGCTTTGACGCGTGAGTCGAATCCCTCGCAGCCTTTGCTGCTGGAATTGGACGCAAACAGCGCTGAAGTAATTTCGGAATCGGCCCTGACGCTGCGCAAATTTGGCAATTTGGCGTCTACCGGGGAATGGCAAAGGCCGGCGGTGACTTCACTTACATACGATCAGTGCGCAGATTGCATGTTTGCTCTGCTGGACAATGGTAGCGAAACGTACGATCGCGTCACACCACAATTTTTGGCGTGTGTCGATCGCAACAAATCTGTGCTCTGCAAGATTGGCCAGACTGGCCCAGAAGTGTTTGCTCTGACAGCCGAGGCTCGATCCACTGGCATCTGTCGTCCGCTGCAGCAGCAGTGAAACAGCACAGCACAAAATAAAAAATTTGTAATATGATGCACGATGAACGGTTTTTACAACCAGTGATCGAGCGATTGCTGCTGCATGCCGGTTTCGATTGGACACTTGCATACACGTCAGCGAGCAGGGTGTTTCACAAAGAGCGCAAATGGTTGATCGAGCAACACGCAGTCGTCGATCACAAGGTGGCCGAGCAATTCACAAGCGGCATCTCGATACACTATCGATCGGCGGAAGTCAAACGTCTCGATGAAGTGAAGGCGTTGCCGTCCAAGTTGACGCACTTGGAGTTTTGGCCCACTTTTACCCAGCCGCTGAACACCGTGACGCTGCCGCCAATTTTGACCCACTTGACGTTTGGCTGGTGGTTCGATCAGCCGCTCGACAACGTGACGTTGCCTACAACACTGACACATTTGACGTTTGGGCATAGTTTCAATCAGCCGCTAGACGCCGTAACGCTCCCGCCGACGTTGACGCACTTGAGGTTTGGCTTCGACTTCAATCAGCCGCTCGACAATGTGACGCTGCCACCGACGTTGACGAATTTGACGTTCGGCTATTACTTCAATCAGCCGCTCAGAAACGTCAAGCTTCCGCCGAATTTGACGCGATTGACGTTCGGTGTTGAGTTCAATCAGCCAATGTGCCAAGTGACACTGCCATCGCGCTTGACGCACTTGAGGTTTGGCTTCGACTTCAATCAGCCGCTCGACAATGTGACGCTGCCACCGACGTTAACGAATTTGACGTTTGGCTATTACTTCAATCAGCCGCTCAACAACGTCAAGCTGCCGCCGAATTTGACTCGATTGAAGTTCGGTGTTGAGTTCAATCAGCCAATGTGCCAAGTGACATTGCCATCGCGGTTGACGCAGTTGACATTTGGCAGCAATTTCAATCATTCGCTGGACAGAGTCACGCTGCCGTCAACGTTGACACTATTGAAATTCGGCCTGATACCGACAACAAAGTAATTTAAATGTCATCAATGAACGCTATTTGTAGCAGTTGGCATCCGGCCATTCCAGACCGAACACTTTTATAGTAATTTAAATGTCATCCATGAATGCTATTTGTGGCAGTTGGCATCCGGCCATTCCAGACCGAACACTGTTGTCATGGCGCTACTTTTTGTCACTATATGCCGTGAGCAGTGTCGCTGCACAATGGCAGGAATGGTCTGATGCAGCCGAACCTGGCGTCGCTCACATGCGATACTTTACGAATATAACCTATCTACTTTTTTGTATTTCGACTGTTGCGCTCTGTTCTTTTCAAATAGTATGCTCAACTTGCAAAAAGAGCAACGAAAGCACCGTCAGTCGAGGCGCTTTGCTGTTTGCAAAAATTATCGCGATCACATGGCAGTGTGCATGTTGCTGCAGTCTTTTCCTCGACGTGGTGTACTGGTCGGTGCTCAGATCGAACTTGACTGATGAAACCAACGGCTTTTCCAACGTGAACAAACATTTGATCAATTCGCTGCTCATGTTGGGTAGCTTTGCCATAAACAATATGCATTTTCCAGCCAAAGACGTGCTCTTTGTGCTACTGTATGCGTTGCTGTACGCGGTGATTTCGGTCGTTTATTTTGCGGAGACCAAGGAATGGATCTATTTTTTTCTCAATTGGCACAATCGATATGTTGCAGCCTACTATGCAGCTTTGATCAGCGGACTATTGGTCACATATCTGGCGCTGTATCTACTCGGTCGCTTAAAGAAGAAATTCAGCGCACAATTACTGCTGACGCAGCAGTTGCAACAGGCGCTGTTCCCGTCAGACAATGAATCAAAAGAGATGGTTTGATGATTTATTTGCAAGCGAAACCGCCCAAAAGTTCGCTGGTCAGACCTTTGATCGGCGAACTCTTTTCGCCCAGATAGTGCACGGAGCCGTCACCGCCACAATCGAATTTGCCCAGATACGCTTTGCGGCCGTCGCCACTGTCATCGACAACAATGACGTAAAAGACATTATTGCATTTATCGTAGGCCATTGCCGATACAAAAGGTGAACTTGGCTGCACAGTGAAGTCTGGAAAGCCGGCAGCGTATGTTAGCAAAGATTGATCAATAATAGATCCATCCGCACTATTTAAAGCGTACAAGCGGCTTTGGTTCTCGTCTGCGCTTTTGTTGATCATGTAGAGTGTTTGACACGCATCGAAAGCAATCGCTCCGCCTGCTTGAATGGGCGGAAAATCGAAAGGTCTTGCCACAATGTTGGCTTGAACTAGAGCAGTGTCAATGGCAAACAGCACGATCCGATCAGCAATATTGTCTTCCGTGTCTCTGATCTCTGTTGCGGACAAATACAGAAGCGCGTCGTTGGCATCGACCAGCTGCCGATCGCTGCAGCGGAAGGCGGCATCAAGAATGTCCACGATGCCAAATGGCACTGGAAAAGAGATGCCGCCAATAATGATCGCTGCGCCGCTATCCGGATCGATGAAAAACAACTGATACTCCAGTGTCAGGGCTGTTTCGCTGTCGAAATCTGGATCGCGACCTACACCATATACGACCCCAGTTCCTGGATGTGTCGCCAGCACTGAATTTTCTAAGCCGAGCGACTCAGTGCGCAGACAGCAACTGCTAGACGCATCAACTTGATGCTCAGCCACTTCCAGCAATCTTTGTGTGCCATTTTCACTGGCCCACAGACGCGGAATAGCTTTTTGCACTTTCCGACCCTGCATGCGACAAAGGCGGGGTTTGCAGGCACCAAAGTTTGGCAGACTTTGCAGCAAATCACAGCACTCGTCGGCAGTGCAATTGCGCAGTCGATTGTACACATTGTCGGACTGACTGACAAGGGCTGATCCAGAGCCGTCGCAAGGCGATTGTGTGGGCAACAACTCGACAGCAAGACCTTGTCCGCCGATTTTCACCTGCTGCAAGAACGTCACCGTTGCGGTGGCTGTGTCCAGCGTTGCCAAATAGCGATTTCCTGGGCCATTATAGCCCAGAGTGGAATTGAAGCGCAGGTTTTCTGCGTCCACAGGCAGAAAGTCCTGCACAAAAGCATAGATTAGGCCCGAGCAGTTGTCGTACGCCAACGCATTGATGCGTGGTCCAAACTGAGCCTCGTTCGTTAACGGTGGTGGCGCAGGAGCGTCGGCAAAAGGTGGAGGAAAGCCCACGAACGAGATTGCTCTGTCGCTGAGCACCTCACCGTTGTCCGGATCGACTTCATACAACTTGTGCTGCCAGCCAAAGAGATCGTTAATGCCAATGTTCAGTTTCTTGGATGCCAGCCATAGCCGGTTTTCACCGTCAAAAGTGAGGCCATTGCCGACGCTGCGCTCCACGCGTTCTTCAAAACTGGTACCAAAATCAGAAAAAAAGTCATTTGTGATTGCGCTCAGTGTGCCAGTGAGCAAATTGTACTTGTATAAACTGTACTGATTGGCACCTTCATCTATTGCTTCACTGTCCACTTCAATTACGTTTGGCTGATTTTGTGCAAAAAAATACAAACAGGTCGCAGCTATGCCGTCGGCAGCACTCAAACCACCTTGACTGCTCGTGTCGGTTGCTGAAAGTGCTCCACACCGCTCGACACAGCCGCCTGACGCCACCTTGAAAGACGCATCATACACGAAGCCTACCGTGCACGGCAAACAAGGTCCAATGTCTTTTGGATCACACGAGGGCGGTTCAAGTCGAAATATTTGCAATCCACCTGTAGTCGAGCCAACCAGCGGATTAGGTGTAAAGAGATCGCCCTCGTAGAAGAACAACTCAAATTGACCGGCAGAAGCCGGAGGAATCGTCTGCACTATGCCCGTAACGGCTACCCAATATTGTTTGTTGGCTTCGGGCATCAATTCAATAATCGACCCGGTTACGGTACCTTCGTTGATCGGATTGCTGCCCATGCAGTTGCCCACTTTCGCCAAATTGGAAAATAAGTCGCCGAAAATGCCGTTGACAATGGTCAAATTTTCACAGTCCTCGCCTTCATACAAAATGAGCCACGTATTGTAGTTTGTACACGGCGAACATGTAGTCAAGATGACGTTCAAATCGCCTTCACCGACTTGTTCGTCTGTGAAAATCGGCAATTTGTACCACAAAGCCGGTCCCGCGGTTTGCCCCAACTCGTCTCCGGGTACGGGACCAATTGACTCGCCTGTGCAAGTGTTGCTCTGCACTGCGCTATTCAGCGCTAGCAATTCTGCGTTTTCACAATTGATGTTGGGCGGATTCAGTGGCGCCACCCCGATACCGTAGACAAGACCAGTCACCGGATTCGTGGCCAAAACACCGAAGTCGTGTTGCAAAGTGCTGCGCAGTTGCGGTGGCGCTTGAAATTTGCGGTCTTTGGTATCAAACTCGTAGAGTTCAGTGCCGCAGCCGGTTTCGAACGCAGATGCCCAAATCCGGGCGCTTTTCGATGCTGATCGACCGCGACTACACTTATTGCCTTTGGCGTTGCATCGTCGCAGTGGCATTGAACCAAAGCAAGGCATTTTGCTGTAATCAGGCGCAGATCGATTGTCAGACATTTTCTACAGTCTCTTTTGCACAAAAAGTGTGGTGAGACAAAAAAAAACAAAACCGACTGTTAGATTACTTCGTCGAACATTGCAAAGCGGCCGGATTCTGTAGGTCAATTTTTTTCTTGTTCGAAGAAAAACATTTGCATATATGACTCGCGTGTTGCTTAATGTCGGCGGCAAAAAGATGGAAACAACTACTTCCACGTTGTTGAAATACCCAGAAACTTTTTTGGGTCGTATGTTCGCACCCGAAAACGAGCGATTGCGTCAAAAAGACGATTCCGGCGCCTATTTTTTCGATCGTGACGGCGACTTGTTTCAACAGTTCATTTTGTCTGTCTACCGAAGCGGTTTCCCTCGTTGTTTGCCCACTGATCCCCACCGAAGGGAGCAAATTTTGCAAGAATACGATTTTTGGCAGCTGTTAACGTATTACGAGCAATTCCGCGATAATATCGTTGACACGACAGATATGTCGCCCATGTACCGAGACTTCTACTCCGATGAAGCTGTGCGCAAAGCTTATGAGGCCGAATCCTGTGATGAGGATCGTGCAATAGTTTTTTCCCCACGTGAAACTGACTCCTTTTTGACTGCATTGCACATGTGTTCGTATTCGGTCGAATGCATTCTGATCAAAATTTTTGATAAATTCAGCAGCATACAAGCGGTCGAAACGGCAAAGTCTCCGATTTCTGCCATTCAAATACTATACAAAAGCGACGCTACAGTTCGCCTGGATGATCCGTGTGGAGATCCTTTGATTGGCGGTTTCATTTCTACTGCACCATTGCGTTCTTTTTTGGAAAAGACAAAATGTGCTGCTGCTTATCCACACGCTATGCTGTGTTCTGTCAATCGTCACACTACCAGTTTGCGATTGCGCACTTTTTACGGCCACAATGATGTGGTACAGGAATGTGTTTTGTCTCTTTATCGCGAAGGGCAATTTCTGTCCGTTTTGTCAATTTTCGATTGGTTGCCGTTCGAACCGTCTACTTTTCATTTGGGGTTGAACAACCCGGTACGTGTTCTCACTGCCGTGAAAACAGCATTGTTGCGAGATGCTATCATGCAGATTACCTCTGAAACTGATGCATTTGGCTGCAGCGCAGTCAAATTTCACTTAGAGACAACTGGCCTTTCGCTCAAAGCAGATGCAGCTGGCAAACGCAAGGTCCAATCAGTTTCTGGCCCAGTTTGCAGAGACGTGGTGTGCAAAAACAAAAAAGAGTCGATCGATGTCGACGCAAAAAGTTTGAGAACTTTTTTTTCACAAATTCCATGCGACTGTGACCAAAGCAGTGTTTCTTCGGTCCTGAAAATTAGACATCCAAATTTTTTGGTACTTTTTATGCAAGTTTCCAAGTGCCATTTGCATGTAGCGTTCCCGGCAAAGTTTTGTTTGTTGTAGCAATTTCATCGCCGGTTGGTGGCGAAAAATTTTCCAGTCAGTACAAAAATACAGATTTACCCGCAACAACAACTATGAGTGACAGTTCAGAAAGTTGGCAACAGGTGCCGATGCATGTGATAAACTTGGATTTGCACGGGACCGATCGCTGGACTGATTTGATAAAAAGTAACCGGTCGAAAATTTTGTCGGCTTTTGAAAGCATTGAGACAATCTTGAGTGATTCGGTGCTCATAGGATCTTCCCAATTACTGCTGTCTCTATTGACGAAGGGAATGTTTGTGATGTATGCGTCGGAAATTCAGTCGATTGCTGACGTGCTCAAAGTCGACGTTGGCAAAGTAGCAATGATGCAGCTGGCATACGAAATGTTTAGCGCTTGCACCTCAATTGCGTTTAACGGAGAAAAGCCAGTCTTGTGGAGGACAATGGATTGGAATTTGCCTGCTTTGGCAGATTTAACCGTTCAGCTGTGCTTTCAACGTGGCGGCAAAACAGTGTTCAAAGCAGCAAGTTGGCTCGGCTATGTTGGCATTCTGACTGGCACTTCCGCTCAAGGTGCCATTGCTGTAAACTACCGTCGCAGCGGTGACACTTTGTTCAGCAACTTGTGGAGTGCCATACGGGCACACTGGCCTGTCGGATTTTTGGTGCGGTTTCTGCTGGAAGACAGTTCTCAAACGTACGACTCGATGACGCACAACTTGCGCACCGCTCGCCTCATTTCGCCCGTCTACTTCATATTGATTGGTACGCGACGCGACGAGGCGTGCTTGGTGACGCGCGATCGCACATCTGATTCGAATTTGGTCACATTGGAGTCGGCGGCCGATGGCAGTAGCTGGTATCAAAGTGGTGAATGGCTTTTGCAAACAAACATGGACCATTGGAGAACCGTCGAAGAGGCGCCGTGGCAGGACATCGAATGGAGCGACCATCGTCGGCGCGTGGCGAACGAATGGCTCAGACAGGAAATGCAGTCTGAAGACCATTTGGAACAATTGATGCAGACTGCGCCGATCCGGGCGCCTGATACAATCTATTATTCCAAAATGTGCCCAAGCAAATTGCGGATGGTGACGAAAGTTTGTGTGAAACGTGCATTAAAATAAAGTTTGACGTCACGGTGTCAATCAGCCGCTAGACAATATGCAACTAATACCAGTATTGACGCACTTGACATTTGGTGTTTGCTTCAATAGATCATTGAACTGTCTGCCTTCGCATGTCACTGTGACACAATAATAGACGACCGCTGTCACATCAAATCCGCAAAGATGAACAATGAACGCTTTTCACAGCCATTGATTGAAAGGTTGTTATCACTCGTCGGATTGCAGCAGACACTTGCGTACGTGTCGACGTGCACATGTTATCGGAAAGAGCGGAAATGGTTGATCGAGCAGCACACGATCGTCGATCACAGGGTTGCCAAAAAATTCACAGGCGCCATCTCGATCAAGCATCAATCGGCAACAGTCAAGAGTGTCGATGAAGTGCAGGCGCTGCCGCCGACTTTGACGCACTTGACGTTTGATTTTATTTTCGATAAGCCGCTTGACAATGTGACGCTGCCACCGACGTTGACGCACCTGACTTTTGGTTACCACTTTAATCAGCCGCTCGACAACGTGACTTTGCCGCCAATGTTGACGCATTTGACGTTTGGCGACTGCTTCGATCGGCCGCTCGACGATGTGAAGCTGCCGTCATCGTTGACGCACCTGACATTTGGTTTCAAGTTCAATCAGTCGCTCGACAATGTGACGGTGCCGCCGGCGTTGACGCACTTGACGTTTGGCTATTGTTTCAATCAACCGCTCGACAACGAGACTTTGCCACCGACGTTGACTCACTTGACGTTCGGCGACGCGTTCGATCGAACGCTCGACACTGTGACTCTGCCACCGACGTTGACGCACTTGAAGTTTGGTCACGCATTCAATCAGCCGCTCGACAATGTGATGCTGCCGCCAACGTTGACGCACTTGACGTTTGCGATTCGCTTCAACCAGTCGCTCGACAATGTGACGCTGCCGTCGACGCTGACGCACCTCACTTTTGGCGGACACTTCAATCAACCGCTCGATAATGTGACGTTGCCGCCGAAGTTGACGCACCTAACTTTTGGCATTGATTTTGATCAACCACTCGATAATGTGACGCTGCCGGCGGCGTTGATGCACTTGACGTTTGGTTG
>Ga0102934_1000689_pt1 | contig 22975 bp, 30 predicted proteins | sample SalPonR2_A_D1_MG_FD_78175 | JGI IMG/M metagenome (GOLD analysis project Ga0102934, IMG submission 78175) | Salt pond soil microbial communities from South San Francisco under conditions of wetland restoration - Salt Pond MetaG R2_A_D1_MG | ecosystem: Environmental > Aquatic > Marine > Intertidal... | reverse complement strand
CGCCGTCTCTTAGCTGTCCCAGGCCCGCTCTCTCCCTCTCCCCGCCCTCCATCACCTCCGCCATCTTGAAGCTCCCTCCTCTTCTTCCCTGCTCCAAGCCTCCCCCCGGGAGGCCCTCCAGCCCGCGCCCCGCCGCCCTCCCTCCTCTCCATCCCCCCTCGTCCCCTCCCTGCGGTGTCTACAAGCCCCTCCCGCGTCCTATCCTTGCTCTTAGCATCTTCCCCCTTTCGCCCTCTCTTTCCTTTCCCTAAATCCAAAAGGGCTTGCAGCGTCCCCTCTTCGATGCTCCCTTCCTCCTCCTCCTCCCTCCCTCCCGTCAAAGGGGACAAAGGCCGGATTGCAGGGTCTATCGCAGTAGGCCCGGGCCTAGAGTCCGTCAGGGACGGCCTTGTCTGCTTCTCTTTAACGGCCTTGTCCGGAGGGACAGCGGGGTGGCGCACTCGCCGCAAATGCTGGGTCGGAGGCTGTGGGGATGAAAGACCTTTTGTCCCCTTCGCATGCCCCGCCTTTGTCCCTTCCATCTTCTCACCCTTGCCTTCCTTGGCACCCCTTCCTGTCACATTGTCCTCGTCTTGTCCGGCCAGCGCCTCCTCTATTCCTTGCGCCTCCTCCCCCTCTGCCCCCTCCCCTTGCCCCGCCTTGCTCCTCCCCTCGCCTGCCTTGCACCCGTGTTCAGGCACCGCGGTCTCCTTTGTACCGTCTTGTTTTGCTTCCTTTCCCTCGTTTCCCCCTTCTTTCTCCTCCTCCTGTACGCGTGCTTCCCTTGCCTCTTTCACGTTGCCCGTGCGAGGCTGCGGACTAGCGCCTACAAGCCTTGAACGTGCCACTGGCCGAAATTTGGTCCCTCGACCCCCACCACGCCCTGCTCATCAGATGTATAGATAGTATTAGTTACTTGTAGGGCCGCATGTTCCAACACATGTCCATCTGGCAAGGGCTATCAATGTCCTCCTCTCCCTTGTGGTTGTGTCCATATTGTGCTGAAACCATGTTTTTGTATTTACCTTGAAGACGCTCCCCCGGCCGAACCAAGACAGCATGCTGGCTCATCTTGGGTGCGACCAATATATACCTGCGCGTACACAAAGATTGATGCATGTGAGGGCATATATCAAGCGGGGTAGACGCAAGGGAAAGAGGTTGCATGCGCGTCCCCTCCGCCACATCTACGATTGCCGTCCATCACCACGACCTTCCGTTACCTGGAAACAGCCAACAAGTTTCAAGACTCAGCCGGTACGATTATGAAGCTATAAAGCAAGAATATCGGGACGTATCTGTCCGTGGGTGTATGTTCGACGCGAGCGCCTTTGTCTGCACCATGCTCCAACCCGGCATGATACTTCTCTTCTCCCGCACAGGGATTGTCTAAAAAAGGAAATATGGCCGGTCCAAGCAATGTCAAAGGGATATGTACAAGCAACTTTGGTGACAGTGAGTTAACAAATGTGAGATGCGCGACGTCTGTGTGTGATTTGTTTTCATTTTGAACCGCCCGTCTTGTTCCTGCTGGCAGCACTCCATACTTCCCTTCCACTTTGTCTTTCTCTACAGAGGATGTCAGCACGTTTTCTTTTATGTCGTTGACCAATTGAGCCCTTCATCTCCTCCGTCCTCACTAGATTATCCTTATTCATCCTTCTTCAATCCTCCCTCCCTTCCTTTGTGTTAATTTCTTACAGTCTCCCTTAATACACCTTTCTTTGATCACCCTGAACTGTCAGCGGTAACGAGTTGGGTGGCTAGCTCATTGGCCTCGGCATAGACATCGGATTCCTGCACCTCCTTGACATCTCGGCTCTGTGTCTGGGATGATTCCAGAAAGTGTGGCAGAGGGCCAAGAGATTCGATAAGATAATTGTGTGTGTGTAGGTAATTGTGTTGAGAATGTCGCCTGAGATCGAGATTGCCACCGCGCCCCTGTATCGCCATCTCTTACTTATGCTCTTTCACAGGTCAGGCGACTATCCTTCCTCCCTCCCTGTCCTGATCATGTATTTCTAGTAGAAGCCTCACCAGGAATGCCGCCAAATGTTCCAAGGCTGCTTGCAGGCGGGATTTGCTGTCGGGGATCATCATATAAGACTCTTGGAGTACCTCTTCTTGCTTTTTGATGTCATAGCTGTCCCGGCCTTCGGTCCGCATGCCCGCTATTTTCTGTTCCTGAGCGGCTGCTTCCTTCTCGTATGAGGCAGCTTCTTTGATAAGCCTGAGAGAGGGTCAAAATGAGGTATAATGAGGGAGAGCAAGAGAAAGTCGAATGGTAGAAGTTAGAGCAGAGAGACGTTACAGAGCGTGGAAATCAATGCTAGGACTATCTCCTCTGGAAGCAAAGAATTGAGACAAAGTCTTCTCTCGTCTAGGCATTCTGGGATACAAACACATTGTCAGGCCAAATTCGATGCCATCACATGGCTCGTCCTGAAAGCGCAGACAATTTCTCGCGTGATAGCTCACCTTCTTGCCACTCCCACTTTGATTTTGAGTTGCCGCAGAAGCTCGTCCGTCCCAGCCGTGTTTTGGTCTGTCAAGGACCCCATCGTCTTAAGTGGTACGTCGGAGGAGATATTGTTATGTTATCAGTCATCGAAAATGTAGGAGAATTCAGAGGCATCTGGCTGGCACATTTCGTCGGTAATGCGTCCACTATTACAAGTGGAACGTAGCAATGAGACATTCAGCCCCTGCCTTCTTTATGCTAAGTAACTACGCACAGTAGCACAAAGGAAGAGGGGACCCGCTCGTCATTTTCGCAGAATCAGATTTTTCGTGCGTTTGCTCATCCTTCTTTCTCGTTTTTGATCCATTGAGGTCGCACACAGTAGAGCCCAGCATACACTATCTCACTGACTCTCATCGAATCTCACCACACTCTTGACCCTGTTCGATATACTCGCGAAGTCGGACGCCCTAGCAAGTAATGTAGCCCTGTGTCCCCGTGCGGAAAGACTCCGAAAATCTGGCCTTAGGGACGTTTCAGCGACCCGGAGCGATGGAAACGACAAAGCAGGAGTAATGCCGGCCAAGACCTTCCGCATTACAAAAGGACGACCTTTCCAATGGCATGAGTAGTCCTTTACATGATGTTCGGTGCGTGGGCAGTGTTTGCCAGCCTACATTGTCATCGTGGAGACGGCTGTAAAGGGAGAAAGAGGGCTGAAATTAACCTCCTCACTGCCCGCCCCATCTGTGTGAGTGTTCCTGACGAGTTCAACACCCTCGCTTTGGGATTTCAAACTCCCTTTGACCACATATTCCATAAAATTTACAGATTTATCGGATAAATCGATGGATGTGGTCGACAATGCCGGCTCGTTTGCTTTCGAAAAGCAAATACAAACCCTGAAAACCCGGAGCGCAGCGACTATGAATGTGGACCCCCCCCCGTGGCTAACGAGGCCCTATAGCACGCAAGGTCCTTTGAACAAGAAGGAGGTGAGACAATACTAATCTGTTTGATGTATATTTTAGACCGATTCTCGAAGATCGAGCTGCACGTGTCTCGCAAGACCCTGCGTTGCTTGACCCTAACGTTTGCCAAAATAATTTCTATGTATTCCTTACTTTACACTTTGGCCGCCAACACAACGCTATATTGTAGCTGGATCATTTTTTCCAGGAGGGATACTTGATAAAACGTGACGTCTTCGCGCCTTCGGAGCTGCAACCGGTCATGGACGACATCGACAGCCAGGTCGACGCTCTTGCCCACAAACTCCTCCAGGCCGGGCGCATCACCGACGTCTGTCCCTCCCTCGGCTTCTACCGACGCATGGCCGCAATAGAGGCACAATGCCCAGGGGCTAGCGTCCTCCTCCACAAAAACCCCGACCTGCCGCCGTCCTTCCGAGCCCTATGGTCCGACCCTCGCCTGCTCGACATCGCTCAACAGCTGTTGGGGGGCCCCTCCGTGCCTGTAGCCGGTCACCCCGTCTGGAATTTGCGGGTGAAGGTCCCACAAACCGCCTCCTCTGTTGTGCCCTGGCACCAGGACGCGGCCTACCTGGACCCGGAGGCGGCCGCCACCCTGGAGGTAGCTTCTCGTCTGTCTCCTCCGCCGTACCTCCCCGCCACGCCTGACTTCTCCCTTTCCTCTCCCACGCCCTCCGTCCTTCCTTTCTCTTCCTCACAGGTCACCGCTTGGATCCCCCTCTTGGATGCTAACGCCGCCAACGGCTGCTTGCAAGTGATGCGGCGGGCCCATCAATCGGGACGGACGGCCCGGCATACGTGCTGCGTCGGCGGTACCTGGTATGTGGAGATGGACCTGGATGACGCCTCCTCACGGCTGGGGATGGACTGCCGCGACGAATCCTTCTGGGACACCTGCGAGGTCCCCTTGGGCTCAGTGCTGTTCTTAAGGTACAAGGATCCGTGATCCATATTGCCCGCGTGTCCTCTGCCGGCGCGGCTTCCCTCCTCTCTTCTTCCTTCCTTCCTTCCACCCTAGTCCAGGCTGCCCTCGCTGATAAACTTTCGATTTGACCCTCACTCTCCCTCCCTCCCTCCCTTCCTCCCTCCGGCAGTAATCTCATCCCGCACCGGTCCCTCCCCAACGTCTCCGCACACATCCGCTGGAGCATCGACCTTCGTTGGCAGGATGCCCGGGAGCCCGCTGGCTTCTGGGGCATCAAGGACATGGTCCTGATGAGGGAGGGAGGGAAGGAGGGAGGAACGCGCGAGGGCTACCTGGTGGATTGGGATGGTTTCTTGGCCGTGGATCGAGGGGAGGCGCAGAGTCAGGCGGCGGCGCGGGCCAAGCGGGCAGGGGAAGGAGGACAGGACGGAGGGAAAGTGGAGGGAAGGGAGATCGAGGGGGAGGGAGAGAGCGGGAAGGACATGGTTTTGGCAGCAGCAGCGGCGGCATCAGATGCCTTGACGCCTGTCATTTCTGGCCCGTGGATGTTGCGCTGGGATCTGGTTCACCACAATGCGCATACGGCGGGGTTGGAGGGCGGGCGGGAGGGCGGGCGGGAGGGCGGGAGGGAGGCGGGGCCCGTGGCATGGCACAAGGCCTGACGGAGGAGTAGAGGAAAGGGGAGAGGGGGGACATGTAGCCAGGGCGGGGGAGGGGAGAGCGGATGAGTCAATGCCACTAGTAAGAGCCAGCGGGTCCGTAGAGATGATGAGGAACATATCTGTTGAATGAGCAAAGGCCCGTGGTTTTCGACAACGCGGCAGCATGATCCATCTGCCATCTTATCTCATCATTCCTTTTCTCATTTTTCCATTTGGTTCGCCTCTATCTGTTCAAAACCCATCTTCCTCTCTTGACCGGATCCCCTCCTTCACCCCCGCATACCACCAGCCTCTCTAAATCCCGTCTCCTACAAAGCCTTTCATGCAAACGTGGACAGGAGCATTTTGTCCAGTACCCTGTCTGGCAGCATGTGCTTCATGTAGTGGGCGAAGATGGCAGGCAAGCCATCGATATTCGCCACCACCTCCCGTGTCTTCGGATACCGGTCCATCAAGGCCTGACGAATCGCTTTCGTCGTGCAGTCTGGGGTGTCGGCCTTCGCCATGATCGAGTCCGTCGATCCCTCTTTGATCATGTGCCCGTAGACTTTCAGTTCTCGCGGGTCCTCCGCCAATTTGGCTTGGGAGGCAGACTGACTCTTCTCGAAGATAGCGCTCCGGACCGCACCGGGTTGCACGACCGTGACGGACACATTGTAATGCGCCAGCTCCAGACGCAAACCGTCGCTCAAGGACTCCAAGGCGTGCTTGCTCGAACAATACCCGGAGGCACGTGGGATGGTCAAGAAGCCGGCGATGGAGGAAATTTGCACGATGCGGCCTGCCTGCGCTCGAAGCAAGGGGAGGAATTTCTGCGTCAACCGCAAAACACCCCACACATTCACGTCGTAAATCTTTTGCATCCCAGCCACATCGTGGTGCTCCACCGTGGAGGCTGTCATGATCCCGGCGTTGTTCACCAGGCCCCACACAGGAATGCCTCGTTCGGCAGCATCAGCGGTGATCTTTACGTAGGCCTCGTCAATCGAATCTTGCGACGTCACGTCCAAAATGACAGGTACTAGAGTAGACTTGCCCACAGACCGGAGCATTTCGGCGTCTTTTTCCTTCCGAACACCAGCGTAGACGACGAAGTCGTCGGCCAAATGGACGGCAGCGTCGTACCCTATACCCGTGGAGGCCCCCGAAAGCACCACGGCAGCCCCCCCAGAAGGTGGAGTGGGGTACTCACGGCGAGACGCATAGTTCAGGAGCAAGGGAATGAGACTTAAGAGGAGTCCGATGAGGAAAATCTTGAGCATCGTGGCCTAAGTGAGGTCTGGGAGGGACGCAAGGAAAGAGGAGGTGCAAAAAAATCATGTAGCGTAGCCTTTGCCGTCCACCGTGTCCATCGACCACGTACAAGAAATAAATGCACGCCAATCCTACTCCTCCAAGACGTCAAAAAGCTCACAACAAAGTTGATGTAACGCGTGCTTGCGGACATCAAGCAAGAAAAGCGGGGCGTGCGTGGCTCAAGACCGGGGGTAGTAATACCTCCCCCCTGCCCAGCCTCGGTGCTTTGCGTCTCCTCTATGCAGCCGATTTAATCTCAATCTATGCCCCCCTAAACAGAAAACGAATATAGAACCAAGAGAAGAACTACATCGTACTTTGTCCGAACAACTACGCTCGACCTTCGGAAAGAAAGGGGTGTGTTTTTTCATCCTGCCCCCTTTTGGAGGCATAATCGGGGCAATGGCCCTCTTATTTATAGTAGTAGTGTAGGTGGATCCTCCTATACACCCTGGCCTGTGACCTCATCATCTATTTTCTTTCCCACCCTCTCTCATCCCTCTGCCTCCTTCTATGGCTCCGCTTTCGCGGGTTTTGGCCACATCCGACGTGGCAAGCGTCGGCATCCTCGACAGGAACCTTTGACGTCGTCGCTCCATCACCTCCGTGCTCCTCGTGGTATCGCGGTGCATGTGTTTCTTTCAAAAACTAGGAATAGCCCCGCTAATTTTGTTCTCTGCTAACCATGGCCATTTCAACGAAACATTTCGTAGCTCAACCCCGTGACGTCCTTTATTGCGGCTCCTCATTCATGACCGCTCTCGTCTAGCTCTTTTTCTTGCACGTTCGCGACCCTTTGCTCCAACGGTCCCGGCACACACCCTCGTTGCCTTCTCCTCCGCCCAACTCTCAAGTCTCCTTCAAACCTCTCCCTCGCTCCTCCTCATGGCCTCTCCCGCTCATTTCTTCGCTTCGTCCTTGAACCACGACAAAGGGGGTGGAATGGTTACCCAGTCCTCCCCCTTGATCCCGTCCATCGAGTCTTCAAATTCCAGGCCCGAGAACTCCACCACGTCGTCGTGCCCGTCCGTCGCCTGAGAGGAATAAAGGGAAGGGAGTTGCCGTCAGGATGTGCATTGATTTGAGCATCGTTGCCGCCAGACAAGCGACATCTCATGGAACCATCCATTGACGCCGTCAAAACGGGTTCAAGACACACACTCCCATGTCTTTTTCTGCCCCCCATCCTACGCACCACACGAGCCATTTTCAATATATCCTCGTCGCTCATCCAGTGGTTGTACGTGTCCGGATCCTCCGGGACAGGGGAGCGCGTTGCGTGCGTCTCCATGATCCATACTTTCTGCTCGAGCTCCGGGTGAGCTTTGTGTAGATCCCGATAGAACTCTCGCATCGCTTTGGCCCCCTGCTTACCCCGGGAGAGGATGATGGTGCGCCAGCTTGCCTGCATGGCCGTGACCAGGGCGTCAAAGGAGGCAGGTGGGTAGTACTCGTTGTAGGCGTTGATGGAGGCCTCGATTTCCTCCGAGGTCAGCTCCTTGGCCTCCTCCCGTTGGCCCTCGCCCTCCATCTCCCCCCGCGCCCCGCCCTCTTCGGCGCCTTCAATGGTGTAGGCCACGGGGGAAGGCTCCACGTCGTCGAACTCTCCAAAACCGCTCTCTACCCATGCGTCCAGGTTATCGTCGCCCAAGACCTCGTATTTGGTGAAGCTTGGGGCCGTGGAGTCGCCGGTTTCCGGGTATGCCTGAGAGGGCGGGGAGGAGGGAGGATGAAGGGAGGGAGGAAGGAAGGGACAAGCAGCTGATGATAAGCGACGGATAGAAAAGAGAACCTTATGAGAGTTGAAGAGAAAGATAGGTGTAAAAGCCAACCTGATCGGCATCGGATGCCAAGGGGTTCCAGAGCTGGATGCGGCGAGGCGAAGCGCCGATGTTGCGGGTCGCGCGATAAACGCGGTTTCCAAGGTGGTCTATCCATAAGTAAACAAACAGCTTGTCCGTGGCCGGCTTCACGTTGGGTTCGGGCATGGGCACCCCCTCACGCGTGGTCTCAGAAACGACGACGTTCAACTTGGTGAGTGGTTCTGTGCGAGGGCGAGGAAGGTTGGGACCCGAGGCAGGAATTGGAAGTGAGGGAAGGACAAGGTCAAGGCGACGACTTTGGTGGCCAGCAAGAGAACCCCTCCCATCTCATCGATTCGGAGGCTATCGAACAAGTGCTTCTCGGTGCTATTACCTGCGACCAGTCTTGTGCCTGGGCGGCTGGCGGGGAAGATAAAGGCGCTGCCCACCGTGGCTAAAGCCAGCATTGACAGAGACAACCACTGCATCCTTCCGTTTGCAATTGCGTTCATGCTTTAAAACGTCCTCTACTGAGCTGCTATCTGTAATATATCGCATAGCGGGAAATAAAAAAAAAGTGCCGTTAGAAATAAGAAAAAGGGACATGATGCTGCAGCAGATCCGAGGGTTAGACGACAGCAGAAGCGTCGCGGTGACGACCATGAAGGAGTGAAATGGCAAGGAAAGGTTTTGTCATAAGCACGTTGAAGTAGTTTTATACGATGGATATGCACGAGGTACACGGCTTTATGGATAAATGATCGAGCAAACTGGGTAAGTTGTACGAGCAAGATACCACCAATGGATCGAGAACCACACGACGCATTCCGCCGCGAGCTTTGGTTCGAGTGCCCGGAAGATCCATCCCCTCCCCAAATAACCCCACGCCATATTTCGATTCACCACGAGAAGATGATGGTGAAGAGATGACAGCAGTGCGTGCCACGAAGTCAAGTTTGCCCACAGTCTGGCCTCGAAATGTTAGGCGACAGGGTTCAGGGAGCAGTTGCTGTTAGCTAGGATTGCTGCAAGCCGCATTATTAAAACCAACCCCCCGCTGTCACAGACCTGGGGGACTCGCACACCACGGGACGGGTTTCTGAGCGCGGCAACACGACGCAAGGCGCTGGGCTTCGCGCACAAAAGGTTTACATTACGTGTTGATAATTATGTGTTGTTGGTTATCGATCAATTTGCGGTCATGTCAAGGCGTTTCAAGCCAGCGGCAAGCGTCGCATTGATAATGCAACATCTGCTCGCTGCAAAGGGAGACCGACCGGGTTCATTGTTCCATGTGAGGCCTCGCGCGCAGGATGTGAACATCGAAACGTGGGATGCAGGAGAAAGCGGAGAGCTTTTGTCGTGATTTTTGTTTTGCATGTCAGCAATATTATAATGTTGGAATGAGAGTGCTTTTCGTGAGGACAAACACGCTATGGGACAGCAATAGCTACCACTCGATCCCGTTACGTCGTTTACTTTTTAAACTGTCGTTTCGCGAGTTTCGTCTTTACATAATTGTAATTCCATCCACCCCGCCCTCCTCGTCATATTCTTGGGGCGAGTTGCACGGCCAGACAGGCAGATATGGCACCAACGACCCTGACGGTGTGAGTTCCACCTGACTACCTCCCTCAACCCTTGCACTTACCTTCTCTCCCTCACATAAAAAAGCTTCTTCCTCCTGCCCTGTGCGCGACCGGCGGAACCGTGAAGCAGCAAGCCTCCAAAAAACATATTCAGCCACGTCCGTCTTTTTCACGCACACGCCCACGCCCACAATAACAATGAGAAGGAAGCACGCCCCTGCACCCAAAAGGACTCCTCGACGCCTTGCAGATGTCTGGTGGCTATAAGTGTCAGGTGTGCCTGACTCCAGAGACGAGGCTCCTTGAAGAGACTGGATGGACGTCGTGGGGGGCAGATTGCCTTCGAAGGCCGTTTGGATTTTTACATCGCAAGCGAGTCCCTGATAGCCTCGAGAACACAGACACACCGCCTCTTCCTTTTCCCCTGCCATGCCAGACACCCCCTCACTACGTGGCGTACACACCCCTCGACGATGGCAAGCGTTCTCGGCGCCTCCAGGGCATTCGATGTCGCACCGGCGCCCCGTCCATCCCGGTCCACAGTTCCCATGAGCAGTCAAGCACGCGTCCAGCAGGTCCTCGTGGGGGGGACAAAAATGATACGTCAGGTTTGAACGTGTCCAATTAATGCCATCCAGAGTCGCCTCCACCTCCACGCTCCTTCCCAGAGCATCCCCGCCGTCACCGTCCTCTCTGTCGTCACGTCCTTGCACGCCAAGCAACGCAGGTACGGCGCACATCAGGGAACGGGCCGAGATGAGGGTGGCAGGCACTACCGTCCCTGTCCTTTCGTCTCCGAACCTGCAAGCCATCTCCGGCGTTGCTACGAAGGGGGTGCTAGCGCTCAGAATGACATGCGTGCCCTCTTCTGCCGTGCCCGCCGGGGGCGTCAGCCGGTCCACTCCGTACGTGACGGCGGTGGAGCACGAAGTGAAGGAGCGGGTCTCGCAGCAAGATTCGCAATTGCACTTGTAAGCGCAGGCAGAGTCGTAACAGCATCGACACAGGGGACTGCAAGGGCACGCATCGCACGTCCCGTACGGGCAATGTCCGGTGGACGAAGGCAGGCATCCACAGTCCTCTTTGTGGCAAATTTGGCAATTGCATTCCCGACATTCGGTCTTGTACTCATATGTCGACGTAATGGTACACACAGAGGGTCCGGGCACGGCTTTGCAGATCCGAAGAAGCTGGATCTTCATCAGGTTTTCATTCAGGGTAGAAAGCATCGTTTCAGCGGGAGTTGGAGCCCTTATCGCGGTATCAAATGCACTCGACCCAGGATTATTACACTCGTAGTCGAGTTCTACGCGAGACAGCGCATTCCATATTTCATAGTCATTGTAGATCGCGTGTCGGGCGGGTAATGGCGCGTCGACAGTCAGCCATTTGTCGGTAGCCCAGCCACTAGCCTGAGGAATAGGTATCCTCACCTTGACACTGCCTGACGTGGCTTTGAGAACAAGACTTGAAGGTGTGCACGGCTCGCTTGTTGACGAGGAGGAGATCCACGCGTCAAAACGAAGGGTAGCGTGTGGCCCGAAAGAGACAAGACCTGTCTCTGCATCTCGCTCCAACAAGGGGATTAAATTTATGGTGTCCGATAACGTGACACTCGGCAAAGTACGATTCTTAGCTGGTTCCGCTTCTGGTGCAAGAACCGGGAATCGTGTTTCGTCGAGGTGTATCATCCGACAGACATGGCTGCTGCCGTCCGCAGAGTGATAGGCATGGATGAAAGAACTCACGGCGGGTAAAATCACCAAATATAGCCGACCAAGTGCTCCAGCGCCTAAAAAATATTTTCGTGTGTATTTCGATCGCATCGGCTCCTCAAGGGAGGACTCTGCATTGGACGTGGAAAGGAATACGAGAAAAATAATTGAGTCATAATGGGCCATGAACGAAGGAATTTTAAACCGTTGTTGCTAGCAAAGAGCATTTGAATGAGGGACACATTGCTCAGAATATTTATCAGTATATCGTTCCCCTGGATGAGGAATAAACACGAAAGACTCGCGACACGATCCTGTCGTGAGATCGTGTAGAGACGAAGACCATCGAAGGTATTTAACCTCCTCGCAATCATGTTCCCTTTTGGTCCCCGTCGATGCTTCATTTATGAAGAATGATGCCCTCGATATTTATGGGTTTTCCGGCTGTACGGGCAAGTAAAACATGGAAAGAATGAGGTACTACGCATAAAATCATACCGATGTGTTCTTTTGTACATTTTTGGCTTAATGTTGAAATCTTTTTTCTGGCGGCTGACCGGAAGAAGAGATATACATCATGTCGACTTCTTGATGGTTCAGGTAGTATCAACGGTCTCAGTTTATTTTGACCTAGCAAGACTGACTTTTTTTGTGCTATGACAGTCCTTGTGTGTTTTTTGATCGTCCCATGTGTAGCTGAGGATACATTCTAGCTCGGATGACAAACGGAAATCGCTTTTCAGAATTGTGGAGAATCCTAATACATGCCCCTTTACCAACAAAGTGGTGGCCCCTTGATTCATGTTACGAAGAAAACTGGCCCCTATCGTTTAGGTCATGAAAAAAAGCATTATATATGAACGGGATGATTTGAGCAGACATGCTTTTATCTAAGTAATAACAAATATACCAGTCTTATATCTTATTCTTGCCCACCCATGGGATCTCTTGAAGCCTACGTTATGAGTCATACTTACCAAGCATACTCCAGGGCGCATCGAAGACTGCATGCAGCTTACGCGTGGTCGTCTCGCCTCCAGGGATCACGCCACCCTCCAGCACTCCTGTACCCACCCGAGATTCAGGACTCGATGGAAAATAGAAATCTAATTCAACAGGATCAAAGGCAATCGGATAATTTTTATTTTTGTTCACAATTTCGAGATCAACGTCGGCATCTACTGAGACTGATTCCATGCCATTTATCTTGAGAGAATTAATCTCAGTTGTTGTTGCTCGGATCTCTGGGGCTGTGAGGTTGATTGAAGATCCATCAGACATGAGAGAGTTGCTTCGTGTACTATTGTACAATTTGGGAAAAACGATAACAGATGAGCATCGAGCACGCCAAGCAAGCGTTTTTTTATACCGCCATGTCGTAGCCTGAGTCCTCCCCTGCACTCATCCCCTTTTTTCCTTCGAACCCTTCACTTAAACTCACCCTTAGGATAGTAGACGCCTACTAGAGATGCGATTACAATGACAGGCAATAGCACGGAAGCGATACCAATGATGAGGCACCGACGGGTGACTCCGCACAATTTGCTGTTGACAGAGAAAGGCCACATTGTCGGTTTTCTGGTGAATACTCGCCTTGTCGGACACCCTGAAGCAAAAGTGGGGAAATCAGGTGAGACTTTGAGGTGTTTAATGTTCGTACCGATTATACCATCATAAGTGATTGGTGAATTGAGTATAAATGCAAGTAAAGAAAAATACTGAACCGGCCTGAGCCCTACCTCACATTCGATCGCAACAAGGCCTAATAGACTTTTTAAGGACAAATCAATTGTGCAAATGCGCATGACTACACTTGAAATGAGATCTATGTTTGCTAATTCCTTGGAGACCAGATTCTTGAGGGACCACACGGGCCAAATGCGATTGACGGTTGGATCCGTGAGCTTAACGGGCGAAGCAAACGGAAGCGTCGGGGAACGTTCAAAATTTCAAACCAACCTCCCTAACCATACCGTTAAGTCTTTTACGCTGCACCGCACCATCTTGACAGGTAGGACACAGGAGAAATAATTTGAACAAGATGGATATACAAGACGCTAGCGAACATTTTCCCGTTTAATAAATAATTGTTTCTGAATTACTTTGTCCTGTACGACCAACACGCATTCTTTCTACTGATGATGGTTATGACCTTTTCCAGCTCCACCGCTGTTCAATGCTTGTCCCTTTCTGCTTGCACTTCCACCACCGGCCTCTCTTTTTTTATTTAAATGCGTTTCTCCATCAAATTGCTCATTCCTCTTCTTCCCAGCACCTTTATTTAAAAATTCTGCCCTTTTTCCTTCAAAGCCTGCCCGACCTTGCCGTCCCCCGCTCTTCTCTTTGTTGTCCTTCTCCGCCTTGGACCCAGCTAGACAGCCTTCAACACCTCCCAACTTTCTTTTCTTCAAATTGGCCTCTCGTCTCCCTTGTTTTTCCCTCTCTGCCGCTTCAATTTTTGCGGTCCTATCTCCCCATTTCTCTTTACTTTTTGCCTTGGCTTTTTCCTTCTTCTTGATCGCCTTCTTTAACAGCTTTGGATTATCCAGGATCTTTTCTCCGTGCGCGCTTTTCAATGCATCCTTCCAGAGTAATGCGGATGCCTCTTCTTTTCCTCCCTCGGTCGCCTGCAACTCCTTCAAGCGTTTCTCCTTCTCCTCAGCCTTCTTCAGCAACCCCACAAGGTTCTTACCACCCTTTTTCAAGTTCCGAGAAGCTACTGGAGTAGGAACGGCAATCTTACCAAACTGAATATCTACAGAGGCGTCATTTTGATGACTGCTCCCACTGCTCAGACCCACCGCTACTGCTGCAGCAGCAGGTGAGGTTGTCGGAGAGGAGGAAGGAAGCGACGCGAGCTGCCCTTTCTTTCGCTTATTCTGGTTCAAATTGGCAGCAGCTGCCGCAGCTCTGCTGTTCTTGGCACTTCGACGGTTTCCACCTTCACTGACACCTCCGCGTTTTGCCCGCGCCTCCTCAATTTTGAGCTACAAAGTTGAAATTGAAAAAAGGTAAGTGAACGCGCTTTTATCAGACAATTAAGCAACCGCCCCTTGCTCAGGGCCCCTAATACGTCAATCCTCCTCCCCCCTTCCCTCCCTCCTTACCCGCAGACGTTCTCGGAGCTCCTCGATAGACTTAGCCCGTGGTGTGGTACCGACCAAAGACAGAGGCCCACGGGTCGTCGACCCCTGGCCCGATTCCTTCGCTTTTTTGAAATTGTTGCCCCCGCCACCGATTTCTTCCGCCTTTTCCTCTTCGTTGCCTCCTCCTTTTCGCCCTGAAGGTTTTGAAGCATCCCTTGCTTCCTTCGGCAAAGTCCCTCCCTTCTCATGTTTTTGATCGCCAGCATCGTCGTCCTCCTCCTCCTCTTCCTCTTCCTCCTCTCCCTCCTCCTCGCTCTCCTCCAAAACTCCGTCACTGTCACCATCGTTTTCATCCTCACTGTCCTCCACCTCCCCCTCCCCCACCTCATTTGCATCTTCTCGCATCCTTTTACTTCGCTCCTTCTCTTCCTTCTCTTTAGCCGCCCTCTCTGTCTGAAGCTCCGTCACCGTCTTCATGTTGGCAGGATCAAATTTCATCTTCTTCCCTCGTTTCGATTCCTCCTTTTTCAATTGCTTGGGTGCAGCTTGCCGCTTGTTCTGAATATGGAACGTTCATAGTAACAGAGCAATAGCAAATGGATATTTCATTCGTATGAAGGGAACGATCGACGAAAAACATGTTCCCTCCCACCTTCATACAATAGAGGAGGCGACAGTTCTGACTCTGTTGGCCTCCGATGTTCCATGCTACGACCCAGCAATCACATCCAAGAGCATCAGGAGCAAGTCTTTCTACTATTAATTTTTGCCACCACAAATTGCTGGATACGTCTCAATTCTACCAAACATGATTCACATTTTCAAGCTCTCTCCTCGGCCACGCCAATCGCTCCTCACTCGGTCCAGCGAACGATAAAATGCATACCACACTCATAATTGTTGAAGCGTACCTTAAAATATTTCGCATTAGCCTCGCCGTTGTTGTTGTCGTCTTTGGGTAAGTACAGCTCCGCAGGAACCAAGTTAACCATGCGGCTGAAATAGGCATTATTCTCCGCCAGCCGTCGCCGTAGAAAACTCTCATCTTGGATGGCCATGACTCCAGAGAAATGTTGCACTAAAATAAATACAAGATAAAAATCCTGTATAGGTACATACACACCGTGAATGAGGGCGAATGTGCGTGTAAAAGAGGTGAGCATGTCGGGCATCCAAGGATACTACCGATGGGGTGGGTATCAGCCATGGCCTGCAGGAGATGGATGCAACGCCGGGCATTCCCATCCTCCCAGTCCACTTACGGACACGGAATGAATAACAAGGAAATGTGAGCGCCAAGTTTACCCTGCAATGCATCAGGTGTTGCGTGTAGGGTGCACTCGCCGGACTTCGGCCTGGCTCAAGCTTGAACCCTCCCCGAGTCTCCCCGTCGCTAGGCGGCCGTTGGTACGCAAGCACGTTACCCCCTGCCTACACAGCACATGGGTTTTCCCGTCAGTAGGTTCGACGGCTCGTACGTGCATGAAACATGTGTAAGAGCAGAATATGGACGGACATTACGTCCCTGTGGCAGATGCTTCCCTCAAGATCGTTGACAACACCTATGGCAGCACCTGTACCCCGGCCCCCAACTTTTTATCTTGTCACATCACGCCAAACGACAAATCAAAAAGAAATCTTATGCAGACAAATCCTTTCGTTTTAAACAGGTTAAAGATATTTTACGATAAGTATCTGCCTTTCGTCGCGACCATTTCCTTTGTGTCTCCCTGTCCGTCAGAGGCGGAAGAGGAAAGGAGAGGCTTGGGAGCCTGCTTTATTGCACAAAGCACAGGACTGTACCCGCTACTGCGAGCAACGCAGGGCTCTGCGAGGCTAGAAGCTACTCCGAATTCTGCGTGGGGGTGGAAAGCATGGCGTACGTGATAAAAACAGAGGACCATTCCGCCCCCGGCTTTCGGTGGGTGTCCTTGAAACGGCTTCAGTATTGCGACGCCAGAGGCCGCAAGCGGACGTGGGAAATGGCGGAGCGGATCCAACGCCGCACTGCCTCAGAGGGCCCCCCACCTGCGAACGGGGTTGGTATCGTCGCGATCATCTCAACCTCATTTGCGAAGGATAACGATCACATTGTTTTAGGTATGAGTAGATAGCCGAGTGTCTCTTGGCAGCAAGCTGGATTTAATCTGTGGCTGCGGGATCAAAGGACGATTAAGAAAGGCTTCTCTCATATATTTGCACCATTTCCTTGCCTCCGAACTCATCCCTCTCCCACCCCCCCCAAGTCTCACAGTTTCGACCCCCTGTGGGAAAGGAGGTGCTGGAGCTGCCAGCGGGGCTTGTGGACGACGGGGAGGTAGGGATTTTGGAGGATAACGATAGCCTCATGGGATTTGAATAGCAACACGCGGATCTATATAGCGGCAATGCCCGAAAGAGAGACCTAAGAGACCGTCTTTGCATGCTCTCTCCCCGCAATGTTCCCTGGCCCCTCCACGTTCTCCCTCCAGGATGAAACGACCTCCGCCATTCGCGAGCTCCGGGAAGAAACCGGATTCGAGGGTATGGTCACGCATGTGTCCCCAATAGTGTACTCGGACCCAGGATTGAGCAACGCTTCGATGCGCTACGTGTTCATGCGGATCGACGGCGACTTAGGGAGCAACCAGCAGCCCGTAGCCATGCCAGACGAGGATGAGATCATCACCGTCCACCGGGTGCCGGTGAAGAGGTACGGGCGTCGCTTTAGGTCAGGTGTGGATTGTCTTTTGCGCTTGTTGCGGGGGTCTTGAAGCTTAACGTACAAGGGTGGTCATCTTTGGGGAGGCTGTCATGTCTGCGTATCGATCAGTAGGCAATGTGTTTTCAGATACGGGGCTGCTAGCTCGCGCTGGTTCGGGCGGTAAGGGCAATGGGGAAAGAGGCGCACGCCTATGTGCAGCCAGGGTTCTGGGTGCATGCATACATAGGGCTGCTTTTGCCGGACCTTCCCACTCTGGGAGAGAAGATTCACACTCATAGACCCTGCAATCTTGACCTCTTTACCCCACCAGACTATTGAATGAGGTCGAAGGCTTCCGGGAGCAGGGCTTTGAGATCGATGCCCGCCTCTACGGCCTGGCCTTGGGTCTGCAGTTCGGAGACGTGAAGCAATATGCACCCCCCGGAGCTTCCTCTTCCTCTTGGCGCTGGACTCTGGCCTCAGGGATAGCTGCCCTGTTGCTCTACCGTTATATCCGCGGGGCTGGGAGATAGTTTTCGAGGGGGGGAGGATGGGAGACGAGGAAGAGGGCTCTTCCGTGGGGGCGGGCAGGGGATAAAGGCGTGGGAATCGCCCTGGACTGAAGGTAGAGTCGCGGAGATTGAGGAGGCGGGAGGGTGGGTGAGCAGTGACGGAGTGGGCCCGGTCTTCGCGAGCCGACGCCATGCACTCAAAACTGAAGGCCTCGAATTCGTGGAGCATGCGAGATGCAAGCAGCGAGCCATCAGGCAAAAAAAAACTCTGAGATTGATGAGACTGAAGAGGATAAAAATATTGACAAATGAAGAGCCCGCTTGCACAAGCAGAGCATGCTTGCATGCTCGATTTAATCTACTTAAAAAGATCGTTGATTTGCTACCCGCCAGCGTGAGATTTGAAACGACGCGGTAAGATCCATGGAGATTCCTCGCGAATCCGCAACGGCTCGTTGCCTCGATTATCTCACTGCCTTCTTCGCCCGTTGCTGGGCCATGCGAGTGAGCATGTCATCCTCGTCATCTTCATCTCCTCCGGTAGATTGACGCTTTCCTTTCGATGTTCCGCCCGCGCTCGTTGCAGACTTTCCCCCTCCTCCTTGCAGCTTCTTCTTGTGCTTCCCATCGTTTTTATCTTTCTGTGGGGATATAGGCGGGAAAGTCCTTTAAGTCAGAATGCTACGAGATTATGTGATCCGACATGGCTTTTTTGGATTTGCAAGCATTTACCTTCTTTTTACTCTCATTCACCTCCTCCTCCTTCGTGAGCTCCTCAAGCATCTCTTCCGCCATCCGTTCCTTAGCGCTCATCTCATCAGCAGCTTCCACGGGACTGAGCTCCTTTGTTACGCGGTAGACGTATAAGGCGGGAATTACGAGGCATGCGATGAAGGCAGGAGCAGGAAGGTATTCGTACAGCATCTGTTACAAAACGAGTGCAAGGCAGAGGACGGAGGGTTTGGTCGATCATCAGCAGAAAAATGTCAATTGAAACAGACAAAAATGTCCTATTACATGTTAAATCCATTATCCATTACAAGCATCAGGGATGAATTACATGATACGATGGGGTGCAACGAAAGGAAAAACTATACTTAGTAGAGTGCACAGCACATACCTTATAGATGAAGAGAAGGAGCGGGGCAAGCCACAGAAACATGTTCTCCACCCATACTTTCCCGACGGGATTTGTGCTGATACTCATGTCAAGCTTGTTTCTTGGCACGCTTCAAGCACAAGTCTAATTCCAAACGTTGAAGCAGAAAGAGATCGGGATTGAAAAATGACCAGATTAGTGGGGCTACTGAAGACGACTACCGTCATCGAATGAAGAAGACAGCCCCCACGGAACGACTGGGTGATATTGTTGCAGAGGTACAAGAACTTCAAGAATGATCAAGGTCCGTAGATCACGTGCAAAAGAATGGCTCTACTTCTACCCTGCATGGTTTGGTAAGTGTGGACGAGAGGGCCCGTGGCCGCCAACTAGTCGTGGTCGGTGTGCTCTGAGCTCACCTCGAGATTCTTGACTTTTGAATGGAAGTTAACGTCTGCCCGACCGTTTCTGGTCCCTTTGGGGGGACAGCGACTACCATCCTGGAATGGAGCACTCTGACCGCGTTATGCCCTGCGCGGTTTCAAATGATTTATGCGTTTGATGTATCGATTGCTTTTAATGTGCACGCGGAGTCGTGGGGGCTTGAGGCATCGCGGCGGGCGCTCGAAAGGGCCGTCGTGTGGATCGCGAGCGTTGCGACAAGAGAACACGAGCGTCGCCTCACGCTGCTGACCTTACTTTGTCGCTACAAACAGTTGCAGCCATGATGCAAGGGTCTCAAGCTGTGTAGTCAACGAGGTTGTGTTAATGTAAGATGTAACTATAGGGAAGGAATCTTTGCGGTGCCGAAGAAGCAGGGTCAAGCCATTTGTTCTTCGAAAAGAGAATAATCTCCACGCGCAGTGCATCGAAGGAAGCATTGCAATACAAATCGTCCTGTATGCCTAGTCGCAAAACTATTTTGTACGGCTATCACTGTGAAAAATATGCTGTCACTCACGGAGGAGCGGAGTTCCTTGTTTGTGTTTTTATTCTTAGTGTACATGATAACACATGCAAGCTCACACATACACGACCATATCGATCAATCTTAGACAGGAGAATATGAAAAAAATTACGTCCTTTGCTTCTCCTCGACGACTTGGAGGGAAGGCAGACGAGGCAGCGAGGGAAGAGGCTCTGTCTTCCACCCCTAACAGCGAGAGCGCCCTGGATCTGACGGCTGATATCAAGGAGATCCTGATAGCCGGGGCTAGAACGAGTCAAGCCACGAAGAACAGCCCACGCAACGGACTTGACGGACAAAATAATAACATCAGCAGTAGCCCCCGCAAGATCCCTGCGGCATTTACCAGCCTTGCCCCTCCCCTTTCTCCAGAATCTCCCCGAGAGAAGCGGGGCCTACTCGACTTCTCCGCGCTCAGTTCTCTGTCCCCCGGCCGCAAGAAAGTCGCTGGTCTTGGATGTATCCGCAACACAACAAGTCCTTTGCGCGCGGGAAGTGCGCCTGCTGGAGCTGGTTTTGTATCCCAGCCCACTTCCCCTATCTCCTCCTCTCCAAGCTCTCCCTCCTACAAATTCCCTCTCAGCTCCCGGAGCCCTGCCCGCGGCAGCAGCGGCAGTCTTAGGCTCCACAGTTTGCGGAACCTGACAGGCACGCCCCCCAATACTGCGCGCTCGCCAAAACCCGCCGATGGACTTTGGGGCCTCTTGGGCTACACGTCACCCTTGGACAGCGCCGTGCACGAAGCCGCCCGGCAGGGAGACCTGCCCCTTCTCCAAACGCTTCTCACCCAGAACCCTACCTTGGTTTCCACGCCCGGCAATGATAACGCGACGCCGTTGATGCTGGCGGCGGGGGCTGGGCAAGAAGAAACAGTGCGATACTTACTGCGCGCGCTTTCTGGGCGGGCAGACGTGTGGGCCACAGACGGTGCGAGGCGCACGGCCCTGCACCATCTCGCCAGGGGAACCTCGGATGCGCCCGGTGTGGCGCTTTGCTTGTTGGGGCTCGATCAGGAAGGGGGGAGGCCGCAGCATTTGGATTGGGAGGACGTGGAGGGCCGGACTGCAGTGCATTATGCCGCAAGCCGGGGGAACCTGCAAGTGCTTCGATTTTTGTTGGGAAAAGGCGCCAATCCTTTGGCGGTGGATAAGGAAGGCTTAGATCCTCTCCAGCTCCTGCTCCAAGAAAAGTCCAGGAGCGTCTCAGTGCAGAGCAAGGGGGGTGAGATTGAGCGATGCCTGCAGGAGGCGCAGCAGCATGCAAGGGCCCTGACCGAGGGAGGAACGCTGCACAGCCATGATAGCCAGGAAGTCTCCAAGAAGAAGGGTTCAGGCATCACGTGCGTGTGGGAGTGCATGGCGCGGCTCTGTGGGGAGGCGGTGGAGGACGCCGGCGATGGCGAAGAGGACGATATTCCCCAACGTACGTGAGATTATGGCCAGAGGGCGGTGGCAGGGCAAATACGTGTATGGCATTCACTTTAGTGGTTGCAAGCTGCACACGCAGGCATGGTCAATGGAAGCAGCTCTTGCTTTACGCACGCCCCATCTCACCCTCCGTACCTTCCTCCCTTCTACCCACAGCCGTTGAACATCAACTCCTCTGCGTTTTCCGCGCATCCAGCATTCCTCCCGATGCAAGCGAGGTCTACTTGGATAACCTCCGTCGCCATGGCTACGATAATCTCATGGCGCTGCGCGCTATCGCTTCCGAACGCTTCAAACTTAGCCTTGGCAAATACGTGCCTGATCGCCAGGATAGAAAGCGGCTTATTAAGGCCTTGAATGCGATGATAGACACAGTGGACGAAAGTGGTAAGATCCCTGAGCCACCACTTCATCTTCCTGTGGGCGAATACCTCAAACACCTGTTGAGCGTCTCAGACGATCTCGCGATGCGTTACGCGGAGGGCTTGCGGGGGATGAACGTCCACACGGGAGCTCAGTTAGGCACGGCGTCCTATGACGAGGTGGAAATGAATCTAGGATCTACCTTATTGCAGGGGCATAAGAAAGCATTGAAAATTTGGCTACGTCTTCGCGCAGCCGATAGGGAGGGAAGCGGACGGGGAGAAATGAAGTCGCCCTGAATTATGCGTTAAAATTTTGTGGAAGGATTCAATGCGCAATGGCAAGTACAGCAATGTAAATGTAAAGCAACGGTGATTTCGATGGATTTTTTGTGGAAAAGATAAGATTTACTTCTAATTAAGGTATGCTTTTGGGGTCAAACAGTATGCCAAGGGGGTCAGGAGGTTACAAACTAAAAAGAAGGAGCGTACCGCAAGACCATCGTTCCGACATTAAAGTGCAGCGTCATGAACAGAGCAAAAGAAAAATCATAGGTCATACAACGCTCGACATGAGCAGTATTTTCAACATCCCACCGCGGTATGGTTGTCGTGGGGGCTGTCTACCAGGTAATACCAGCCTTCACTCTCGCTAACCGCCTTCGCTCCTTTACCTCAGAGTCAAGCATTCTATTCCGTCCCAAGGCCGAGGTACGCGTCTAGACCCGCGCTTGCACTCACCTTTTTTGGTTTTTTTCATCTTCCATTGCAGCCATTCTCATAATTTGACGCAGTGGCAGTAGTAGGAGGGAGAGGAGAAGGGAGGTGAAGTCGAGGCCTCCTCGATTGAATTACACGCCCTCCGCACAACCCTGCCGGCCTCCTCAACGCTATTTTTCAGGACTGATACCATCAAGGTGCCAGCCTTGAACCGAGCAATATCTGCCGCAGTCAACCCTCTCCGTCTCACTTATTGTGACAACGCCAATGAGCAGCTCTCGCTCCCGCCGCTCTCGGACTGTGGCTCGCGGCAGTGCCGGGGCGGACCCTCAGACTGGACTCGAGGCTCTTGTAAGGAAGCAATTTTCCCTTCGTTTTCCGTATCGGGCCGGAGATTTGGAGAACTACCCTCGCTGTACGTCGGCCGACCATGGGACGGGAGGAACGGGAAATTGCGCCGCCAATCCGCACTGTGTGTACGGCCTGAAGGGGAAGAAAGAGGGGATCTGGTCGACGAGCAAGAGCCTCTTGGTCCAGTCGTTGGGAGAGGATCCTGCGATGCTGATTCGGGGATGGAAGCCTCCAGTGCGGTCGGTGTACAAGGGAGGGACAGAAGGGGGGGGGAAGGCAGGAAAGACGGAGACATGGAGGCAGTCGGGGGCCTCCATGGGAAGGAAGGACTGTGGAGGGGGAGGAGG
>Ga0102934_1000688_pt1 | contig 22986 bp, 18 predicted proteins | sample SalPonR2_A_D1_MG_FD_78175 | JGI IMG/M metagenome (GOLD analysis project Ga0102934, IMG submission 78175) | Salt pond soil microbial communities from South San Francisco under conditions of wetland restoration - Salt Pond MetaG R2_A_D1_MG | ecosystem: Environmental > Aquatic > Marine > Intertidal... | reverse complement strand
CGGCGGCGTCAAAGCCGCTGCCGTTACTGAACGCACAAATGACGCCTTGAGCGCCACGAGCGCACAGATCATCCAGCCCGTCGCCATTGAAGTCCACGGCCCGGATCGTGGTGTAGTACTGCGGCGCGTCCCAACCATTGGCATCGCTCCAGGCCGGGCCATTGACCGGGGGCTTGAAGGCGTCCTGGCCCAGACTGACGGCGACCGGCCCAAAGGTTCCGCACAGAATCAGGCAAACGCAAAAGTGAAATCGCACGATCTTTTACCCCAACATGGTCTCGCCCAGTGTGCCCGGCTGCAGTGACAGGCGCAAATCGTCGAATCAACAAGCTTTCTCCAAGCCGGTCCAGGTCCACCGAGGTTTTCGTGCGCCCGGGCTGAAAAATTCATGACCCTGTTTGTCATCGGCTTGCGCTGTGCTTCAGTAAATGGCCGGGAAATTCCGGCGTGTGATTGAAGCACGACAATCAGTGCCCGGAGGCACGAAGACATGAAATCAGAGACTTGCAACAGCATGATGACTACGAGCATTCGAGCTGCAGCAATCGCCCTATTCGGACTGTTCGGCTCCTCTCTGGCCGCCCAGGATTACATGGGTCCATTGGACGGCATCCTGCCTGATAGCGGCCTGGATGGTGTCTGGCAGGTCGAGTCCGATGGCCAGAGCTTTGGTCTCGAGAACATCCAGAGCCCGGGCGATATACGTTATTACTACGCGGGCTCGAACGCCCGTGAAGAGGGTCAGCGTCGCATCGATGTCGAGTTGACCTTCAACGGCTCGAATCAGGGGATGGGGATGGGCGGAATTCTGTATGGCCTCGATCCGAACAGCGGCAATTACTTCATTTTCGGCCTCGAGAGCGATGGCAGTTTGAGTCTCTATCGCCGCGACGACTCGGGCATCCTGCCGATGACCCAGACGAACAGTTCCGCTATTCGCCCGGGCAGCAACACGCTGACCCTGATCGAGCACGGCAACGAGTTGAGCTATCAGATCAACGGTCAGGCGCTGGGTTCGATCGCCAACGATCACACGGGTCGCGGTCGGGTCGGCATCGCCGTGGCCGGCTTGGGGAAGACCGTGTTTCATCGTTTTTCGGTCAGCCAGGGCCAGGTCAATCAGGTCTTGAGCCAGGGGCCGTCCTCGCAGCACCCGCAGGCTCGGTTGCCGGTCTCGAGCTCAAGTCGCGTGGCCTCGACTTCCATGAGCGAACGCAGCAATGTCGAGTTCAAACCGGTGGAGATCATGGATGAGTCGGGGCCCTTCGGTCGCCAGGTGGCCATGCGCACTCTGGTGCCGGCGAACTGGGAGACCAAGGGCGGCGTCATGTGGGGCGCGGCGGTCGGCAATCAGGCCTGCTTTCGTTCCCAGCGCCTGGTCTGGGGTGCCGGCACGCCGGATCAGTCCTACGGCATCGCCTTCATGGACCCGATCAACTGGGGGGCGAATAATTTCGGCCAACCCCCCGCGGCCTGCATCCAACGCGACCTGCCGAACGCTGAATCGGTGGCGCGCGCCTATCTGCAGCTGTTTTCCGAGCAGATTCGTACTCAGATCACTCAGATCGAACGGCCGCCCGAAGTCGAGGCGCTGATCGCGATGTATCAGCGCATGAATCCGCCGATGAACCTGCCCAACGCCCGTCAATGGTTCGATGGAGTGGCGGTCGAGTTCACGTCCGAGGCGGACGGTGTCCGTAACGACGGCATCATGATTCTGATCTCCAGCCACGGCGAAGGACAGAGCCAGAATGCCATGGGCACCTCGCACTTCCGCATCGGACACACCGAGCTTGTTCTGGTGTTGAGCACGCCGCCCGGCCAGCTCGAGGCAGGGCATCCCGCCTTTGGCGTGATTCTCAACAACATCCAGCCCGATCCGCGCTGGCAACAGGCCGTGGCCCAGTGGCACGGTGCGCAGCGACCCGCGCCAGGTCAGCCCGGTGGCTCGTTGGCGTCGACAAGCTCGAGCAGTTCAGACAGCTCGATCGGCGACATGATGTTCGAGAGCTGGCAGCGCCGCAACGGCATGAACAATGCAGGACAGCAGCGCAGCATCGACGGCATCCGCGAAGTGCAGCCCTGGCAGACCAGCAACGGCACGGTGCGCCTGTCCCAGAACTACAACCACGCCTGGGAACTGCAGAACGGCAATCTGGTGCTGACCAACAATGCCAACTTCAACCCGATGCAGACCTTCAACCAGTTCGGCGAGGCGCTGCGAAGAGCCAACTGATCAATCCGGGTTCTCCACGGAGACGCGAAAATCTCAGAGAAAAGACTTCAACGCTGATCTGCTTTTCTCTGTGTGCTCGGTGTCTCCGTGATGAACGGTCCCTTAGCCGGCGTTCCTGCAGGCGTGAACGACTTCAGCCAGCTTGTCGATTCCCTCGATCAGTCTCGGGCCGGGGCGTCCCAGCCAGGCTTCGCTGATCGGGACAACGCGACCGGACTGGATGGCCGGGATGGCAGACCAGCCCTCGCGCCGGGTCACGATATGCGGACGATACTTGTCCTCGGCCACGCCGCACCAGCTCATCACGATCGCTTCCGGCCGCGCGGCGACCGCCTGAGCAGTCGCGATCTCCCGGCTTTCGCAGTCAGCTTCGGCAAAGGGATTGACGCCGCCGACAAGCTGCAGCATTTCATTGACCCAGGATTTCCTGCCCGGCACGATCACCGGCTTCGGCCACCACTCGATCAGCACCGGGACCGGCGGGTGGTCAGGTATCGGGGTATTCAGCCGTTGCTCGAATTTCGCGATCAGATCGGCGGCGGACTGCTCGGCATCCAGGGCCTGGCCGATGCGGCGAATGTCCTCGACCACGTCGGCCAGGCTGTGGGGTTGAGTGACCAGGCAGGGCAGGCCGGCGTTGCGCAGGCGTTCCAGACAGCGCTCGTGGCCCGGCACGGTCAGCGATGTGATGACCAGGTCGGGCTTCAGCGCCTCCACGCGCTCGACGTCGATGTCCAGGTCGGGCCCGACGCGCGGGAGGCCTCCGACGATCCCTGGTGGGAAATCCGAGTGATCGTCGACGCCCACAAGCCAGTCTGCGCGACCCAGGGCGCAGACGATCTCGGTGTTCGAGCAGGTGTGGGCGATGATTCGCATGGCTCAGTTTGCCCTGGCCTGCCGCCAGCGATGAGCGACTTCGACGCCGCGCGCCTCGTGCACCTGCAGGCCGAAGACGATGGCCATGGCATACAGCACCAGGCAGAACAGGATCGCGGTCTGAAGCCCGAAGACCGACTGCAGCAGGCCCAGGCCGAGAATGCCGAAGATGGCGGCCAGCTTCGAGACGGCATTCCAGAAGCCGAAGAACTCGGCCGATTTGCCGTTCGGGGTCAGCAGGCCGACCAGGGCCCGGCCGGCCGATTGAGACGAACCGAGGCTCAGTCCCGAAAGAAGGCCGGCGAACAGGAACACGTGCTGTGCCTCCCAGTCCACCCCCAGCCAGGCATTGGCCAGGCTCGAAATGGTCGGGGTCTGCCAGATCGCCAGCACCGCGGCGATCCACAGCCACAGTGTCATCAGATAGGTCCGGCGGGCGCCGATCCTCGACTGCAGAAAGCCGAAGCCGAGCGCACCGATGGCCGCAGTGATCTGGACGGTGACGAACATGAGGATGCGCACCGACTCGTCCCAGCCGATCACCTGGGCGCCGTAGATGAAGGCGAAGCTGACGACGATATAGATGCCGGACATGGAGAAGAAGATCGAGACCATCAACCGGGCCAGGTCGTGGAAATGACCGAGTTGCCCGAGGGTGCCAAGTAACTGGGACCAGGCCATGCGTGGATAGCTCTGATGCGCGGGTTTCGGCCGTCGACGACCGCGCTCTTTCAGCAGCAGAAAGGTCGGCAGGGCCGCGATCAGGAAGAAAGCCGCGGCAAATGGGCCGACCCAGCGAACCCGGTCATAGTTCTCCAGGCTGACCTCACCCAGAAAGAGCAGGGCAAAGGCCGTGGCGACCAGTCCGCCGATATAACCCAGGCTCCAGCCCAGCCCGGAGATCCAGCCCAGGTCCTGCCTTGGACCCAGTCCTGGAAGAAAGCTGGCGATAAAGGATTCGCCGATGGCATAGGCCACGTTCGACAGAATGATCAGTGCCATGGCCATAACGATCCAGCCCGGTTCGACCAGCCAGAGCAGGGCGGTAGAGAGGACCGTGCCGAGGTAGCTGATGAACAGAAAACGCTTGCGCCAGCGGCGGTGGTCCATGACGGCACCGCAGATCGGCGAGGCCAGCATGACCAGGAAGTAGCTGACTGCAAGCGCGATCGACCAGAGCAGATTGCCGAGGCGGTAGTCGGGGGCATCGCCGACGATCACCCGGGTAAACAGATCGCCGAAGACCACGGTGATAATCAGCAGGGTGTAGGCCTGATTGGCGAAGTCGAACATCGCCCAGCCGAAGATTTCACGAGCCGGTGCCCGCTTTCTGCTGACCATTTCGATCCGGTGGGCTGGAACCAGTGACAATGGTAGCGCGAACCGACGCTAAACTAGAGGGCAGTTCCACTCCCATTCACTCCAGGACCGCCAAGCCCATGACTGATTCGAATTCCAATACCCCCTGCGCGCTCATCACCGGCAGCGGGGCAGGCCTGGGCGAGGCCATGGCGCGAAGATTTGCGGCCGAAGGCTATCGGGTGATGATTACCGATCGTGACGAGGTGCGCGCTCGAGCGGTGGCCGAGTCGATCGGCGATGCCGCGCACTGGTTCGTGATGGACATTACCGATGATGCCGGCTGGGCCGCGCTGATAGACGAGGTCGAGTCTGTGTTCGGTCGCCTGGATGTGCTGGTCAACAACGCTGGCGTGGCGGTGGCCGGCACTCTGGAAGAGACCTCCATGGAGGACTGGCGCTGGGTCATCGACATCGATCTTATCGGGGTGGCGGCCGGCTGCAAGGCGTTTGCGCCGATGATGCGCAGACAGGGCCACGGCCATATCATCAACGTTGCCTCGGCGGCCGGCTTTGCCGCGGCACCGGGCATCAATGCCTATGGCACGGCCAAGGCTGCGGTCATTGCCCTGTCGGAAATGCTGCGCGCCGAGATGGACGACTGCGGAGTCGAGGTGTCGGTGCTGTGCCCGGCCTTCGTCAAGACGCGTCTGGCCGAGACCATGCGTGCCCCGGACGGCAGCTACCAGAAGCGGATCGAGCGCTGGATGCAGAACTCCGGGGTCAGCGCCGAGGATGTGGCGGCTGCGGTGTTCGATGCGGTGGGTAAACCGCGCTTCATGTTGCTGACCCACAAGGACACCCGCTGGGCCTGGCGGATGAAGCGCTTGTTTCCCGAGCGCTACTATCGCTTCATGATGGCCCAGGTCCGCAAGGCGATGGCCAGATCGCGGTCCCGCTGAACCCGCCATGTCCCACTTGCACCCTTGAGCGATTGCCGAGATACTCCGTCGAGTGCAGGGAGAACCTGATCGAATGGGCAAGCGTTACTATCTGGAAAGTTCCAGCGGCCAGAATCAACTGCCAAGACGCCTGGAACTGGAGTCCTTTCCAGCGACCCTGGGACGGCATCCCGATTGCACGGTTCAACTCAATGTCGACCGGATCTCACGCCTGCACGCCAGATTTTTCAGCCAGGATGACCAGTTGATCGTTGAAGACCTCGGTAGTACCAACGGCACCTTCGTGAATCATCAGCGCGTCGAACAGGCCACAACAGTCAAGGTCGGCGATGTGATTCATCTGGCCGACCATGAGTTTCGTCTGATGCAGGATCGCGCTTATGGCGGCATCGGCAAGCCGGTCGCCTCGGCCGACACGGTGATCGGTATGCGCGCGCTACCTCAGGAGTTTCCGCTCCAGATGGCGGCGCTTTTCGATCTGCTCGAGCACGGCAAGGTCGAGCCCTATTGCCAGAAGATCTACAGCGCCGACGGGTGCCTGTACGGCTTCGAGCTACTCGGCCGAAGCGCCCATGAGGAGTTGCAGGAGGGGCCGGGCCAGCTTTTTGCGCTAGCCGCGGCGCTGAATTCCGAGGTCAAGCTCAGCCAGCTTTTTCGACGTAAATCCTTCGAGGCCTCGGCGGCCGCAGGGCTCAGACAACCGCTGTTCTTCAACAATCACCCGGCAGAATGCGATGACTTCGATACCCTCCTGTCGGAGCTGTCCACGCTGCGGGATCGCTTCCCCGGGCTCGATCTGATTTTCGAGGTGCACGAAGGTGCAGTCACCGACAAGGAGGTGATGGTTTCGGTCAGACGCGAGCTGAATCGGATGAACATTCGCCTGGCCTATGATGATTTCGGTGCCGGGCAGGCCCGACTGCTTGAGCTGATCGAAGTCCCGCCGGATATTCTCAAGTTCGATATCTCCCTGGTCCGTGACCTCGAGGATCGTGATTCGCCCAAGTTCCAGTTGCTCACGACGCTGAATGATCTGATCAGCACCATGGGCATCAAGACCCTGGCCGAGGGCATTGAAAGCGAGGTCACCGCAGGCCTGTGCCGTGATATCGGCATCGACTATTTTCAGGGATTCCACTTTGCCCGGCCCGAGCCGATCGCTGAGCTCGAATGAGCAGGCGCAGGAACACCCCCGATCAGGCAGGCAAGTCCCCTGGTCGGCGCCTCCTCTGGACCTGGTTTTTCACTCTGGCAGGATTGATTCTTGTTGGCGTCATGATCTGGTCCTGGTGGCGTGCCGGCCAGTTCGAAGAACGCTTCGACGCGGAATACGTCGGCTCGCAACAGTGCATCGATTGCCATACCGTCATCCACGAAGACTGGGCCGAATCCCCGCATGCCAATATGGTGCGTGATCCCGATCTGCAATCCGTGGTGGGGGATTTTGAGGCCGGAGAGTTTCGTCTGCCGGCTGACAGTCCCGACCCGCTGGCCGGTCAGGTCGTCGCACGGATGTTCCAGCAGAATGATCGCTACTACATGGCGCTCAGGCATCCCGACAGGGCGGAATTCGTCGGCTTTCCGGTCAAGCATGTGATCGGCTATCAGTACCGTCAGGAGTATGTCTTTCAGGAGCCCGACGGGGTCCTGCGGCGCCTGCCGCTCCAGTGGTCGACCGCACGCCAGGAATTCTTTCCCTACTGGAATCTACAGGAGGGCAGCAGTCAGACCCTGTCCGATCTGTGGGCTCAGATGACCAGCATGAATTCGGCCTGGAATCTCTACTGCGCGCGCTGCCATGTGACCAATCTCGAGATTCATGAGCGCGATGAGATTCACAGCCAGGCCAGTGTCAGCTGGCAGGAAAAGGGGATCGGCTGCGAGGCCTGCCATGGTCCGGGCAGTCTGCATGTGGCCTACATGGCCTCATCTCCGATCAACCGGATGGCGATGTTCGTCCGCAATCATTTCGAGGGACGGCCGGTCGCCTACGTGGCCTCGGCCGACAAATTGCCCAAGGAGCAGGCGTTTTCGGTCTGCGCGCGCTGCCATGGTGCCGATATCTTCAGCGCGCATCAGGACATCTATCGGATCTATGAGCCCGGTTACAGTCGGAGCGGGCGCATCAATGACCTGTCCGCCTATTTTCAGCAGGCACCGCTGAATCCGGGCCGGACGACGCCCACGATCGAGGTCTGGGACAACGGGCGGCCCAAGGGGGTCGGCATGGTGTTCCGTTCGATGATCGAGTCGGCTTGCTACCAGCAGGGTGAGCCGCGCTGCTACGACTGTCACGACCCGCATCAGAACAAGTCCGAGACTGTCCCCGGCATTCTCAGTCCCTCGGCTGCATCCAACGCCTACTGCGCAGACTGTCATGAAGCGGTCGCCGCGGCCCCCGAAGCGCATCACCACCACAGCCCCGGTCAACCCGGCAGCTTCTGCTATGACTGCCATATGCCCGAGCACATCACCAAACTCAATACAGGCATCTGGGAGCGCTCAAGAACGCATGAAATGAGCTCCCTGCCCAATCCCGAAGACAGCGTCCGATTCGGGCTCGATGGCGCGCCGAATGCCTGTAGCGACTGTCACAGTGACCGGTCTCCGGCTGCGTTGGCGGCCGTGATGGATCAGTGGTGGCCGCGGCAGGTACCGAGGTTGCAGGCTGTGCGGGGCGACGCGATCGACTGAGTCATCAGGCTCACGTAACAATGCGCGCGGGACTCACCACCACAGCGAAAGCGACAATGCGCCGTAATCCTGGGTGCCGGCCTGGGCCTTGAATTCCCGGGTTCGCCAGACGTGGGTATAGGTGACGCGGAAGCGACCGTTGCTGTAGACAAAGCCTCCGAACAGCTCACCCACCAGTCGCTCGGCGTCCACCCCCTCCCGGCCGCCGATGGTATTGCCCTCGATGAAAAGATCGCGACCGACGGCCCGCCCCTCGGTTCCAAGGAAGAAATACCAGGTGCGCCCGCCGGGCTTGAAGAATGCAGACCCCGAGACTGCCGGTGTGATGCGCGGCGGACCGTAGTCGGCCTGCAGCCCATCGCCCCAGCGCATGAACCCGCCGGCACTGATGTGGGTATAGGCATTGCCGAGGGTGATGCCGCCGAAGTAGCTGGCGTCGAAGCGGCGACCGGAGGGTGTCGGCATCGGCGTGATGCGGCGCAGTCGGTCGTAACCGAGCAGGATCGTGGGCTCGTTTTCGAGCTGTTCTTCCCAGCCGACCGGGTCTCGCGTATCGATCAGTTCGTGAATGAAGTTCTGCAGCTGTTTGCCGCCCGCGGCCGGGCCGGCGATACCCAGCCCCACTCGAATGCGGTCGGCCCCTCGGGGCTGCAGCGTGCCGGTCTTGAACTCGACGTTCAGCCAGCCGGCGTAGAGACGATCGTCCGGCGGAAACTCCGGGTTCTCGATATCGGCCGGGGTGAAGATGTTGTGGCTGATCGACAGGCTGTAGGGCAGGGTATCGGCGTCTTCGAACCCCGGAAATCGCCGCGCCAGCGAGTCCAGCCAGTCGGGAGGCGTCCGGGTCTGACCGACCCGGGTCAGCCGCAGGCCGCTGGTGTAATAGCGATCCGCGCCGGCGAACAGGTCATTCTCATACTCTGCAACCCACAGGCCCGTAGGTTCATTGTCAGCCTGGGCGCTGGCTTGGGCGGCCATCAGCGCGACCAGTACGAGCAGACCGATTCTTGATGCTGCCATGTTCAGATTCTCCTTACAACCTTTCGAGTCGATACTGCCCCTTGGGTCAAGAAATGCTCTCGATCGGCGCAATGTGCTACCTTTTCAACCGAAACCAGGATCGACTGGCCGAGCCCGCCGGGTCTCAGCGCCGATGAGTCCGGGCTGGACGGGTCAGGGGAAGAACCGCCAAGCCGCATCCAGACAGGAACGGGGGAGAATAGCTCAATTCCTCTGCATTGGTGAAAGGCTCTTGTCGGGAGCCGAGGCTGTTCGGTAGCTCGAAGACCGGATGGGTCGATCAGGATCCAGCGAATTCCGGGTATCGTCTCGATCGATCATGATCGGTCGGTCAGGACTTGTCCGTTGGGCAGCAGGGCGTCTGCAGGCCGGTTTCGGATACAGTAGAATCACATCGAATCAAGAGGGTTAATCGTTTGAGTCAGCTTGGCCGCTTCCGTCGACTGCTTGGTCTGGGACGAACCGAAGAGCGTCGCCAGCGCGATCGCGTGGACGCTCGAAAGGGGTTGAAGGTGCTGATCATCGACGACTCGCGCACCGTTGTTGCGGCGCTCAGCCACATGCTCCGCCAGAGTGGCTACGTGCCGATCGGAGCCGGTGATGGCGAGAAGGGACTCGAGATGGCCGCGTCCGAGCGCCCCGATCTCATTTTCCTCGACATCGTACTGCCGGGCCTGAACGGGTTTGCCGCGCTCCGCCGCCTGCGCAAGGACCCGCGAACCGCCGACATTCCGGTCATCATGATCAGCGGCAATCCCCAGGCTGCCGAGAAGTTCTACCTGGAACGAATCGGCGCCGATGATTTCATGAAGAAGCCATTCGGCCGCGGCGAAGTCTTCTCGCGCATCGAAAAGCTCGTTCGCGGGGGTAACCTGCCGGCGCGCCAGGTCAGCGCTCCGATGGAACCGTCGGCCGAAGGATCTCTCGATGGCTCGCATGAAGTTCGGATCAGCGACGATATGGCCGAGGATGAAGTCGCAGACGGCCTCGGCGACATCGACATTGAATCCGATCGCTCGAATTCCTCTTGAGCCCGGCGACACGGCTCCTCGCGGCGACACGCGGCTCACGCCCCGCCGGAGGGTTCGCTGAATGATTGCTCTGACGCTTGGCATCTATCTGATCATCCTGATCGGTGTCGGCGTCTGGGCTCAGCGTCGGGTCAGCACCACCGAGGATTTCCATCTGGCCGGTCGCCGAATGGGGCCGGTGGTGGCAGCCCTCAGTGCATCGGCCAGTTCATCCTCGGCCTGGACCCTGCTTGGTATGAGCGGGGCAGCCTATGCCTGGGGCCTGCAGGCCATCTGGCTGGTCCCCGCTGTGGTCTCGGGGTTCGTGATCAACTGGGTGTTCATTGCCCCGCGGCTGCAGCCCGCCAGTCACCAGTCGCAGGCACTCACCCTGGTGGAGTTCCTGTCTCAGGGCACCTCCAAAGGGGTCGAGGTCTGGCTGCGAAGTCTGGGTGCGCTGCTGATCCTGTTCTGTTTCACCTTCTATGTGGCTTCTCAATTCCAGGCCGCCGGTACGGCGATCAGTACGGCCCTGCCGATCACCTCGGCCTGGGCGATGATCATTGGCGCGAGCATCGTGATTGCCTACGTCTTCCTCGGGGGATTCTGGGCAGCCAGCGTCACCGATGCCCTGCAGGGCCTGATGATGCTCGCAGTCGCCCTGATCCTGCCGGTGGTCGCGCTGGTGGCCGTCGGCGGGCCGTCCGAGCTGATCGCGGGTCTTGCAGCTCTCGATCAACCCGAGTTGCTGCGCTGGGTCGATCAGCCCGGCCTGTTCACGGCGGTGCTGTTCGTTGCCGGTCTGTTCGGAATCGGTCTGGGCTATCCCGGTCAGCCGCATGTGGTCAACCGCTTCATGGCGCTGCGTTCGGCCACGGAGATCCGGTTCGCCCGGACCGTTGCGCTGAGCTGGGCGACGCTGATTTATCTGGGGATGGTGGTGCTGGGCTGGTCCGGTCGGGTGCTGCTGCCCGGCCTGGATGATGGCGAATCCGTGCTGCTGGCGCTGTCGGTCGAACTCCTGCCGGCGGTTGTCGGCGGCATCATCACCGGCGGTGTCCTGGCCGCGATCATGTCGACCTCGGACAGTCAGCTTCTGGTCGCCGGGGGGTCAGTCAGCCATGATCTGAGGAGAGGGCGGTATTCCCTGGCCCTTGATCGCGTGGTCATCATCCTGCTTGGAATTGCCGCGCTGCTTCTGGCCCTGGTCTTTCCGGCGACGATCTTCGAACGGGTCCTGTTCGCCTGGCAGGTCCTGGGTAACGCCTTCGGGCCACTGCTGATCGTTCTGCTCTTTGTCGGGCCGGTCGCTGGCCCGTACCGTCTGGCGGCGATGTCGACAGGAGCGGCGTTGACGATCTTGTTCAGTTTCCTGCCCAACGCGCCTGGCGATGCCGTCGAGCGTCTCGTGCCGTTCGTGCTGGCTCTGCTGATTGCCGTATCGGGGGCGTCACGCCGTCGTTGATCAGCGCAGGCGCAGGGTTTGATCGACCGGTACCAGGGCATCGGCCCGATGTGTGACGATCACTGCAGTCCGCCCCGTCAGCCAGCGGTCGAGCGACTGATTCAGCGTCTCGAGCTTCTGATCATCCAGGCTGGCGGTTGGCTCGTCGAGCAGAACGATCTCACCGCCACCCAGGAACATCCGGGCGATGGCCAGGCGCCTGCGCTCCCCGCCCGATAGATTACCGGCGGCCTCGTCGAGCCAGGTATTCAGGCCCTGCGGCAGTCGCGCCAGCCAGTCGCTCAGGCCTGCCTGGGCGAGCGCATCGATCAGTTCCCCGTCGCTGGCCTGCTCTCGTGCCAGGCGCAGATTTCCGGCCACCGTATCCCGGAAAAGAACAGGGCTCTGCGGCAGATAGGCAATTTTTTCGTGCCGGATCGATTCGGCCAGGCGATGCACCTCGATCCCGCCGATCCGGACCTCTCCCCGCTGTGGGCGAACCTGCCCCATGACAAGGCGCAGGAGCGTGGTCTTGCCGCAGCCGCTCGGGCCGATCACGGCCAGGCGCTGGCCCCTGGCCAGATCGAGATCGAAGCCATCGAACAGCATCGGCTGATGCTCGGCCCAGGAAAATCGCACGTTATGCAACGACAGATCCGGCCTGTCCGGCCACGTGAGCTCGTCGCGCTCTGGATCAGGGCTGGCCTGATCGGGGCACAACGAGCCGACGCGCTCGGCGGCGACTCGACTCTGGTTCAGGCGACGCCAGGCCGCCGGCAGGGAGAGCCAGGCCTCGGAGACGGCAAACAGACCGAGAATCAGCGCGGCAAGCAGCGGTCCTGCACTGCGCGTTTCTTCGAGCTGGCCGAGACCCACCCACAGGCAGAGCACGAGGGCAGACAGATTGACCAGCAGGATCAGGGCGCCGCCGAGGGCATCTCTCATGGCCAGGTGTTGCCCACGATCCAGTAGCTCGCGCGACTGCGCATCGAGCTGGTCGGCGAGAGCTTCGACCTGGCCAAGGGCGCGCAGCTCAAGGCGTGCCTCCAGACCGTCCATGACGCCTTGACGAAGTGCAGGATAGGCCAGCGCCTGCGCCCGACTCGCCGCCCGCCCTGCATGGTGGCAGACGGCCACGATCAGCACGTTGATCAGCAGCAGGGGTAGCAACACGCCGAAAGCGATCAACGGGGATGCCAGGGCGACCAGAGCGATCGTCAGGAGAGTCAGGAGCAGTGCGCCGGCAGCCGGCTGGAATACGCCGAGGTAGACATGATCGAGGGTGTCGATGTCGGCGGTCAGGCGGTTGAGCGCATCGCCGCGCTGAAGGCGCTCGAGAAACAACGAGGGCTGTCGAATCAGGCGCGAGAAGACGGTCATGCGCAGGGAGGTCAGCAGTCCGAGGGTGGCGGCATGGGTTGCCAGGCGCTCGGCATATCGCGCGACGGTTCGGGTCAACGCGGCCATCCGGATAGCGGCGCCGGGGGTGAAGATGTTGATCATGCCGATCAGGCCCAGCCCAGCCATCGCGCTGGCGGTGATGAACCAGCCTGAAAGGATCAGCAGGGCCAGGCCGGCGGTCAGGGTCAGGGTGAGCAGCACCAGGCCAAACAACAGCGCGTGCCAGCGCTCACCCAGGGGCAGGATCGACAGTGGCCGCTTCATGCTGTTGTCTCTTCGCCGGCGTATGCCATGGAGGTGGCGGGCAGCGTGATCGTCCGGCTGGCCCATGCGCGGGCTCGGGGACGATGGCTGACGGCAATTACGGTCATGGCGCGCCGTTCTGCCACCTGGTCGACGGCGCGCCACAGGGCTTCCTCACTGTCGGGATCCAGATGCTCGCTGGGTTCGTCCAGAAGCAGAAGGGGCCTGGGCGCAAGCAGGGTTCGCGCCAGAGAGATTCGCCTGGACTGGCCGCCGGACAGGCGGGCTCCCCCGTCACCGAGGCGTGTATCGAGGCCCTGCTCGAGCTGCTGGAGTAGGGGTCCCAGCCCGCAAAGTACGAGCGTATCGCCCAGTTCTTCATCACTGAATCCATCGCGGCCCAGGCAGAGGTTGTCGCGCAGCGTGCGGTCGAAGATGACGCTGTTCTGGTTCAACCAGGCCCGCTTAGCGCTCAGGATCCGGTCATTCCATTCAGCGATCTCCCGCTTGCCGTAGCGGATCCTGCCGGTCTGGGGCCGGATCAGGCCGGCGATGAGCATCAGCAGGGTGCTCTTGCCGCAGCCGCTGGCTCCGGTGATCAACAAACGCTCGCCGGCTTCGATTCGCAGATCAAGACCATCGAACAGGGCGGGTCCCCGGGGATAGGCAAAGCCGAGCGCCTCGATGGTCACACTGAGCGCACTTTTCGGTGCCGATGGTGAGTCCTCGACGATTGCTGTGTCCTGCGCCAGGGCAGGGCGCAGCAACAGGGGGCGTAGATCGCCGGCTGCAGCCAGGGCATCGGCGCGATCATGCCAGTGCTGGGCGAGCTGCCGCAGGGCAAGGAAGAAGTCCGGCGCCAGCAGCAGGATGAACAGGCCGGAGACGAGTTCGAGTTGCTCCGATGGGCCGATTTCCATGAATCCAAGCAGGCTCAAACCGATGTAGATGGCCAGGCTGGCGATCGCAACTGCGGCAAAGAATTCGAGCACGGCGGAAGAGAGAAAAGCCAGCCGGAGAACCCTCATGGTCCTCTCCTGATAGTCCTGGGCGGCCTCTCGCAGCCACGCGACGACCCGGTCGGCCGCGCCGAAACGGGCAATCGTGCTCAGGCCGCGCAGCCGGTCGTGGAAGAGCCCGGAGAGGCGGGCGGTGACCGCGGCCTGATCCCGGCTCAGGCGTTCGGCACCGATGCCGATCAATGCCATGAAGACCGGGATGATGGGGGCGGCGATCGCCAGCAGCAGCCCGGCCAGCCAGTTGACCCAGGCAACGGCGATCACAATGATCAGAGGTATCAGGACGGCAGAGTATTGCTGCGGCAGAAAGCGGGCGAAGTAGGGATCAAGACGATCGACCCGATCGACGATCTGATGGGCCAGCGCGCCGGTCTGGAATTCGGCGCCCTGGGCCGGGTCGCTCAGGCAGAGTCGGCGGATCAGCCGATCACGCAGCCGTTGGCGGATTGATGCAGAGGCTCGTTCGGCCAGTACGCCTCGACCGGCATGGATCATCGCGCGACCGATCACGACCCCCAGCAGGCCAATCAGCAGGGGTTGCAATGCCGGCCACGATGCGGAGACGATCAGGGCGCGATGGAGGGTGAGCGCAATCAGTCCCGCCTGCGCGAGCAGCAACAGACTTTCTGCCAGGGCCAGTCCGAACGCCGCAGGCCGCAGCCAGCCCGGGGACTGTTGCTTCAGCCAGCGGCCGTGATCGATCCCGGAGTCGGACTCAGTGGCCGTAGCCACTGCCGTCGACTTTGCCGCGGAACACCCAGTAGGTCCAGGCGGTGTAGACCAGGATGATTGGAATCAGGAACAGGATCCCGATCAACAGAAATAGCTGACTGCCTGGATCGGAGGCGGCATCCCAGAAGGTGTGGTCCGGCGGGACGGCGTAAGGCCACTGCGAGATCAACAGGCCCAGATAGAACATCGCGAACAGGCCCATGGAGCCGAGAAACGGAGAGACTTCTGCGCCTTTGCGCAGCCGTTGGCTGACCCAGGCGGCGAGCCCGAGAGTCAACGTGGGAAACAGCCAGAGCCAGTGAGCATTGTCCAGCCATCGATCGAGCACGCGCTGATTCGACAGCGGCGTCCACAGACTGACGAGGAGAAAGAAGCCGAGAACGATCGCAAGCAGCCAGGGGGCGAGGCGATAGGCCCATTCCTGGGTCCGTCCTTCGGTCTTGAGGATGGTCCAGGTGACCCCGAGCAGTGCATAGCCTGCCACGACTCCCAGACCCGTCATGACCGTGAACGGGGTCAGCCAGTCGAAAGGGCCGCCGACATAGCGGAACCCGTCGGTTTCAAATCCCTGGATGTAGGCGCCGACAACCGCCCCCTGGGCAAAGGATGCCACGGTCGATCCGCCGAAGAAGGCACGGTCCCACCAGTAACGACGTGCGCCGGACTTGAAGCGGAACTCGAAGGCGACACCGCGGAAGATGAGGCCGGCCAGTAGAAGGAAAACGCCCAGATACAGCGCGGGCAGAAAGACCGCATAGATCATCGGGAAGGCCGCCAGCAGACCTGCGCCGCCCAGGATCAACCAGGTCTCGTTACCGTCCCAGACCGGGGCCACCGAATTCATCATCGCGTCCCGGCAGTCGTCACTGGGTGCAAAGGGAAAAAGAATACCCACGCCCAGGTCGAACCCATCCATCAGCACATACATGAAGATGCCGAGGCCGATGATGCCGACCCAGATCAGCGTCAGATCAATCAGTTCCATGTTCAGGCTCCGGGTTTGAAGGCGGGTGGATCGACCAGTGCAGCCGGTACGGCAGACCAGGGTCGTTTGGGTCTCGCCGACTGGTCTTCGGTGGCATCGTCGATCGGATCCAGTCCGGTCTGGATGACCCGGCGCAGATAAACAAGCCCCGCAGAGAAGACCACGGCATAGACCGCGATGTAACCGAGCAGCGAGGTCAGCGCCATCCAGCCAGTCAGCGAGGGCGTAACTGCGTCCTCGATTCGGAGCATGCCGTAGATGATCCAGGGCTGGCGACCGATTTCGGTCACGAACCAGCCGGCCAGCACGGCAACGAAGGGCAGTGGAATCATCCAGGACAGGACGCGCAGCAGGCCCCTGGACTCGAACAGCTGACCACGCCAGAGCTTGAAGGCGCTGAACAGGGACACTGCAATGAACAACAGGCCGAGACCGACCATGATCCGGAAGCTCCAGAAGACCGGGCCGACCGGCGGCCGGTCCTCAGCCGGGACTTCGAGCAGCCCGGGAACTTCGCCGTCCAGGCTGTGGGTGAGGATCAGGCTTGCCAGCTTCGGGATCTTGATCTCGAAGTGATTGGTTTCGTTTTCTGCATCCGGAATGGCGAACAGGATCAGCGGAGCGCCCGACTGGGTTTCCCAGTGGCCCTCCATGGCTGCCACCTTCATCGGCTGGTTTTCAAAAGTGTTGAGTCCGTGCAGGTCACCGACGAACAGCTGCAGCGGCGTGGCCACGGCGAGCAGGATGACGCACATTCTCAATGCCTTTCGGCTCGAGCGCGGATTCCGGCCGCGCAACATGTACCAGGCGCTGACACCGGCGACAACGAAGCCGCCGGTGATGAAGGACGCCAGCGCCATGTGGGCAAAGCGGTAGGGCAGGGACGAGTTGAAGATGGCCTGAGTCCAGGACGTCATGTGAATCACTCCATCCTGCATGACCACGCCTGCTGGTGTGTGCATCCAGCTGTTGGCTGCAAGAATCCAGAACGAGGAGATGAACGTCCCGATGGCCACCATGCAGGCGGCAAACAGATGCAGGCCTGGTGGTACCTTGTTGCGGCCGAACAGCAGGACACCGAGAAAGGTGGCTTCAAGAAAGAAGGCGGTAACGACCTCGTAGCTCAGTACAGGGCCGAGAAAGTTGGCCGAGGTGTAGGCGAACACGCTCCAGTTGGTTCCGAACTGGAATGCCATGACGATTCCCGAGACCACACCCATACCGAAAACGATGGCGAAGATCTTGATCCAGAACTGGGACAGCTTCTGATAGACCGGATCGCCGGTCTTGAACGCAATCCCTTCCAGCACCGCGATGTAAGACGCCAGGCCGATGGTGAAGACCGGGAAAATGGCGTGGAATGAAACGACGAATGCAAACTGGATTCGCGATAGGAAAAGAGGATCGAGTTCCATGCCATCACCGTAGATTTAGGATGGCTAATATTGTACTTCAGCCCCTGTTTTTTCGTTCACCGAATCTTCAGTTTTCGAGCAGCGTCAGGCAAACGCTTCGCTGATGTGGGCCGGTCCGATGCTCCCACAGATAAAGGCCTTGCCAGGTGCCCAGTATCAGCCCTCCGCGACCGACCGGTAGGCTCAATGCGGTCTGCGTCAGCACGCTTCTGATGTGAGCCGACATATCATCCGGGCCCTCCGCATCGTGGGCGAATCTGGGGTCACCATCGATCACACAGGAACTCATCCAGACTTCGAGGTCATGATGGACGTCCGGGTCGGCGTTTTCGGTCACGATCAGCGAGGCCGAGGTGTGCAGGATGAACAGATGGCACAGGCCTCCACCAGTGCCCGTGTCTGTCACCCAGTTGTTGACCTGCGGGTCCAGTCGATAAAAGCCACGACCGCGAGTGGCGATTTCGAGCCGATGCTGTTTCATCCGCTGATCTCGGCCAGCAGATCGGCCTGATGGGCTTCGATCAGGGGTTTCAGCACGGGATCCAGATCACCTTCCATCACCCGGTCGAGTTCGTACAGGGTCAGTCCGATCCGATGATCGGTGACCCGGCCCTGCGGGTAGTTGTAGGTCCTGATTCGCTCGGATCGATCGCCCGAGCCGACCTGGAGCTTGCGGTTCGCGGCCTGCTCGCTGCGCTGCTTTTCCTGTTCGGCCTCGAGCAGACGCGAACTGAGCAGGCTCATCGCCCGGGCCTTGTTCTTGTGCTGCGAACGTTCGTCCTGGCACTCGACCACGATCCCGGTAGGCAGATGCGTGACCCGGATGGCCGAATCGGTCGTGTTGACGTGCTGGCCGCCGGCGCCAGATGAGCGGAAGGTATCGATACGCAGATCGTTCGCGTCGATGTTGATGGCGTCGATATCGTCGACTTCGGGCAGGATCGCCACGGTGCAGGCCGAAGTGTGGATACGCCCCTGTGATTCCGTGGCCGGAATTCGCTGCACGCGATGTGCGCCTGACTCGAACTTGAGCTGCGAGTAGGCACCGTCGCCGACGACCCGCGCGACCACTTCGCGGTAGCCGCCGGCCTCGCTATCGTGGGTCGAAAGAATCTCGACCCGCCAGCCCTGGCGTTCGGCATAACGACAGTACATCCGGAACAGATCGCCGGCAAAGATAGCCGCCTCCTGTCCGCCGGTGCCGGCACGGACTTCGAGGAAGATGTTGCGAGAATCATTGGGGTCGCGGGGCAGGAGCAGGGTCTGCAGGCGCTGTTCGAGCCGGGCAGCGCGGTCCCGGGTCTTGCGCAGCTCGTCGTTGGCCATGGCAGCGATCTCGCGATCGCCCTCATCTGCCATCTCACGGGCATCATTGGCCGCCTGCTGGTTGGCCTCGCTCTCCCTGAGCACCTGAATGATCGGCTCAAGCTCGCCGTATTCTCGCGACAGCGCCTGGAATTGCTTGCGATCAGCAATGACATCCGGATCCGAGAGCAGACGTTCGACCTCCTCGAAGCGCTCGCGGGCACGATTCAGTCGTTCCTGGATACCGGTGTTCATGTGTCATCGTCCTGAAAGAAGAAGCGCGCAGCGGCCAGCAGTTCCTCGTCGGACTGTTCGGCGGCCTGACGCATGCGAATGCTTGGCCCATGCAGCAATCGATTGAGCAGGCGATGACCAAAGCGTTTCAGGACATCGTCCGGGTCCTGGCCGGCGGCAATCTGCGATCTTGCCTGTTCGAGCAGGGTATCGCGTTCGAACTGCGCGCGCTGCCTCAGCAGCTTGAGGGTGGTGTTCGATTCGTGCAGATGCAGCCAGCGCTCGAAGGCATCGACTTCGGCCTCGATCAGATTCATCGCCTGTCGCAGAGAGGCCTGACGCTTTTCCTGATTCTTCTCGATGATGCCGTGCAGGTCGTCGATGGTGTAGAGAAACAGATCCTTGAGCTCATTGGCTTTCGGGTCGATGTTTCTCGGAACGGCCAGATCGAGCGCGAAGATCGGCTGCCTGCGGCGAGAGGTCAGGGCCCGCTCCAGCATCGGGCGGGTGACCACCGGTTCCGGACTCGAGGTGCAGGCAATCAGAAGGTCGTGTTCGGGCAGCAGCCGATCGAGCGAATCCAGACCCGCGCTGGAGGCATCGAATTGATTGGCCAGCGCCAGGGCGCGTTCAGGAGAGCGGTTGGCGATGGTCATCTTTCCCATTCCCGAATCCCTGAAATGCGTGGCGCAGTCGCTGATCATTTCTCCCGCGCCGACCAGTAGCGCCGATCTGCCCTCCAGGGGGCCGAAAATCTGCCGAGCAAGTCGCAGGGCGGCAAAGGGCAGGGTGACCGGGTCGCGCCCGATGCGGGTTTCGGTGCGGACCCGCTTGGCCCCGGCAAAGGCATGTTGGAACATTCGGTCCAATCGCGTGTCCAGACTGTTGGCTTCGGAGGCATGCTGCCAGGCGGATTTCACCTGGCCTGCAACCTGGGGTTCACCGATGATCATGGAGTCGGCGCCGCTGACCACCTTGATCAGGTGAAACAGGCAGGCGGATTGTTCCAGTCTATAGAGATGTTCCTGATATTGTCCTGGACTCAATCCATGCCAATCATGCAGCCAATCCGATGCGGCGTGCATGGTAGGCTTCGAGCCAGACAGATACAGTTCTGTTCGATTGCAGGTACTCAGGATCGCACAGCCCTCGACCGATGGAACCGCTGCCAGACCGAGTAATGCCTCGGGCAGTTGTCCAGCAGAGAAGGCCAGGCGCTCTCTGATGGCAATCGGAGCGGTCTGATGGCTGATACCCAAAACGAATAGCGACATGCATAACAAAATAGCAAACAAACTCGCCATTCTCGTACGGAAGCGTGGTCAGTGCAACAAGATTGCCAGTCTGTTTCTGGTTCTGATCCTGCTGAGCGCCTGTGCGACACCTGGCTTGGACGAATCAGACGACGCGGGTGGTCAAGGAAACAGCTCGGCCAACGAGCCTGAGCCCGAAAACAATGGGGCACCAAGGGCCCAGGACCTTGATCCCGATCTGCTCTTCCATGTCCTGGCGGCCGAACGTTTCAGCGCGGATGGCAACTACGAACAGGCCTACGAGCATGCCTATGAGGCCGCGATCCTGGCCGACAACCCGGACCTTGCCCGTCATGCCGTCAGTCTGGCCATACAGCTCGATGACTGGGCGGGCGTGACCCGCTCTGCCCGTCGCTGGCAGCAACTGGATGGCGAATCGACCACGGCAGCACAACTCGTCGCCCTCGGGCTGATCAATCAGGGTGAGGTCGCCGCCGCCGCCCGCGAGCTTGTGGTTCAGCTCGAATCGGCGGTTGATCCCGCTGAGGCGTGGCGGGAGGCGGCGCTGCTGATGGCCTCCGCCGAGGATGAGCAGCGGGCTCTGGATGTCATGGATGCGGTCATCGAGCGCGTCGAGGATGTCGATGATTCCCAGATCCTCCAGAGTCGCAGCCTGCTGCTCTGGCAGTTGGGTGATCGGGAGGCGGCCTTCGATCTCGCGCTGACGGCTGCTCGCGACAGCGGGGAACTCGAGCGCCTGGTCTGGGCGGCGCAGCTGGCCGAAGCCAGCGATGACCTCGATACCGCACGGGAACTCTACGCCGAAGCGCTGGCTATCGACCCCGACGACGCACAGCTGGTCCTGTCCACGGCAGAGCTGCTGCGCGAACTCGAGAGAGTGCCGGAGGCGATCGAGCTGCTGCACAGGTCCGAGGCGACGATCGGTACGCTCTACACCCTCGGTCTCTATCAATTCGAGGCCGACGATCTCGAGGGCGCCGAGGCGACCTGGCGGGCGCTTGCAGACCTGGATGCCTCCGATGAAGCCGACCAGCACGCCTACCTGACCGGCTTCCTGGCCGAGCTTCTGGAGCGCAATGACGATGCATTGCGCTGGTACCAGCGCGTGGAGGAAGGGCCCAATGCAGACCGCGCGACGCTGCGTCGTGCCGGACTGCTGGGCCGAGACGGCGACATGGCCCAGGCACGCGAACTTTTCGCAAGCGTTCGCGCGAGCGGCGATGAGGAGCTGATCGAGCAGGCCTGGCTCTCGGAAGCCGAACTGCTGCGCAGCGCTGATCAAGCCGATCAGTGCGTGGACTTTCTGACAGATGTGCTCCGGGAGGCACCCACCAGCATCTGGCTGCTGTATTCGAGGGCCCTGTGCGCGGTCGATGCCGACCGTCTCGAGCTGGCCGAGCAGGACCTGCGGCGCATCATCCAGATCGATGGCGACAACGCCATGGCGTTGAATGCGCTGGGCTACACCCTGACCGATCTGACCGGTCGGCATTCGGAAGCCCTGCGCCTGATCGAACGGGCCCTGGAGCTGCAGCCCGATGATCCCGCCACCCTGGATTCGATGGGCTGGGTGCTGTATCGACTGGGCCGGCTCGAAGAGTCACTCGGTTATCTTCAGCGTGCGCACGCCATGGATGACAACCCGGAAATCGCCGCCCATCTGGCCGAGGTGATGTTTTTCAGTGGCCAGCGCGAGGAGGCCCTGGCGCTGATGGAAACACTGCTGCTGGGTCATCCCGACGAGGCGATCGTGATCGAAACCTCCGAACGCCTGATGCGCGAGCTGGAGTGATCAAGCCGTTGCTGCGGGTCACGCTGCTGCTGACCGTTGCCGCGATGCTCAGCGCCTGCGTCAGTCGGGAAGTCCGTGATGAAGGTGCCTGGCTGGCGGATCGAGAGGCCCTGTTTCAGGATCATCCGAACTGGTCGGTCTCGGGTCGTCTGGCGCTGTCTGATGGCGAACGTGGTGGCTCACTGTCATTCCGCTGGCAGGCGAGCGGAGCATCCCAGCTCATCACCCTTAGAACCGTGGCCGGCGGCAAGCAGTGGCGGCTCGAGTTCGACGATCGTTCGGCGATCCTCGAAGGCAGCGAGGTGGGTCGCCTGAGCGGTTCGAATCCCGACCCGCTGGTCGAGGCCGCGGTTGGCTGGCCGATTCCGGTTCGGGATCTGGCCTGGTGGGTTCGCGGCCTGGTGCCACCCGATCGAAGTCGCGATATTCGATACGCTGCCGACGGAACGCTGGCCTATGCCAGCTCGCCACCCTGGTCGCTGACCTTCGATCGCTACAGCGATTACCAGGAGACGGTTCTTCCCAGTCGGCTCGAGGCGTCGAGCGGCAGCTATCGGGTGAGGATGGTGCTGCGAAATTGGCAACTCGGGGTTCAACCTTGAAACAAAACCGCTATAATGCGACCCCGTTCAGGACACGACGGGGTCGACGCGGCCTCGTTGGCCGGCGTTTTCTGCTGGGACGTCGCCAAGTTGGTTAAGGCACGGGGTTTTGATCCCCGCATTCGCAGGTTCGAGTCCTGCCGTCCCAGCCATTTTTCGTCGCAGTCCACCACGGTCCAGCGCGGGCCAGAGGCCTAACGATGCTCCTTCTGGGGAGCGTTCGAACCGGGAGTTGCAGTGACCCAGTCGTCCCTGATGGTATTTTCCGGAACCGCCAATCCGGACCTGGCTCGTTCCATTGCCGAGTGCCTCGGCGTGCCCATGGGTCGGGCCAACGTCGGCCGGTTCAGCGACGGCGAGGTGGCGGTCGAGATCATGGAAAACGTCCGTGGTCGCGACACCTACCTGATACAACCGACATGCCAGCCCACGGCCGAGAACTT
>Ga0102934_1000687_pt1 | contig 22987 bp, 18 predicted proteins | sample SalPonR2_A_D1_MG_FD_78175 | JGI IMG/M metagenome (GOLD analysis project Ga0102934, IMG submission 78175) | Salt pond soil microbial communities from South San Francisco under conditions of wetland restoration - Salt Pond MetaG R2_A_D1_MG | ecosystem: Environmental > Aquatic > Marine > Intertidal... | reverse complement strand
TCCGCAACAAGAAAATCAAAGACTTTCATTCGCTAAGCGAATTTAAGGAGCCTTTGAACTGTATGCCGCGCAGCGCAATACCAACAGCCACTTCCCACCCCTCCGCTATACTGGCGCCATGGATATTTCTCGCGTTTTCTCCTTGTCATACCTCGCCGTGTCACTGCTGATCCTGGCGACCCTGCTGCCCATCAGCCCGCCGGTGGCGGCCCTTTCGATCGAGCGCATCGAGCTGCATCAGCGCGAAAGCGTCCAGGTCGAGCATCGGCGCCGGGTCGGCAATATCCGTACTCAGGCCCAGGCCCAGGGCTGGATCGTGCGTGTGCCGCAGACCTATATCTATCTGTCTGACTACTCGGCGGTGTTTCACATGGATGGCTATCAGCGCGGCTTCGAGCGGCAGTTGAACTCGCGCTTCTCCAGCCGGCGCACCGAGCGCAGCGTGATCGGCCTTGATCGCCTGCTCGAGAACGTCGAATGGCCCGGCAGCGCCGAGCCCTTCACCATCGAGGATCTGCCCCGGGCCAATCTCTATGTGATGTTCTACTCAACGCCGAACTGTGATCTCTGCGATCAGGTCGATGCCGAACTTCAGACCTGGCTGGAGACCCTCGGTGAAATCTCGGTGGTGTGGCTGGATGTGACCATGGACCACCTGCTCTGACCGGGCCTGCGTCATGGCCAAGCTGTATTTCTACTATTCGACCATGAACGCCGGCAAGACCACGGTCCTGCTGCAGTCGGCCTACAACTATTCCGAGCGCGGCATGCGCACCCTGCTGCTCAGTCCGGCCATCGATGACCGCGCCGGTCAGGGAATGATTCGCTCCAGGGTCGGGATCGAGGCGCCGGCCCTGGCCGTCGGCCCGGGGGACGATCTCTTCGCCAAGGTCGAAGCCGCACTGGACGCGGGCCAGGTTCACTGCGTGTTGACCGATGAGTCCCAGTTTTTCACCCGCCAGCAGGTCTTCGATCTGACCGAAGTGGTCGACCGGCTGCGGATACCGGTGCTGGCCTTCGGCCTGCGAACCGATTTTGCCGGTGAATTGTTCGAGGGCAGCCAGTACCTGCTCGCCTGGGCCGACGAACTCAGGGAACTCAAGACGATCTGCCACACCGGGTCGAAGGCAACGATGGTGGTGCGCGTCGATGACCAGGGTTTTGCCGTGACCGAGGGCGCCCAGGTCGAGATCGGCGGCAACGACCGCTACGTGCCGGTCAGCCGGGCCGAGTTCAAGCTGGTCTTCCATGGCGGCAAGCGGGTGCGACTGTTCGAGACCGAGCAGAGCGCGAAGCAGGATGATCTGAAGTTCTAGGGAATATCTTCAGCGACTTCAACCCGATTCCGGCCGTTCTGCTTGGCCCGGTACAGGGCCTGATCTGCGGCCTCGATCAAGGCTTCGAGCGACTGACCGGGTGAGGCTCGGGTTGCCGCCACACCGACCGAGGCGGTCACGCCAAGCGGGCTGGACTCGACCGCGGCGCGCAGCACCTCGGCAATCTTCCGGGCCCGCTCCAAACCGGCTGAAGGCAGCACCACCATGAACTCCTCACCACCGTAGCGGGCAACCACGTCTTCGTTTCGACGCAGCGCTCCGGTCAACAGGCTTGCGACACTGCGCAGGGCTTCATCGCCGGCCTGGTGGCCCTGGTTGTCATTGAATTGCTTGAAGTGATCCACATCGATCAAGGCCAGGGCAAATTCGCTTTGACGATGAATCGCGCGGGTCCAGGCTTCCTGCAGGTACTCATCCAGCCGGCGCCGGTTGGCGACGCCGGTCAAACCATCAACGTTCGCCATATTTTCCAGCTTGCGATTGGCCGCGGCAAGGTCGGCCGTGCGCTGCTCGACCATATCAGCCAGTCGTTGCCGTTCGGCTTCGAGTCGGGCCACGCGCGAGCGAATCAGCCACCAGCCGATCAAACACAGCAGGCCGAGGGTCAGCGCGGCCCAGATCAACCTGGCCCACAGGGTGCCATACCAGGGCGCAAGCACTTCGAATTGAAAGGGCTCAATCCGCGATACCCGCCCGAGATGATCCCGGGCTTCAACTTCAAAGCGCTTCAGACCGGTTCCGATCTGCGAATAGGTGATGCGCTGGATCCGGCCCCAGTTGGAAAAATCGGCTTCATAGCCGACCAACCGCGCTCGATACTGGTTGAGCTGGGGCTGTCGGTAGCTGGGCAGGGCATAACTGAAGCGGATCGATGCAATGTCATGCGGCAGCACGAGCGGGCGGGCGTCCAGGGGCAGCAATGTCAGCCGGCCCTGCCCGTCGATCAGCTCGACCTCCCGCAGTTGCACGGGGATCAACCGGGACTCGACGGTTTCGATGGTTGGATCATAGGTCAGAATCGCTGCCTGATCGCCGACCAGAACCCGGCCTGTATCGGTAAAGTTGATCGATGAGATCACCCCGGGCTCGAGCGCGCTCAGATCCTCCTTCACCCAGCGATCCGCTTCGACCTGACGCCAGAGCTCTCGCTCACGATAAACCCACAGCTCGCCGCTGGGGCTTTGAGCAAAATCGACCAGCGGGTAGTCATCGCTGATCGGGCCGATGCCGGCGAGCTCCAACGGCTGAAGCCTTTCTTCCGTCCAGCGCCAGATCCCGGTCCTGGTGGCGACCAGGTGGTTGCCCTGCTGGTCCCGGGTCAGATTGGCCTTGATCACCGAGCCGTAGTCGATCCCGTCCCCCGGGCCATGCACCCGCCAGGACTCCCGGCGTGAAAGATCCTCGCTCATCCTGACCCGCACCAGGCCGATGCCATCGATCGTGAGCAGCAGATCCCGACGGCTCAGCTCGATGATCCCGGTCACCCGGCCGGTGAATCCGCTTTGCTGATAGCGCACGGCCCAGTCCTTGCCTGTCCAGGCGACAATAGCCAGGCCGCCTTCGGTTCCGACCAGGACGTGAGCGGGTTCGAAGCGACTTCTCAGCAGCAGTCGAGGGTAGAGATCTTCGACGATCACGCGGACGCTGTCATCGGATGTGACTTCAAGGAGATTGAAAGAATCGGCGAGCAGGCCGCGATCCGGGTCGAGTTCCAGCCAGTCCCAGGTCTCGAAGACACTCCAGCCGGTCTTCTCGAAGCGCCCGCGATCGAGACGCTGAACGCCGGCATTGGTGATCGCCAGCCAGCTGTTCTGCCACAGGACCAGATCATTGATCCGTCCGATCAGTCCCGTTTCCTGACCAACTCGCGTCCAGGACGAAGGCCAGAACAGATGAGTCGTAGCGCGGTCGGTCTGGATCAGCAGGCCGCCGTCTAGCGCCGGTGCCAACTCGCTGATGAAGTCGTAGTCGACCTGAAAAACCTGATGATCGCGGGTCCGGGGATCGAGCAGATGGAGCTTGCCGTCAGGTGAACCAAGGGCAAAGCTGCCGTCGGGCAGAATCAGATAGGCATCGAAATTGTTCGCTGACGGCAGGGTCTCGGGCGCCGGCCAGGGGCTGAGTTCGCCAGAATTGAACCGTTGCCAGAGCCCGTCGCGGCCCATCGTCAGCAGCCCGCCATCCGGCAGGGGCAGGAAGGCCACCACGTGCTCGATCAGGAGCTCCCCACCCGGAACCGCCTCGAAGTCCTCGCCATTGAATCTGCGCAGGCCGCTACCGCGAAACTGCAGCCAGACCGCGTCTTCGTACCAGACAATTCCGCCGAAGCGCCCCGGGTGGTGCCAGGTCTGGATTTCACCGCTGTCGGGCAGATATCGGAACAGGTGAAACAGGGCTCGGAAGAAGACGCCATCAGGGGTGATCTCGACGTGCCAGACATCGGCAAAATTGTCCGCATCGACCAGCTCGTTGAGACCCGGCGTCAGGTCCGTGTAGACCGCCCGGCCGGTCGGATCGAGTTCGATATGGCCGAACTGCCCATAGCCGCCGACATAGAGTCGACGCTCGCCATCGTGGGCCAGACTTCGAACGAAGCGCTGGTTAGGCAGCTCGGTCGTGGTCCAGCGCCGACCATCGAAGGCATGAACCCCCTCTTCTCCGGCGACGAACAACAGCCCGTCAGGCGCCTGGGCAACAGAGTAGTATCGCGGGAAAGTGTCCGGGTTGCCTGGTGTGACATGCAGCGGCGGCAAGCCCTGGGGGGGCGATTCTGCCGCCAGCCAAAGGGGCAGCAGACACAGAAGTGTCAACCCCGATAGTGCGGCTTGATGGACGATCCTGCAGAAATCTGAGCCCTCCACGTTGCCGGCAAGAATAGCACCCCGGCAGCGCCTTGGCAGCTCAGGGAATAAAACGCTCGCGGTCGTGCCTGCGGTGGAAATCAAGGGCAGGACCGACCGGTACGACATAGTGCGGATTGATCGTATCGTGGCTGCCGTAGTAGTGCAGTTTGATGGCGCGAAGATCGACGGTCTCGGCAATGCCGGGCATCTGAAACAGATCGCGGAGATAATTCGACAGGTTCGGGTAATCGTCGATCCGGCGAATATTGCACTTGAAGTGACCGACATAGACCGCGTCGAAGCGGATCAGGGTGGTGAACAGGCGCCAGTCGGCTTCGGTAATGCGCTCACCGCAGAGATAGCGCTGATCAGCCAGACGCTCCTCTAGCGCATCGAGGGTATCGAACAGCGGGATGACCGCTTCTTCGTAAGCCGACTGGGTAGTCGCGAAGCCCGCCTTGTAGACGCCGTTGTTGACCTTGTCGTAGACCGTCGCATTGATCTGGTCGATGTCCTCGCGCAGTGCTTCGGGGTAGAAATCTCCTGCTCTGGCGCCGACCGCATCGAAAGCCGTATTGAACATGCGGATGATATCGGCCGATTCGTTGCTGACGATCGTATCAGTCCTGCGGTCCCAGACCACGGGCACGGTCACCCGACCGCTGTAGTCGGACCGGGCATGGGTGTAGAGCTGATGCATGAACTCGGCGTTGAGAATCGGGTCGGCGTGGACCTTGTAGCCCGGGCGAAAGGTCCAGCCGTGCTCGCGCATGATCGGGTTGACCACCGAGACCGAAATCATCGATTCCAGTCCCTTGAGCTTGCGGAAGATCAGCGTGCGGTGGGCCCAGGGACAGGCCAGCGCCACGTAGAGGTGATAGCGACCGGGCTCGGCCTTGAAGCCGCCCTTGCCGTCCGGGCCCGGCGAGCCGTCGACCGTGATCCAGTTGCGAAACGCCGCAGCCGAACGCTCGAAGCGCCCGCCGGTGGAGTCGGTGTCGTACCACTGGTCCTTCCACTCACCGTCGACGAGTAAACCCATGTTCCAGAAGTCTCCGATCTGATTGACTGCAACTGCGCGGTTCCGCGCATTTAGTTGCTAGTGTAACAATCTTGCCGCATCGGGGACGGCCGGAACGAGCTGCCGAGCGTCGGACCGGTCTGGAGCGAGCGCTCAGCCGCTGACGTAGCGCTCGAGCTGTTCGATCATCTGCTGCTGGTCATCGAGGACGGCATCGACCAGGTCGCCGATCGAGACCACGCCGAGCAACTCGCCGCCCTCGACCACCGGCAGATGGCGGATGCGTTTGGCGGTCATCAGGGCCAGGCCCTCTTCGGCCGTGGCCTGGGGGGAAATCGTGATCGCCGGACTCGAGCAGATCGCACCGACCCGGGTCTCGCGCGAGGCCTTGCCTTCGAGAATGACCTTGCGAGCGTAGTCGCGCTCGGACATCATGCCGTGCAGCGTGCCATCAGCCATCACCAGCAGGGCGCCGACGCCTTTTTCAGCCATGGTCCTGACCGCGTCATAGACCGTATCGTCGGGTGTGACCGACCAGATCGAACTGCCCTTGTTGTGAAGAATCTGACGGATGGTATGCATGGCAAATCCTCTATCGGACAGCGAATGGATCGACTGGAGTGTCGAGTATAGGCACGCGAGCCGGATGCTCGCAAATCCCAGCCCTGATCATCGCAGCAGGCGGCCGGCTACTTGCCGATGCAGAAGCTTGAAAAAATTTCGCCAAGGAGTTCATCCGAACTCATCCGACCGGTGATCTCGGCCAGGTCCTCGGCGGCTTGTTTGAGTTCTTCGGCCAGCAGTTCGCCGGAGCCTGTGGCAGCCAGTTCATCCGCCCCGCGCTGGAGCGGCTCGAGCGCGCGCAGCAGGGCGTCGATATGGCGCTGACGCGCCGAGAACTCACCGCCTCCCTGCGCATTCAGCCCCAGCGTATCGCGGACCAGGGCCGCCAGAAGATCGAGTCCCTCGCCGGTCAGCGCCGACAGATCGACCGTCCGTGATTCGAGTCGGGCCGGCTTGGCCAGCTGATCGATCTTGTTGTTGATGCGCAGGACCGGAATCGAGGCCGGGAGGCCCGGCGGGGGATGCGGGTCCCGATCGGCCACATCGACCACCCAGAAGATCAGGTCCGCCGTCTGCATTTCGCGCTGCGCCCGGCGCACGCCCTCCTGCTCGACCGCATCGCCGGTCTCGCGCAGACCTGCGGTATCGGCCAGGGTGACGGGCAGACCGGCCAGGGTAACCGACTCGCGCAGAACGTCTCGGGTGGTGCCGGGGATATCGGTCACGATCGCCGAGTCCTGGCGGGTCAGGGCATTGAGCAGGCTGGATTTCCCGGCGTTGGGTTTGCCGACGATGGCGATGCGCAGCCCGTCGGTCAGCAGGCGACCGGCGCGGGCCTGATCGAGCACCTCGTCGAGACGCTCGATGATGGTCTGCAGTCGGTCGGCGACCTGACCGTCGGCGAGAAAATCGACGTCCTCGTCGGGAAAATCCAGGGCCGCTTCGACAAAGACCCGCAGCTGTACCAGATCACCGTGCAACGCATCGACTCTTGCCGAGAATTCACCCTGCAGGCTACGCGAGGCCGCCCGGGCGGCCTGCGCGCTGCCGGCCGCGATCAGATCGGCAATCGCCTCGGCCTGGGTCAGGTTCATGCGGTCATTGAGGTAGGCACGTTGCGAGAATTCACCGGGTCGGGCGCGTCGCGCGCCAAGCGCCACCAGGCGCTGAAGGATCAGTTCCAGCACTACCGGCGAGCCATGGGTCTGAAGCTCGATCACGTCTTCACCGGTGAACGAGGCGGGAGCAGCGAAGGCGAGGACCAGCGCCTGATCGATGGCCTGGCCCCCCTGATCGCGAACCGTGGCCAGATGAAAGCGACGGGCGCGCGGTTGGGTCTCGGTCAGCACTCGGGCCAGGGAAAAACTCTCCGGGCCGGAAATCCGGATCACACCGACCCCGCCCTGGCCGGGGGGTGTGGCAATCGCACAGATGGTATCGGCAGACGCGCTCATCCCGGCATTGTGCCATCAGCCGTTGGACCGGCCGATAAAAAAAGGCTGCCGAAGCAGCCTTTTTCCAGCATCGCTTGTGGCCCCGGATCAGGCTCGCTTGCGGGCCTCTTCATGGTCCAGGCGGCGCAGGATATACCACTGCTGGGCCAGCGAGACGCCGGCATTGGTGGCCCAGTACAGCACCAGTCCCGCCGGGAAGAGCGCGAACATGAACGCGAAAATCACCGGCAGCCACATCATGATCTTGCGCTGCATCGGATCCATACCGGCGGTCGGCATGAGCCGCTGGGTCACGATCATGAACACGCCGTTGAGGATCGGCAGGATGAAGTAGGGATCCGGGCGGCTCAGATCAGGAACCCACAGGAACGCGGTCTGGCGAAGCTCCACCGATTCCAGCAGCACCCAGTACAGCGAGATGAAGATCGGAATCTGGACCAGCACCGGCAGACAGCCACCGAGTGGATTAACCTTCTCGGTCTTGTAGATATCCATCATGGCCTGACCGAACTTCTGCCGGTCGTCGCCGTAGCGTTCCTTCAGCGCCTGGATACGCGGCTGCAGCTTGCGCATCTTGCCCATCGATCGGAACTGTGCTTCGGTCAGCTTGTAGAACACCAGCTTGATCAGCAGGGTCAGGACCACGATAGACCAGCCCCAGTGACCGATGACGATATGGATCTTGTCGAGGGCCCAGAACAGGGGTTGGGAAATAATCCGGAAGATCCGGTAGTCGACCGACAGCTTCAGGCCTTCGGCGATCTCATCGAGGCGATTCTGCAGCTTTGGGCCCGCGTAGAGTCGGGCCACAAAGGTGTGGTCCTGGCCGGTCGGCACGTCGACCTGGGGAGAGGTGGCCGCGACCACGTAGCGCGGCAGGCCCTGGTAGCTGACAAACCGGGTGGTGTACTGGTGGGTCTGATTCTCCGGCGGAATCCAGGCCGCGAGGAAATAGTGCTGGATCATCGCGGCCCAGCCCCCTTCGATGGTCGAGGAAAAATCGCTTTCGCGAATGTCATCGAAGCCGCGCTTGGTCATCTTGACTTCCGGCGAATAGATCGCCGCGCCGTTATAGCTGAACTGCTCGGGGTTGGTGAAAGCCGGACCGTCGTCGCTGAAGTCAGGCTCGGTGCGCTGGAGTTGAACGTAGCGGGCACCGCGCCAGAGCTGATCAGAGCGATTGCGAACGGTCATCTCGACATCGACCACGTAGTCATTGCGGTAGAAGATCCAGGTGGCGACGACTTCAAGGCCCTCGTCATTGCGCCAGCTCAAGGGAACGCGCAGTTCATCCTGGCCAGGCTGCAGCTCGTAGCTGTCGCGTTCGAATTCCCAGCGTGTCGTGTGGTTCGGTGCATCGGAGTCGCGCGACAGCAGTCCGGCCTGGGCGACGAAAAGCTCCGGCAGTTCTTCTTTCAACAGGACGAACGGGGTATCGGGCTGGTCGACCTCGACCGGGTATTTCTTGAGACGCAGATCGACGAGCGTGCCGCCGTTGGCGTCCAGATCGACCGACAGTACGTCGGTGACGATATGCACCCGCCGGCTGGCGACCATGCTCGGCGGCTCGCTCAGTCCGGGGACATCTGCGGCCGATCTGACGGCATTGTCGGATATATCCGGCAGGTCCGGGAGGTCCGTGCCGCTGCTGCTTGCCGGGCCGGCGACCGAAGACTGCTCGGTGGGCGGGCTGGCGGGCTGACCTGAAATGGGATCGGCAGCCACCACCGGTGGCGCGGAATAGTCACGCTGCCACTCGAGGTAGATGAAGAAGCCGAGCATGGCCAGCATGAGCAGGAAAAAGGCGCGAGTATTCATGATGGTATCGGGCTATCCGTCTTGGACTATCCAGTAAATCGCTGCCAGAGCTGGTTGAGAGACTGACGAAGCCGGGTCGAATTGCTATGGGCCGCGGCGGGTTTGGCCAGAATGACGAAATCCAGCGGCGCCAGCCGCGGACGAATCAGACGAAAGCTTTCTCGAATCTGGCGCCGGATGCGGTTGCGCCCCACCGCCCTGGGGCTGACGCGTCTGGATACGGCCATGCCGAGTCGCGGCTCGGCACCGTCGGCGTAATGGATGCGGAACAGCTCATCGGCAATGACCCGGCGCTGATCGAACACCGCCTTGAACTCGCTCCCCTTGAGCAGGCGTGCCGAGCGTGGGTGACTCAGCCGACCGGGCATGCCAGCAAACCAGCGTGCAAATCAGCGAGAGTTGGTCGCTGCCAGACGCTTCCGACCCTTGGCACGACGGGCGTTGATGATGGCGCGTCCTGATGCCGTGGCCATGCGGGCACGGAATCCGTGGCGACGAGCGCGCTTGATTCGGCTGGGCTGAAAAGTACGTTTCATGACCTGCTACCTTGCAAAGTGATCAATGGATGACCGGCGAACATTCGAGCCTCGAGCGGCCAGCGTGTTCGACAAGTCGATTCAAACAGTTCAACGTTGAGGTCTGATGACACAAATCCCCAACAAAAGACGTCAATTGTATCGTTTGAATCGCGTTCGAGTCAACGATGATGGATCACACCATGCTCCGGAGGACAGCAGGGTTCCAGCCTGTGGATAAAATGCGTCGGGTTGCCTACACTAGCGAACTTCATGAGTAGCGAAATTCCCCTCAATCATCGAACGGATCTGTGGCAGCAGTGCCTGGCTCGTCTCGAGCGTCATATTCCTCTCGACGAGCTCAACACCTGGATCCGGCCGCTGCGCCTGGACGAGGCCCAGACCCGAGGGATTGCGCTGCATGCACCCAATGATTTCGTTCGCGAACAGGTCCAGGCCCAGTACCTGGAAATGATCCGGGATTTCTTTGCCGCCCACGGGGTGGCCCGCGATGCCGTGGTGATCGGCGTCGGCAGCCGTCCGCGACGCAGCAAGCCCGAGGCAACTGCAGCCCGTCAAGGGAGCGTCCAGGGTCTCGATGATCGCTACCGATTCGACAGCTTTGTCCTCGGCAATTCGAACGAGCTGGCCTTTGCCGCTGCCAGTCAGGTGGCGCAGAATCCGGGGACGGTCTACAACCCGCTGCTGCTCTACGGCTCGACCGGTCTGGGCAAGACCCACCTGCTGCACGCCGCCGGCCATCAGATCGCCCAGGACAATCCCGAGGCGCGTGTCGAATATCTGCACTCGGAGAAGTTCGTCAGCGAGATGATCCAGGCACTGCGACGAGACAGCATTGATGCATTCAAGCGGCGCTACCGTTCGGTCGATACCCTGCTGATCGATGACATCCAGTTCTTCGCCGGCAAGGATCGATCGCAGGAGGAGTTCTTTCATACCTTCAACAGCCTGCTGGAGTCACGCCAGCAGATCATCCTGACCTGCGATCGCTACCCGAAGGAAGTCGACGGGATCGAGGCGCGTCTGCGCTCACGTTTCGGCTGGGGGCTGACGGTCTCGATCGAGCCGCCGGATTTCGAGACGCGCGTCGCCATCCTGCAGAAAAAGGCGCTTGATCGCGGACTCGAACTGGATGATTCGGTGACTTTCCTCATCGCCAAGCGGATGCGCTCGAACGTGCGCGACCTGGAGGGTGCACTGAATTCGCTGATTGCCAACGCGCGTTTTTCCGGCCGCCCGATCGATGTCGACTACACCCAGGAGATCCTGCGCGACGTTCTGGCTGTGCACGATCGAATGATCACGATCGAGAACATCCAGAAGGCCGTGGCCGATTTCTACCAGCTGCGGGTGGCGGACCTGCTGTCGAAGCGGCGCACCCGATCGATTGCCAGGCCGCGGCAGATGGCGATGTTCCTGTCGAAATCACTGACTCAGCATTCGCTGCCTGAAATCGGAAATGCCTTCGGCGGTCGCGATCATACGACAGTCCTTCACGCCTGTCGTAAAATCGACGCATTATGTGAGACCGATGCGCGGCTGCGCGAGGATCGCGCCCGGCTGACCCGGGAGTTGTCGGCATGAGTCTGGACCCTTTTGCAGGGCGACATCGCCTTGGCCTGACAAGTGTGGGCAAAAGTCCGGGATGGACTGTGGATAAGTGGAGCGATAAAGGTTATCCACATTCCTCCCACAGCAAAAGTGCCGGCTTAGGCACTGCGGTAAACAATAATAGTCCATTGAATTCAAAGGGAATTTACCGTTTTTCCCGGTATGCACAGGGCCTGTTACTACTAGGCTCTTTTCTTTTAAAAAACAAAACAGTGACTCTGCGTCATTCAACGTTGAAGGAGCGTCCATGAAATTCTCGATTGCGCGTGAGGCCTTGCTTGCCCCCATTGCCCAGGTGGTGAACGTGGTCGAACGTCGCCAGACCTTGCCGGTACTGGCCAACTTTCTGATCGAGGCCGTTGATGAGGGTTTGCGCATCACCGGGACAGACATGGAAGTCGAACTGGTTGCCCGCGCCAACGCCGAGGTCGCCCAGACCGGTTTGATCACAGTGCCTGCCCGCAAGCTCGTCGATATCTGCCGGGCTCTGCCGGAGGGCGTTCAGCTCAACGTTCAGCTCAACGAGGACAAGCTGGCGATTCATGCCGGGCGGAGTCGGTTTACTCTGGCTACACTGCCGGCCGGTGAATTTCCGACCAGTGACCAGGCCGAAAGCCTGGCCAACTACCCTATCAGCCAGTCCCGACTGCGCTGGATCGGCGACAAGACCGGCTTTGCGATGGCGCATCAGGACGTGCGCCACTACCTCAACGGCCTGTTGCTGGAATTCCGCGAAGGGATGGTTCGCGCCGTTGCGACCGATGGTCACCGCCTGGCGCTGGCCGAGTTCGAGGCCGAGGTCAGTGGAGAACCCCGCAGCCTGATCGTGCCGCGCAAGGGAGTGCTTGAAATGAGCCGGATCCTGGAGGACGTGGACGAGCCGCTGAACGTGGTCATCGGGCAGGGGTTTCTGCGCATCGACAGGGAGCGCATCGTCATGACGACCAAGCTGATCGACGGTCGCTTCCCCGACTACGAGGCGGTCATTCCGCTGGAAACCGATCAGGCGGTGATTCTGGAGCGGGCGGGAATGATCCACGCCCTGCAGCGCGCCGCGATTCTGTCGAACGAAAAATACCGCGGGGTTCGGCTTGATCTGGAGTCCGGCACGGTGCGCGTGGTGGCCCACAACCCGCAGCAGGAAGAAGCTGTCGAGGAGGTCGAGGCCGAGCATCCCTTCGACAACCTGAAAGTCGGGTTCAACGTGAATTATCTGCTCGACGCTCTCGGCGCGATCGACGGCGAGAAGGTTCGCATCGCACTGCGCGATGCCAACAGCTCCTGCCTGGTGACCGGCATCGAGGATGAAAGCGTGCCAGGTCGTGATGCCGCTCAAGCTGTAGCTCGCGCTGACGATGGCTCGACTTTGGCGCTGACCCGCCTCACGCTGGAAGGCGTTCGCAATCTGGCCACGGTGAGCCTGTCGCCGGCGTCGGGCGTCAACTGGCTGGTCGGCGAGAACGGGGCGGGAAAGACTTCGGTCCTCGAGGGAATCTACATGCTGGGTCGCGGTCGCTCATTCCGCAGCGCGCGCCCGGCTGCGGTGATTCAGCACGGGCTGGACCAGCTTCGCGTTGTTGGCCGCCGTTCGGATGGTCTGGTACTCGGAATCGAGCGTGGCGGGGAAGGCTGGCGCGGCAGAATCGCCGGACGCGAATGCCAGAGGATCAGCGAATTCGCCGCCGCCCTGCCCCTGGTTCTTTTCGAACCCGACAGCCACCGCTTGATCGACGGCGGACCGGATCGTCGTCGCCAGTATCTCGACTGGCAATTGTTTCACGTGGAACCTCAATACCTGAGCGCCTGGCAGCGCTATGCCCGCCTGCTCCGGCAGCGCAACGCAGCGCTCAAGTCTCGAGCCGGCCTGGCGGTACTGGATGCCCTCGATGCCCCCCTGGTGCCGGCGGCTGAACTGCTCGACAAGCTGCGCCGCCAGCAGGTCGATTCCATTGCCGAAGCCACGCAGGGCCTGCTGGATCTCCTGGGCGTTCGTCTACCCGGTGCACTGCGCTGTCGCTATCGGCGCGGATATCCCGATGATCAGTCTCTGGTCGACGCCCTGCGAGACCAGCGCGAGAGCGATCTGGAGCGCGGTTTTACCCAGCGCGGGCCGCATCGAGCCGACCTGATCCTCAAGGTCAACGACCAACCGGCAGCCCAGGAGCTATCACGCGGACAGCAGAAGCTTCTGGCCCTGGCGCTGCTACTGGCACAGCTTTCCCTGCTGCAGCGTTCGGGCTCCCGCGAGCCATTGCTTCTGCTGGACGATCCCGTGTCCGAGCTTGATCGGAGTCACCTGGGCACGGTGTTTGACTGGTTGGGCCAGCAATCCTTCCAGAGCTGGGTCACGGCCACTGCCCAGCCGGCCCTGCCCTGCAGGATGTTCCACGTGGAACATGGCCAGGTCCGTTCCGATCCGTAAAACCGCCGTTTGATCTGCAAGGCCTTCGGTCAAATGAACAGGCGAGCCCGTTCCCCGCCGATGCTCGATGCCCACCAGTCCGCCAATCGTCTGTCTGACTGGATGAAGACAGGCTGCTTGAATGGCTTTCCGTGGATCTTCGGGAAAGTTTCACGTGGAACATCCGTTCCGGTTCCAGGGCAGGGTTCATAGGCACACTCGGTGGTACAATCACAGGCTTGTCATTTCACTTCAGGCGATTACCAACTGCCATGGCGGAAAAAGAATACGGCTCCGGGAGTATCAAGGTCCTCAAGGGTTTGGACGCGGTACGCAAACGCCCCGGAATGTATATCGGCGATACCGATGACGGTACCGGTCTGCACCACATGGTTTTCGAGGTCGTCGACAACTCGATCGACGAAGCGCTGGCCGGGCACTGCGACGACATCAAGGTCACCCTGCACGACGATGGTTCGGTCAGCGTCAGCGATAACGGCCGCGGTATTCCGGTCGGGCTTCACGAGGATGAAGGGCGTTCGGCGGCCGAAGTGATCATGACCGTGCTGCATGCCGGCGGCAAGTTCGACGACAATTCCTACAAGGTGTCCGGTGGCCTGCACGGGGTCGGTGTTTCAGTGGTCAACGCTCTGTCCGAGCGACTGCTACTGATCATTTATCGGCAAGGTAAGCGGTGGGAACAGTCCTACACCCGCGGGGTGCCGGATGCTCCACTCGAAGCACGCGAGGACAGTGACCAGACCGGAACGACGATTCGCTTCTGGCCGAGCACCGAAACCTTTACCGATGTCCAGTTCCACTATGAAATCCTCGCCAAGCGACTGCGCGAGCTGAGCTTTCTGAATTCCGGCGTCAGCATTCGCCTGGTCGAGGAGTCGAGCGGCAAGCACGATCATTTCAGCTACGAGGGGGGTATTCGCTCCTTCGTCCAGCATCTGAGCAAGAAGAAAGCACCGCTGCATCCCAATACTCTGCATTTCAGCGCCGTAAGCGATGACATCACCGTCGAAGCGGCACTGCAGTGGACCGATGCCTATCAGGAGTCGGTGTTCTGCTTCACCAACACCATTCCACAGAGAGACGGGGGGACCCACCTTGCGGGTTTTCGCGCCGCTCTCACCCGGACTCTGAACAACTACATCGAAGAGTCCGGCCTGGCCAAGAAATCCAAGGTCCAGACCACCGGCGATGACTGTCGCGAGGGTTTGACTGCAGTGCTTTCGGTCAAGGTGCCCGACCCGAAGTTCTCGTCCCAGACCAAGGACAAGCTGGTGTCCTCGGACGTCAAGCCGGCCGTCGAGTCGGTGCTTGCCGCCGAGCTGCGCGACTTCCTGCTCGAGAACCCCAACGATGCCAAGCTGATCGTGAACAAGGTGATCGAGGCTGCACGTGCGCGCGAAGCGGCGCGCAAGGCCCGCGACATGACCCGGCGCAAGGGCGTGCTCGATATCGCCGGACTGCCCGGAAAACTCGCAGATTGCCAGGAAAAGGACCCGGCACTCTCAGAACTGTTCATCGTCGAGGGTGACTCGGCCGGTGGCTCAGCCAAGCAGGGCCGTAATCGGAAGTACCAGGCCATCCTGCCGCTGAAAGGAAAGATCCTGAACGTCGAGAAGGCTCGTTTCGACAAGATGCTGTCCTCGGCCGAAGTCGGCACCCTGATCACGGCGCTCGGCACCGGGATCGGCAAGGATGAGTTCGATATCGACAAGCTGCGCTACCACCGCATCATCATCATGACCGATGCCGATGTCGATGGATCGCATATCCGCACTCTGCTGCTGACTTTTTTCTACCGTCAGATGCCCGAGCTGATCGAACGCGGCTACATCTACATCGCTCAGCCTCCTCTCTACAAGATCAAGCAGGGCAAGCAGGAGTCCTATCTGAAGGACGAGGCGGAAATGAACCGCTATATGCTCGAACGCGCCCTCGATGACGCACGCTTCTACCCCGATGTAGATGGTCCGGCCATCGACAATTCGGTGCTGGAGAAACTGCTGGCCGATTTCCAGCAGGCGCGTCATGTGGCCGCGCGAATGAAGCTCCGCCACGATCACGACGTTGTCGAACAACTTATTGATTTTGAAGAATTTATACTGGAATCGGATTTCGATGTCGAGGCTTGGTCTGAGCGCTTCCGTCAGCGTCTGGACCGAGCAACACCGGCCGGCGTGGTCTGGCATATCAAACCACTGGGCGGCGGCGGTGTGGTGATTTCCCGGCATGCCCAGGGTGTGGTCATCGACACCATTCTTGATGCGGCCTTCTTCCAGTCTCCGGAATATCGCCAGTTCGCCAGGGTTGGTCGAAACATCGCCCAGCTGATCGGCCCCGAAGCCCGCATCGAGCGCGGCAAGCAGGCCGCCAGCGTGTCGCGATTCTCGGAGGCCTACGACTGGCTGATGGAGGAATCGCGCAAGGGCCGCTCCTTCCAGCGCTTCAAGGGTCTGGGAGAAATGAATCCCGATCAGCTCTGGGATACCACGGTGAATCCTGAAACCCGACGACTGCTGAAGGTCACGATCGACGACGCTGTAGCTGCCGACGATATCTTCTCGACCCTGATGGGCAGCGAAGTCGAACCGCGCCGGGCCTTCATCGAAGACAACGCGCTCCAGGTCTCGAACCTCGACGTCTGAGCCGACCGACCCGGTCGGGTTGGAGCAGAACAGAAACTCCGGCAGAAGCCTCAGCCCAGGCGATCGATGGCTGCCTTCAGGGAGTCGACCGGGACGCTGCCCTTGACGCCGGGACTGGCGACCGCGATCGACTTTCCTCCGCTCAGGATGACCGATTCGAGGAGAATGGAATCCTGGCCGATGAACACCAGATCAGCCGCCGGTACCTTGTAGCGGGAGGCCAGTTCATCAAGCGCATGGGTCCGGGTCCGCTTGCGCGAGAACAGGCCGGTTTCCAGATAGACTACGCCATCGAGCTCGGCACCGGCCCGGCTGATGCGCTGCTGCAGCTCCTGCTGCAGGGCCAGATCGTGGTCGACCGAGCGTCGCGTCGGTCGCCAGCGATGCGGCTGTTCGGCCAGCAGCAGGAGGTGATAACCCCCTCGCTGCAGCGCGACGATGTGCTCGATCGCAGAGGGGTCGATCTCCTCCTGGGCGAGTAGCAGCGCGCGCTCGATCAGAACCGGTGGCTGTCGACGGCCCAAGACTCAGCGCCCCAGACGCGCCAGGTCGGCGATATCGGCGATCAGGCCGCGCAGTCTGGCCAGCAGGGCGAGCCGATTGGCCTGCAGCGCCGGGTCATCGACCATCACCATGACCTGATCGAAAAATGCATCGAGTGAGGATCGAAGGCCGGCCAGGGTGCCCAGGGCGGCCGGGTAATCGTTGCGGTCGACGGCCCCGCGCAGCTCGGACTGACACTGGTCGAGCTTCTCAAAAAGCGCTCTTTCGGCGTCATCTTCCAGTAAATCCTCGATAACGTCGCCGAAATCATCCTTATCGACCTGTTTGAGGAGATTGCTGGCGCGTTTGTAGGCGGCCACGAGACTGTCGGCCTCCGGGGTATCGGAAAACTGCTGAACTGCGCGTGCTCGTGCCATGAAATCGGCCACGGAGCTGGTCTTCCCGGCTTCGGCCGCTTGCACCGTCGACAGGTCCAGACCTGAATCGACGGCGTAGGACCGCAGCCGTTCGGACAGGAACTGAACCACTTCATCGACCAGCTCCGGCTGGATCTCGACGCGCGGCGCCAGAACCCCGGCGCTCGCATCAACGACATCTCTCAGACAGAGCGCGGTTCGGCTGTGATCCAGGATGCGCACCACACCGAGGGCGGCGCGGCGCAGGGCAAAGGGGTCCTTGCTGCCGCGCGGCTTCTTGCCGGCGGCAAACAGACCGACGATGCTGTCGAGGCGATCGGCCAAGGCCAGGGTCTGTCCCTCGGGCGATTCCGGCAAGACCGCCCCGGCCTGACGCGGCATGTAGTGTTCCTCGATGGCACGGGCGACCGTCTCCGATTCGCCGTCCGCCAGGGCATAGTAGCGACCCATGATGCCCTGCAGTTCGGGAAACTCGCCAACCATCTCGGTCACCAGGTCGCATTTGCACAGCTCGGCTGCACGCTGGACGGCCTTGGAGTCGGCAGCCATCGGCGCGGCCAGCCTTTCGCCCAGGCGCTGCATGCGCTCAGCCTTGTCGCCGATCGAGCCCAGCGTGTCCTCGAACAGGATTCCGTCGAGCCGCGTGCTGCGATCGGCCAGGGGGGTCTTGCTGTCCTGATCCCAGAAGAAACGCGCATCGGCCAGACGAGGCCGGATCACTCGCTCGAAGCCGGCGGTCATGGCTGCGACATCCTCGGATTCGATATTGGCTATGGCCATGAATCGTGCCGCCAGGCGTCCGTCGTCCCGACGCAGCGCAAAGCACTTCTGGTGCTGCTGCATCGACGAGATCAGCGCTTCCTCCGGTACCTCGAGAAACGCCGGATCGAAGCTGCCCATCACGGCGACCGGCCATTCGGTCAGGCCGGCATTCTCATCGATCAGCGCCGGATTGTCGTCGATCATCAGTTCTGACTTCGCCGCCAGAGCCTGAATCTGTTTGGTGATTCGGGATCGCCGCGCTGCTGGATCGACCAGGACGAACGCATCCTCGAGCGTCTGCTCGTAATCGGCGGCCGTTCGGATCTCGTGCTGACCGGCGGCATGAATCCGGTGGCCCTGGGTCAGCCGTCCGGCCGTCAGTCCGGCCAGGGTCATCGGAACGACGGCCTCCCCGTGTAGCGTGATCAGCCAGCGGACCGGCCTGAGGAAGCGATCCGATAGATCCGACCAGCGCATCGAGCGGGCACTGGCCATTTCGCGAACGGTTTCTTCCAGCATCGGACCAAGCAGTTCGGCCAGGGAGGCACCCTTTTCCTCGACCCGACAGTGGAGCCGGCGGCCCTGATCGGTGTCGAGCCATTCCAGTTCATCGAAGCGTTTGCCGACACTGCGCGCGAATCCTTCTGCAGCCCGGGTCGGCTTGCCGGCGGCGTCGAGGGCGACCTGCTCGGCGGGTCCGGTGCGATCGATGATCCGGTCGGCCTGGCGCTCGAGCACCTGGGAGAAGCGAACGGCAAGGCGCCGCGGCGTGGCGAATGCCTCAGCCTCGGCCGATTCGATCAGACCGGCCTCGTCGAGACGCCGGCCCAGGCCACCGGCCAGCTGGTCGAGCTGGGATTCCAGCAGGCGGGCGGGCAACTCCTCACAACCCAGTTCGATCAACAGGTCCGCGCGGGGGGTCTGATTCGGGCTCATGCCGCGCTACTCCGGTTCAGGCCCGGAAAACCGAGCGATTCGCGGCGCTCGAGGTAGGCCTCGGCTACCAACCGCGACAGGTTTCGAATCCGCAGGATCATGCGTTGCCGTTCGGTGACTGAAATGGCCTGTCGCGCATCGAGCAGATTGAAACTGTGCGAGGCCTTGAGCACCTGATCGTAGGCGGGCAGCGGCAGACCGGATTCGACCAGTTCCGTGGCCTGGGCTTCGCAGGTGTCGAACCACTTGAACAGGCTGGTGACGTCGGCCCGCTCGAAGTTGTATTCCGACTGCTCGACCTCGTTCTGGTGAAACACCTCACCATAGGTCACAGGTCCGTTCGGCCCGTCGGTCCAGACCAGGTCATAGACCGATTCCACGCCCTGCAGGTACATCGCGAGCCGCTCCAGACCATAGGTAATCTCACCCATGACCGGGCGGCACTCCAGACCGCCGGCCTGCTGGAAATAGGTGAACTGGGTGACTTCCATACCGTTCAGCCAGACCTCCCAGCCCAGGCCCCAGGCCCCGAGCGTGGGCGACTCCCAGTTATCTTCGACAAAGCGGATGTCGTGCACCCGGGGATTGATCCCGACCGCATCCAGACTTTCCAGATAGCGTTCCTGAAAATCGAGCGGTGAGGGCTTCATGACAACCTGATACTGGTAGTAGTGCTGAAGTCGATTCGGGTTTTCGCCATAGCGTCCATCGGTCGGGCGCCTGCAGGGCTGGATGTAGGCTGCGGACCAGGGCTCGGGTCCGATCGATCGCAGAAAAGTGGCCGGATGAAAAGTGCCGGCACCGATCTCCAGGTCCAGCGGCGCGGTCAGCACGCAGCCCTGATCGGCCCAGTAGCGGTCCAGCGTGCGGATGAAATCCTGAAAATTCACGGTTGTCGCCCGTAGCTTGATTACAACCCGCAAGTATACCGGTCGTGCCTGTGGTCCGGTCAGCCCCTGCATTGCTGCTCCCCAAGACAGGGAGCATGGCTGACCCAGGCCTGAAGCGTTATGATGCCGGCATGTCCAGGCTATTGATCATCAAGACCGGATCGGCGCCCGAAGAGGTGGCCAGACTACATGGTGATTTCGACCAGTGGTTTATCGAAGGACTCGGGCTGCAAGCCTCACAGGCCACGGTCATCCATGTGCAGGCCGGTGAGCGCCTGCCTGCAAGCCTGACCGGTCTGGCCGGCGCACTGGTCACGGGCTCTCCTGCCATGGTCTCGCACCGCGAGGACTGGTCGGAGCGTGCCGCATCCTGGATCGCCGATGCGCATCAGGCCGCCCTGCCCATGCTGGGGGTCTGCTACGGACATCAACTCATTGCCCATGCCCTCGGGGGACAGGTCGGACCCAACCCGGCCGGCCGTCGCATGGGCACGAAGCGCGTCAACAACCGGTCGCAGCATAATGACCTGATGGCCGGGCTCGAGCCGACGACTGATCTGCACGTCACCCACCTTGAAGCCGTGTTGCAGCCCCCGCCGGCCAGTCGAGTCACCGCCGACACGGACGGCGACCCCCACCATGGCCTGCATTTCGGCCAACGCAGCTGGGGGGTGCAGTTTCATCCGGAATTCACCGCCGGGATCATGGCCAGCTATATTCATCTGCGATCGGATGAACTGCGTCGCGAGGGGCAATGTCCCGATGTCCTGTTGCGTGAGCTCAAGGACACCCCTGATGGCTTCCGGCTGCTACGACGATTCGTCGACGGCCTGGAACCAGAACCGGCAAAGTCCGGGCCATCGGTAGCGGCCCCTTGAGCCGTATTTAGCATCATTCTTCCCATCCTGATATCCCACGGTCATACCGAATGAAGACAACACTGATTCTGTTGATTGCCCTGCCCTTGACGGTCTGGGCCTGTTTTACCCCGGACCGGGCTGAAATCCTGGCCGTCGAACACCCCGATATCGACTTTGCCAGCATGGCCCATCAGATGCACATGCAGCAGACGATGGACTATCGATTCAACGGGCCTGCCGAGTGCAGCGACGGGATGGCCGATGAGTTTCCCTGTCTGGGCATCGATCTGGCCGGCTGGGTGGAGCTGCCGGCCATCGGCGGCGGCTCCGGATCCGACAACTGGGGTTGGCGTGATCCGGACAGCGGACGCCTTTTTGCCCTGATGGGTCGCTCCAATGGCGTGGCCTTCGTCGAGGTGACCGATCCGGAAAACCCGGTCTATGTGGGAAACCTGCCGCGCCCAGCGGGCGTCGGGAATTCGGTCTGGACGGATATGAAGACCTACCGCAATCACGCCTTCATCGTGGCCGATTCGGTTCAGGGTCACGGCATCCAGGTCTTCGATCTCAGGGAATTGCTGAGTGTCGAGATCCGACCGCCGGTGACCTTCAGCGCCGTGGCGCACTATGATCAGTTCGACGAGGCCCACAACATCGCCATCAATCAGGCCACGGGCTATGCCTATGCGGTTGGCGGTGAGTCCTGCAGCGGTGGCCTGCACATGGTCGATATCCGAGACCCGCTCAACCCCGCCTTTGCCGGCTGTTTCGGCGACGACGGTTACACCCATGATGTCAAATGCGTGATCTACGAGGGTCCGGATGAGCGCTATCGGGGTCACGAGATCTGCTTTGCCAGCAACGAAGATACGGTCACGGTGGTCGATGTCACGAACAAGGCCGAGCCCGTGTTGCTGGGCCGACACAGCTACAGCGAACGGGGTTACACCCACCAGGGATGGCTGACCGAGGATCAGCGCTACTTCGTTCTCAACGACGAGGTCGATGAATTTTCTTTCAATCTGGCCGGTACACGAACGCTGATTCTTGACCTTGAGCGACTCGACAGCGCCCCGCAGGCCGCGGAATACATCGCAGATGGTCTGTCGATCGACCACAACCTGTATGTCGCCGGGGATTTCGTTTTTCAGGCCAACTACAAGCGTGGACTGCGGGTGCTCGAACTGATCGACCCGGCCAGCGCCGATTTTCGCGAGGTTGCCTTCTTCGATACCTACCCGACCAGCGACGGGACAGGCTTCAGCGGCGCCTGGAACGTGTTTCCCTTTTTCGCCAACGATCTGCTGCTGGTCTCCGATTTCAATCGCGGTCTGTTCGTGGTCAGGGTCAGGGATCCCAGACTGATCGGGGCTCTGGAACAGATCTACTCCGACCGTTTTCAGCGATAGGCAATCAATAATGAGCATCGGGCTGACCTTTCATGGAGCCGTCGGCACGGTCACCGGCTCCCGATTTCTGCTTCGCGTCGATGATCGGCGCACCCTGATCGACTGCGGACTGTTCCAGGGCTACAAACAGCTGCGTCGCCGCAACTGGACCGGCCTGCCCTTTTCTCCCTCGGCCATCGACGAGGTGGTGCTGACTCATGCCCATATCGATCACTCCGGTTTTCTACCGGTGCTGTGTCGGGAGGGTTTTGCCAGGGATATCCTCTGCACGCATGCGACCCGAGACCTGTGTCGGCATCTGCTGCCGGACAGCGGGTTCATCCATGAAAAGGACGCCGAAAACGCGAATCGCTACGGCCACAGCCGACACAAGCCGGCCCGGCCGCTCTACACCCGCCAGGACGCCGAGGACAGCCTGCGATTCTTCCAACCGATCGACTTCAATAGCCCCCGGGCGCTGGATGGGCAAACGACCCTGACCCTGCGCCGGGCCGGCCATATTCTTGGCGCGGCCAGCGCGCTGTTCGAGGTCGGCTCGACCCGGATTCTGTTCTCCGGCGATCTCGGCCCGCCGGATTCGCCGACCATGATTCCCCCCGATCCGGTGCCCCAGGTCGATGTGCTGGTGATCGAATCGACTTACGGGAATCGCCTGCGCGATCGGACCGATCCCGAAACCGAGCTGGCCGAGATCGTCAATCGCACCGTGTCACGGGGTGGCACCGTGATCATTCCGGCCTTTGCGGTCGGGCGGACACAGCTGATCCTGCATCATCTGCAGCGACTGATCGAATCCGGCCAGCTACCGCAGGTGCCGGTTTTCCTCGACTCCCCGCTGGCGATCAAGGCCACCGAGGTCTTTTCCAATCACCCCGACGACCACCGCTTGAGTCGGGAGGAAGCCGAGGCGGCCTGCTCCCTGCCGCGCTACGTCCGAGATCCCGAAGAATCCAAGGCGCTGA
>Ga0102934_1000686_pt1 | contig 23025 bp, 18 predicted proteins | sample SalPonR2_A_D1_MG_FD_78175 | JGI IMG/M metagenome (GOLD analysis project Ga0102934, IMG submission 78175) | Salt pond soil microbial communities from South San Francisco under conditions of wetland restoration - Salt Pond MetaG R2_A_D1_MG | ecosystem: Environmental > Aquatic > Marine > Intertidal... | reverse complement strand
GACGGGAAGGACGTGAGGTACGGAATGGCGGAGGTGTACAAGGAAGTGCAGGACCTGCTCGTCCCCTCGGTCATCCCTCGCGACGCCGGCCAGGGCTTCAAGTGCAAGCCCGTGCGCCGGCACTACGCCTTCGAGCTGGAGGAGGTCCCGCGGGAGGAGACTGAGTACCTGAAGGTCGTGTACTCGGCGGGACACGGCCTTCCGTCTCCCGAACGCTGCGAGGCAGGTGGGCGGTACTTCGAGCGTATCTTTGGCGCCCGTACCACTGCCCTGGAACTCTTCTTGCTGAAACGCCAGCTCATGGGCCCGTCCTGGCTCAAAATCCGCGGCCCCAAGCCCGCCCCCTCCTCTGCCACCATCGCCAAGTTTGAGTTCGTCGTGGACGACCCCAAACTAATCCGGCGCATGGAGGCGCCCCCGCCCGCGCCACCCATGGTCGTCATGTCGGTAGCGATCAAGACGGTCGTGAACCCCGCCTCTCAGCTTCACGAAGTGGTGGCCATCTCCAGCATGACCCACGTCGCGGTCAACTGCGACGGCCCCACGGAGACCGGGCCTCACCACATCCGTCAAGTCACGGCCGTCCGACCTCTGGGCTCTAGCGCGGGGCCCGGGCATCCGACGGCTTTCCCGCACGACATGGCCAGGGAGGTGGAGGCGCAGAGTCGAAAGACGCGCATTCAGACGCAGGGGAACGAGCGTGCCCTGTTGAGCTGGTTCTTCCAGCGCCTGCAGACCGAGGACCCTGACCTGGTCGTCGGCCATAACCTTCTGGGCTTCGAACTCGAGGTGCTCCTGTCCCGCGCCACCTCTCTCAAGGTCTCCGTCTGGCACAAAATCGGGCGCCTCCGTCGCGCTAAATTTCCCAACCCCAAGGGTCTGGCCCGGGACATCAACCTATTCGGACTGACCGCGGGCAGGCTGATGGCAGACACCTACCTGACGGCGCGGGAGCACCTCCGAGAGACCACCTACTCCCTGGGCCACCTGGCGACCACGCAACTCCGGCTGCCCCATCCCCGTGCACAGATCGACCCGCTCCAGGTACCCAGCTTCTTTGGCTCGGCCAAGCTGATCGTGAACTTGGCGCAGCACACCGCCTTCGACGCCCAGCTTGTGCAGCGCCTGTGCCTCCGCCTGCAGCTCGTGCCCCTGACCAAGCAGCTTACCAACATCTCGGGTAACCTGTGGGCGCGCACCATCAAAGGGAATCGGGCCGAGCGCATTGAGTATCTGCTCCTGCACGAGTTTCACAACCTCAAGTACGTTACACCCGAGCGGCGGGCGTTCGGCGCCCGAGACGCCCCCAAGGAGTCGCAAGGAAAGGCCCAGAAGAAGAGAGCAGGCGCGGCGCAGGCGGCAGCGGCCATGGAGCACGACATTCCTGAAGAGGAGGACCGACCGGGCGGGGGCCACGGAGGGGGACAGCGCGCGTCACGCGGCCGGCAGAAGCCTGCGTACGCGGGTGGTCTGGTTCTGGAGCCCAAGAAGGGTCTTTACGACTCGTACATTCTGCTCTTGGATTTCAACTCTTTGTATCCCTCCATCATCCAGGAGTACAACCTTTGCTTTACTACCATCAACTGGTCTGCTTTCGCGGGGCCCAGCAGCACCGCGGGAGGAGACCCTCTCGCCAAGACAGCTGGGGACGAGGACGATGTCGGCCTCGGGGCTGATGAAGACGAGGCCGCAGCCGGGGGCGCGCAACTGCCACCTTTGCCGGACACAGCACTGGACCAAGGCATCCTTCCCCGCGTGATTAAGACCCTGGTAGACAGGCGCTCCTCCGTGAAAAAATTGCTGAAGGCAGAGAAGGACGCGGCCAAGAAGGAGCAGCTCGACATCCGTCAAAAGGCACTAAAGCTCACAGCCAATTCCATGTACGGCTGTTTGGGCTTTTCTCATTCCCGATTTTTCGCACGACCCATCGCCGCCTTGGTCACGGCCATGGGCCGCGAAACTTTGCAGCGTACTGTAGACGTCGCCCAGAACCAGTTGTCCCTGGATGTGATTTACGGCGACACGGACTCGATCATGATCAATACCTCGATCGCCTCCCGCGATGAATTTGACTCGGGTACGATGGGAATGAGTGATGAGGACGACAGTGTAGCAGCGCGCAAAGTTAGACTAGAGAAAGATATGGAGCGGATCCGGGAAGTGAAGGCGAAAGGTAATCTCGTGAAGCAGGCGGTGAACAAGCTTTACAAGTCTCTGGAGCTAGAGCTGGATGGGATCTTCAAATGCATGCTACTGCTGAAGAAAAAGAAGTACGCTGCTTTAACAGTTTCCGAGACAGCCGAAGGCACCCTTACATACGCCAAAGAGCTCAAGGGTCTTGATTTGGTGCGGCGTGACTGGTGCGTGCTTTCGAAGGAAACCGGCCGCTTCGTCATCGACCAGATCCTTTCGGGCGAAAATCGAGATGCGGTAGTCGCCACCATTCATAGCTACCTGGAAGAGCTCGCCAAACGTATGCGGGCTGGAGAGGTGGACGTGCGGCAGTACGCGATCACCAAGGGGCTGAACAAAGCTCCCCATGAATACCCGGACGCCAAGTCTCAGCCTCACTTGCAGGTGGCACTGAGCATGATGAAAGCCGGGAAGCCAGTCAATGTGGGGGACCACATAGAATACGTCATCTGTGAGAAGGAAGGAGCCAAAGCGGCCGCGGAGCGAGCCTTTTTGCCGGACGACGTGAAGCATTCGGAGGGCGAGCTGAAAGTGGACGTGGAGTGGTACCTGACCCAGCAGATACTACCCCCGATAGCTCGCCTATGTGAGCCAATTGAGGGGACGTCTGTCGCCACCTTAGCGGAGCGCTTAGGCCTGGATAAGAGCCGCTTCGGGCAAGGTGGCAACGGTGGGAACGCGGGAAACGAGGACGAGGCTTGGGGCTTCACGCCCATGTGTCGGATGGAGGATTCCGAGCGATTCGCCGCCTGTGAAGCTCTCAAGGTTCGATGTTCACACTGTAACCAGGAGGCCGACTTCCCTGGCGTTTACTGTGAGGCACTTGTGGCTGTGGCTGCTGCAGGCGAAAGCAAAGGCGGCGTGGCCAGTATGGCAAGCGGTGGCTTGCGCTCGGGCTTGCTCTGTCCTAATATGAGCTGTCAAGCATTGTATTGGGGTGCGCCGAATGCTGCATCATGCTTTGCACGACTTTTCAACAGGGTCACATTGACAGTGCGGCTGCACGTAAAGAAATACTACGACTGCTGGTTGCTGTGTGATGACACTGGCTGCAACCGCCGCTCTCGCCAACAGTCCGTAGTGGCCACGGCATGCCTGGCTCGAGGCTGTCACGGACACATGGGAATGGAGTATTCCGAGAAAGCGCTTCACACACAGCTCAAATTTTTGGAGACACTGTTTGATGTGAGGCGTGCCAAGGCCAAAAAGATGGAAGCCGGAACTGTGCCCTTACCCCTACCAGACAGCCATGTCCGGGTCCTAGATCTGTTGCACGAGCAGACGCGACAGATCGTCTCAAGCACTGCCTATAACTGGATCCGCCCGTCGCTTTGGAGTATGATATCTGGCGGTGTCAAACATTCCCTACAGTAGAAGCTGAACCAAGAAAAGCCGTGGCTACACCGCTAAAATGTTTTGGAACTTATTGGATGTCCATATCTATCAATGTCAGGTGCGGGGTCATGCGTATGAGACAGGTTTTGTTGTTATCTGAGATTCTTAGTGATCTAAGTTCAGGACTTGGTCGAGTAAAAGCTATGGCGGGCACACAGTTTTCTGTGTGTACGTGGAACAACGAGAAGGCATGGGCCAAGTAGGAAAGTACAGCGAGCATGCAGGAAAGAGTCATTAGCCAACCTGCTGCATTCGAATGCTTTACTTTGTTTTATTTTCGCTCCCCCCAAAAAAGCGCTGAAAAGGACCCCAGAATCGTGACGAACAATGTGAAACGAAGTTGGCATCCTTGCGAGTCGACCCTGTTATCTATCATTCAAAATTTTGAAATTCGAAATTGTTGCAAGGAGGGGCAGCCTCAGCAAGGTTGACATGGAGGCACTTATTGCAGATGGTTTTTGATTTACCTAGTCAAGACTCCTATGAAGTTTATTACATTGATGATTTTCCATATATTTATCCCGAAGGGACGGCATTATGAGATAATTTAGAATGGCTTTCAGCAAGGCCAATCCCAACGTCCCAGGAGTCACCGCAACTAAAAACTGAGTTCTCGAAGTCTAAATATTCTTATCAATGTTCTTCTCAGGTGATATAGGCCAGTGGACTAGGATAAACAACGGGGCGTGTGTATCGCAGGGGCGTCTCATTAAACCCACAATTGACTTGCTCATCACGCTGAGGGATCGCACCGGGAGCGGCCGGGAGAGCTCTCGGTAAGATTACGCAAAGGGTATTTCCTCATCATCTGGGCATTGACTCTTCATTAAAGTGTAGACTTAGATAAGAATGCTTGGAATATGGTCTTCCTAAAAAGGGGGATACGCCAAGTTTTTAGAAAGTAATGTTCAGGGTTTTTGTCTCACGGTTACGCAGGTCTTTCACCTCTGGAAACGTCTTCAAGTTTGGTCGGCACTCTTTCCACCGGAACATCCAACCATATTTTCATTACAATAAACAGGTTGTTAGCGGCATTGTCTCCATGTCTCTAGACGCTGGAGGCTGCGGACGAAAGGCTCGGACTCCATCACCGCACGAGCATCACTTCAAGGACCTGCGCATCGATACAACCTGCCTTTTCCCGGACCAATTCGACGCATTTCTATCCACTTCTGATCAGTACCAAAGCGCTGAAGTATCAACTCCTACAACGCCCAACGCTACGGGTGCTGGCCGGGTAAACTTCGACGAAACAGGCGCAACGACCAATCCGAGCTTCGCGTCGACGAGCTCGGGGCAACAGTACAAGACAGCCTGCCATGTGGTGGGATACGCCCCAGAGGGAACAGCTAGCCGCTGCCGGGTCTGTGGAAGTGGCTTTGAGCCTCACGGGCTGCGGTTTGGTACCTTTTTTTCCCACGCCCAGGGCTTCATTTTCCTACGCTGGCATCATTTGCCATGCCTTCGTCCGCCCTCCAGCCTAGAGGACATTACGACCCTCTCCGGCCACTGTAATTTGTCGCAAGATGATGTTAAGGTGGTGCGAGGCTGGATAGATGGCAATGGTGTCGCACCGGCCTCCTTGCCTCTGTCCCCTTTTTCCGCTTTTCGAAGTAGCCCATCCTTCGCCGACTCGGATCGAGAGAACAAAATACCGGCGTGGCAGACATTAGGGAGTATCAACGATGATCTGTGCAGCAGCGACACAAGCATCAATAGTAATATGAATGGAAATGAGTGGGAGAGCCGTCCTCGGGGCATACGGCCCGGCCAAGCCTCGCCTCTCTCGCCTCCGCTGGTCTGGCCACTTCAAGACCGAATCGTGGAATTAGCTGACACTTCAACGCTGTCGACACCATCACATTCGAGTGGATGCCTAGGTGTTATCGCTAATCAAAGTACTAGTTCTTTCATACCCATCTCGTCTCCTGTTGAAAGTCTATTGATCAGAAAAAACAGCGAGAGAGAAAGAGGGGCACAGGAATTATCCCATGCCGGGCTCTTCTCTACGTCCCCACCGCGAAGTGACTACATGATCGACCGCAACCTTCCCTCCCCACGTGAGATGAGTCGAAGCCGTGGCACGAAGTTCCGGGCGGAAACTCCCATCTTCAGCCTGACTGGCAAAAATAACCTGAAAGTGGGCGAGAGCGTGGAACTGACGGCACAAGAGGAAATGGCGAAAGCGGAGTCCGAAATGCTTCGACAAACTGCCAAAATCGAAAGGCACCGAAGGCAGAGCAGAACGATTTGAGAAATCCTCTATCTTGCATGTACTCGATGGAAATGAAAGTTTGAATTCGTGCCTAATGTGCCAAATGCGGTACACATAAATACAGGAGAGAAATAACACGTGCTTTTGAGAAGCCAGGATATGTTTACTGCAAGCTTTCATTGTTCACGCAGCTGAAATGATTAAAATTGCAATAGAAAAATTTACAAACGAAACAACAAACAACAAACGGAATACTTGCATGGTGTAAGAAAACGGTAAAATTCAGCTTCCTAGACAAAACGTGCGAATCCCTCTTCTTGAGTTTACATTTTCGGATAAGTAAGAAATTACTTTTTCCTCGCAAAATGGGCGCGTCTCTAGGCATCCGACACCTGGCCCTTGACAAATTTGACTTCGATATTCTTTTTCGTCCAATTGCCCATCCCGTCCTGCCCCACCCATGAAACCCTTTCTATTTGTGTCGATTAACTCTCACTCCGTCGTCCGTAACCCGCACGGTGTCGCCCTAGGTTGTTTGCTTTTTGCTTTTGACTCATATCGCCTTCATCTTTTTTGTTTATTTGGCCTCATCATCACAAGCAACGCGTTCGCGGCCTCCTTTTCCTTCCAGCTCCAGGCCCCCTCGAGGCCTTTCAGCTTGATCATGGCCATTTTCTGCTGCTCCTCTTTCCGTTCTCCTTCCTCTTGGTGATGTATCCTTCCACCTATCAATTTCCTCTCTTCTGTAACACCACCACACCCTTCCTTCTTCCTCTCTTGCTCTCCTTCTTCCTCTCCCTCTTCGGCGCTGCCTCCGCTCATGCCGCTCCCCACGCTCGTCAGCCCTCCCACACTTCCCTCTCCCCCCGGCTCCTCCAAGCCCATGAGCCGTCGCAGCCGACCCGGGGGGCCCCGCTGCCAAAGTTCTAGCAAAATTTGATGGTCGATTCCCTGACAGTAACGCTGGAAGTTCCGCGCCCGTTCTGCCTTCTCCTCCTCCGTCAAGTCTGCCCTAGGAACGTAGCCGCCAAAGACGATGAAACGAGCTCGAGGGAAAGGGCGACCACGGGAGGGAGCACACGTGGAGTGGATGAGTCGAGAGTCCCAGATAATGATGGAGCCTTTGGGTGCTACCACCTTTTTCCATTGGCAGCCTTTTTGCTCAAAGTATTTGACATTCTCGTACGTAAGCTGAATGTAAGTGTCCTTTCCCTCTTCCTGCAGTAATTGCTGCTGCTGCTGCTGCTGCTGCTGCTGCTGTCGCATGGCCGCGGAACCGGCTGCTACAGGAGTTGTGGGTGGCAGAAGCGAACGGGGCTCTAGCTCGAGTGTGCCGGGCGGGTGGGAGGCGAAAAATTCGTCGTGGTAGTAGTGAGACTTGGATAGGAAGACGAAGCCATGATCATATAGCGACACATCTTCCAGCACTAAAGTGCACTGTAGCGGAGCCGGGTAGGTGGTGGAGCGGCCTCGGTCGCTGTGCATCCACATCTCTGACCAGTGGTAGTAACCACCCTGGTTAGACGGCGCCCCCTCCTGCGGAGGAATGAAGCCGCCGGGATAATGCTCAGGCGGAAAGCCCCAGAAGAGACCTTGCAGCTGCATGACCAAATCATCCTCCGAGGGAACATCGTGGAGAACCTTGAAAATTTCCACTACTTTCGGTGAGCTTCGGGCTTTGAGGGCGACGCTAAGGTTTTGTTGTGCAGCATCGGAGGGGGAAGAGGAGGCGTAAGTGTCGATGCGGGGACGTTGAATGCACGGCTGCGGGCTAGACAAGCCAGGGTATTTTAAAACAACCTACCTAGAAAAGCACGCAGGTCCTGTATTCATCATCCCCAGAATACTTTTGCTCATGTGCAGGTTTGCGGCGTTGTATTTGTCCCACGTTTTGTTGTCGTTACAGTCGATACCTTGCCGCTTCAACCAACCCCCCATGTCTTCTGCCAGCTCGGCGCACTCCCTTGCATCTAAAATACCTAGAAAAGCGGATACAGGAATTTGAATTTGAGAATGTCATCTTTTAAAAAGGTATTCGCTAAAAAAACCCTGTCCAATCTAACGTCGCATACATCTCACCTTTCGCCACGATGATGCCATCCCGTTCCAGTCGTCGAAGAAGCTCGGCGCGATCTCGCCAGGACTTTTTGTCACCTAGGACAGGGTTGTGTTGGACAAAAGGGAACCAGTGGCCCCAGTCGTCCGGCGGCGCCTGCATAGCTAGCCAGCCAGCACCCCGTGTTCTTCAACAGCAAGGATCGCAGGCTCCCTCTTCTCCCCCCGGGATGACTAGACTTGTGGTAGCACCAGTTGCGCTGAGACGCACAGCGTCTTTGATCTTTCCTTGAAAAATTTAAGTTAATGCACCCCCTCCCAAAATTTCCGCCAAAACAATGCGTCCTTTCGGGTGCGTTAGGAACGGCCCATCGACCCTATTCAGCGTTGAACGGGATGGATGACCGTCGCTTGTTCTGCCAAAAATCCACGAGGGTGAGAAAGCGCTGGATAAGTACTTTGACGGCGATAAATATTGACAAAGGTATTGTGCGACCGGCAAAGAAGGAGAATAAGAGGAGAAGCTTGCGGGTAAAGGCGGCGGGCGATCGCAGTGATCTGCTCGTCTCGGCGAGAGAGTCCGTTGAATTCAAATTCCCAGCAAATAGCCCGCAATTCAAATTCCCAGCAGATAGCCCGCCGGCTTTTTCCCGCCGACTGCCCCGGGGTCTCCGGCCTTCCTGCCGCCTGTATATAAATGGAGAGCCCAGTAGAGCGGAGAAAGGAAGAAGAAGTCTGTAGCTAGTGACACATTTTGTCTGTCTAGAAAATTTGTGTGATTCATTTCAGGGTTCTGAGAAAAGCACACAGCACACACGGTTCTTATCACCAAAGCCTTTTTTCTTTTTTTCACCATCGTAATCGCTCACTACCTTCTTCGCTCTTGAGGAGACTGGTGCGCTCCATTCATCTATCGTCTCGTTGCTCTTTGCGCACACATCCTTGCTTGGCGGCGGGCTTTTGCCCCAATAGTTTCTTCCTGAAAAGGGAGAGGGGGGAGAGGTGGTGTGCCTTGAAACTCTCGAAGACAACTCCTGTTCGCTGTTGCGGCAGTCCTTGTTTCTGCAAGCCTTTGCAAGAGACGTAACTGAAATTATGGAGTTGCTCTGAGGTGCTGTGATAAGGTGGTGACCCCCATTTTTCGACGCAGGAAGAATCTCCTCTAGCCTCAAGCTTCTGGGTCTCTTCGATACACCTCCGAATATGTCCCTCCTTCATTTCTGCTTTCGGTAATATTCTTCCAAAAGCCTGAGTCTCCCTGCACAGAGTGCTGAGATTACATCTTCACTCGATTTTCCACTCTCCTCAACGAGCACACTCAGGTAAAGTATGGCCTTACACAACAGCATACAGACACGAACAAAAACACACAATCACACACCTCGCATCCACTCCAATTTCTTCGTTCCCAAAAGCACACTACCCATGGCGTCTTAAATCAAGCTATGTGCAGACCTGCGACCGACAGACGACCTATTTTTCCTTGCATCTCTCTCGCCCGCAAAATTCCTTTTCGTGTGCTTTTCAAAGCTGGTGTGATGCCGAGGAAAGCATGCCTAGATGAGATCTGCCACATCGCTGGGCATCTCCTCAATCTGGGTGTTGTAAAAGACCTCGATGTCCTTCATGTATTGTAAGTCACCCTGCGTCACAAAGTTGATGGCCACCCCCTTGCGCCCAAAGCGACCCGACCGACCGATGCGGTGGATGTAGTTCTCGCGATTAGTGGGGAGATCGTAGTTGATGACAAGCGAAACCTGCTGCACGTCGATGCCGCGCGCGAGAAGGTCGGTCGTGATGAGGACGCGTGAGGAGCCCGAGCGGAACTCCTTCATGATCACGTCTCGCTCCCTCTGGTCCATGTCACCGTGCATGGCCGAGACCGTGAAATCTCGCTTCGTCATTTGCTCCGTCAGCCAGTCGACCTGAGAGGGCGAACCATTAGAGAAAGCTTAACTAAAACATGCCAGCACGGATGTATATATATTGCACCCACTTATTAATTTCACCATCGAGAGACATTTCCCCCAACTAGATCATCTCACCATCAATAGCTTCCTAAGTCCTGAGCTCTTACCTTTCTCCTTGTATTGCAGTAGATGATGGCCTGAGTGATCGTGAGCGTCTCATACAAATCACAGAGCGTGTCCAGCTTCCAGTCCTCGCGTTCTACCGCCACGTAGAACTGCTTGATCCCCTCCAGTGTGAGCTCGTCGCGCTTCACAAGGATGCGCACGGGCTCTCTCATGAATTTGTTGGTCACCTCCAAGACCTCTAAGGGCATGGTGGCCGAAAATAGGGCGCACTGCACCTTCTCCGGGAGGAACTTGAAGACGTCATAAATCTGCTCCTTGAACCCGCGCGATAGCATCTCATCCGCCTCGTCCAGCACGAACAGCTTCACATACGACATCTTCAGCGCCCGCCGATTGATCATGTCGTACACTCGCCCCGGCGTGCCCACCACCACATGTACACCGTTGCGCAGCTTGGCAATATCTTCCCGCACCGCCGTGCCTCCTACACAGGCGTGCACCTGTAGCGTCTCCACGAAGTCGCCCAGCGAGACAAGGACCTTTCTGATTTGTAGGGCCAGCTCTCGCGTGGGTGCTAGGACCAACGCTTGGCATTCCCGGATTGAAGTGTCGATAGACTGGAGGATGCTGATGGCGAAGGTCGCCGTCTTACCCGTCCCTGTCACACGAACATGGCGAGATATGGTTCAGGACAACCAGGGAAAACACCAACCAGATGAACAATCAGAACAATGGGTGGGCAGTAGACGTGAAGATATTCGGGTGCGAGTTGGGTCAGGTTGTCAGAGATGAATGCTTGTCGTCAACGCGCGCAGCGCTAAGACTCGAAAGATGGTGTTTAAATTTCACAATCATCATTCCCACACTCGCCCCTGTCCGCCGACGTCCCATCCCAGAACTTTATTCCTTCCGAGCCCGGCGCCCACAGGCAACTTCCACAGCAGTCATTCTTCCACCCGTCCTACTCAGGGCCACTGACCTGATTGGGCTTGTGCAATGACATCACGGCCCATAAGAACAGGTTTCACCGCCCGCTGTTGGATTGCGGACGGCTTCTCGAAGCCGAAAGCGTAGATGCCGCGGAGGAGATCTTCGCGCAGGTCCATGGAGTCGAAAGTCTCCACGCACTCATCCCAGTTTGTGTCTATATCGGCGGACGATGGTTGCTGTGAATTTAATCCCGGTCCATCCGCCGAGCCCGAGGCGGAGACAGCGGCTTTCGGATCGGCAGCCATGCTTAAAGCGCGATGGCGGAGATGGTTTTAGAAAATGCTGTGGTCAAGGAGGAGGGGTCGGAGACAAAAAAAAAGCGGTGACGAATGATATGATTTCGAGAAAGTCGATTCCTACCGTGAAGACAAAAAGCGCCTTTGCGATCATTGTGTTGCACAATAGTGTTGTGAGTTTCCACAGCACGCAACATGCACCTGCTCTCATTCAGAGCCATGTAATGCGCTCCACCATGGCCACCTTGTCTCGACTTGTTTTTCATACGCAAAACAGTCATTCTTTGAAAGTCCCAAGCCATGGTCAGACGGTCACCTACTTATCAAACGCATTTCTGTGGGCTTTACATATATGCCTCCACAAAATCGTCCCAGTCAGGACAGCAATGGTGCCAGGGTCCGTCTCACCCAAGAGGAAAGGAGAAGATCTCTTCAGGGCCGTCCATTAGCCCTTCATAGCTTAGTGTTCCTCGAAAATGGAAATGGCGTCAAAGTTCTGTACTGTCCTTTCTCGAACTCGTTCTTCCGATACGATAGGCCGCACATCATTCCCAAAAGAAGACACAGTGAAAGTGGGCGCGAAGGGGAATGGTGCGGAAGGGGGGAAACGAGGGCCAAGAGGAGGCAAGAGAAGGCCGGTGCTGGAGCATGACTGAAAGGACTCAAATTTGGCGCGAAGGGCCCAGCCGCCGCTTCATTTTATTTTTATCTTCCTCTCACGCCAACCTACATCACAATTTTGACGTCCTCGGCCGTACGGCATATGCAGGGGCAGCCAAGACATAGTCGTTTGCCACTTTGGGGAAAAAAACTCCCGAAAATGTGGGCCATTCAGTGTCGTGGGAATGCCGTGCCCTTGCACACCTACAGACGAGCTTGGGGAGGTGCAGAGTGCAAGATTGGAGGTCACTCCCATGACCATTTGAGAATGCTACCCTTAGAGCCACACGTTTTGGGCCAAAATGAACTTCTAACCTTGGGAGCTGACAATTTGCGCCGTTTTGCGGTGACAAAAGGACCTTCCACAAAGCTTTTGGAGGGCTTCCGTGCAAGTTCCAATGCGACGCGGACTTATCTCCGACAATCAACATCAATGTCGTCTTCGGGGGTTTTGCCTCATTCGGCTCTAAGTAAAGCAGCAGACAACATGATGAGTGGCCTTCATGAACGCCCCGCACCTCGTGGGCAAGATCAACGGAATGGTATTCGTGGAGAGTTTCTTGGATCATCCAGTACACATCATGTGTCTGAAGTTTCACATGATATGTTCGCGCCAGTGCCATTCCAGCATGACTGCAAAGCTACACTTTTCCCGACTGATGATGATGCTTGCGACCCCCTGTTTAACAAAAAGATTAAAAAGTCGATTGCGCAAGCAGGCGCTGCAGCAGTTGTGACGAGCACTGTCTATCAGGCAGTTAAGCATCACAAGCACAAGAATGACAGGCAATCGGCAGGCGATGGCAACATATCTCAAACGATCGAGGAGAAACGCAAGCGAGCAGGGGAAAGTGGGCCGTTGACAGAGCCCACGGCAGAGTTTATGGCAACGGATCCGTGGAGAGGTGACGAACCAATTCAAGAGCCAACGCTGGACACTGCCGAGGCGTGGAGCACATTGCTACGCACTGCTCCCGCCTGGTCGCAGCTACGATTGTACTCTTTTATCCGGTCACTAGGTAAAGGTTCTCATGCTGAAGCTCTTCTGGTCGAAAAAGGTTCGTACGAAAGAGACAAGAGAAAAAAATTGTGTGTTCTTAAAGTGAGTAGTTTTTTGCCTGAGGCGATAAATGAAAGCCGACTGCTGAGTGTCCTATCGGCAAAGAGTAATATTGCCCATCCGTATGTTGTACGCTTGGAGGATGTCCATGTGGAACAGTTTGGAACGAGCCACTTGGCTTTCTTACAGTTAGAGTATTGCGAAGGTGGAGACTTGGACACTTATGTGCGGGGGCGAGGAACTTATTGCCGGCACGCATTTGATGACGTGCACATACATTACATCGCGAGCGAGTTGTTGGCCGGCCTAGCATCATTGCATGCCCAAGAAATCGTCCATCGGGATGTCAAGCCAGCGAACATACTCCTTGGGACGGATGGTGATGTGAAGCTTTGTGATTTTGGTGTTGCCAGCCAATATAGAGACATTTGGCCCGATGGGTCATATGTTCCTGCGGGATCACTAGCTTACATGAGCCCAGAGATTCGTCAAATGCTGTCATGTGCATCGGAAAGGGATCAATCAACATATAATATTGCCACAACTAGAGAGCTACCGGTCCTGACTTTAACAGGAAAGGTAGACGTCTGGGCATTATCTTGCGTTGTGTATGCCTTGTGTCTGTCTATCTCTGAACCCAATTTGGTCGATGTACCTCCCTTGCAAGCGGTCGCTGAGGTTTGCGATCACAGAGGATGGCCTCCGTTTAATGCTTCCCATAAAATTTCAAGTAAAGATCCTGGAAAGGAAGCCAATGAGATATGTTGGCTTTTGGTGTTGGGTCTGCAGCCAAATCCAGAATTACGCCCTTCTGCAGAAGATTTGAAAAAGTTCGTGTCTTGTTCTGAGAAACAAACCAATATTGAATGGTTGGCTCGTCTGTAAAGGAGATTAGTAAATGCACCGTGTTCATAAATACTGTACATGATGCTTTCAAATTTGAGAAAGAAGTCGTAATACAATGTGATGGAGGATTTTTGTGGCTTGTATCTCATTTTGATAGACACGACAGATACTGAATTTCTTTTCTTACGATCAATCTACGAATGTACACATTTCTTGTTGGAGTAATGTGCACGGAAAACAATGATCACAATCTTGAAAGTGCCCCCGTTGTATCCACTATGTAACGATAGCATACGGAAGTAAGAAATTCAGGTAAGTACGATTTATCCAGCAGAAAATGCTCGCAAATGGCTCGACAGAGAGCCAGAGCACGCTTGTCTTCGTACGATGTTGCTCTTGAACGTAATTTCTGGACCTCCTCGCTCAGAAGTACTTTGATTAGAGATGGCGTCACGACTAGTTCTGGTTGATCATCGAGCTTGACCTCATGCCGAAGCCATTGATGAACCTGTACTCGAGAGATCTCTGCTGTAGCGGCATCCTCCATCTGGTGGGGGAAGCAAAGGTACATTTTTTGAAATAAGGAATGTATGAAAAATTGAAGGATTAGATATCTTGTCTCTTTGTTTCCTCAAGTGTTTCCAAGTGGAGGATGAACACGTCAAAAGTATTTGCTACGTGATACTCCATACTGGTAGAACCAAAAAAATACAGTTGCGAGAACGAGAATAATAAGTCCGCTACAAACTTAACTCACCTTATTATGGAGAGGGATACAACCTATGCCTTTGAGCCAAGCTTTGGTGTATTCGAGTACTACAAAGATATTCTCACGCAAACCATTCAGAGTCGAAGAACCCGCAGACGGCAGACGAAGGAGATCTTCAGCAGTAATAGGTACAGCAAGAGGTCTTACATCGTGAATTTGATTCTTGGTTGGCATGTGTTGATCAAAAATCTTGAGAGCTAGAGGAATAAGACCCGGCTAGAAGGTAAAGTGTTAGAACATGATGTGTGAGCGGAATTGATGCCAATTGAAGTATATCAAAGCCGCCAATTAAAATCGTCAGGGACAATGCATCTGGGGAGAAAAATTTAGTGGTGTGTAGCTTTCACTTACATGGGCAACCCAAGTCCCATCATGGCCTGCCAGGACCTCTCGCAACTTGTCTGCTCGTACACTTTCCAAAGCTGCCTCAGCCTCGTTTCCTCCGCTTCGAATAGGAATCTGGGCGGCCATACCTCCCATTGCAAAAGTTCCCCTCTTATGACATATGTGGATGAGTGTGGTCACATAGGCCTGCATAAACGGCGATGTCATGGTGAGATACTTCCGATCGGGGGTAATATAATGAGGCGAAGCTTTAAGCCGCTTGATGTAGCTGAAAGCATAATCCCATCGGCCACAGTTCAAGCCTAAACTATGCTCTCGTAGTTCATAGAGGATTTCCTCCATTTCAAAAGCCGCAGTCAGTGTCTCTATCAAGGCCGTGGCTCGAATAGTCCGACCCGGAAGTCCCATGATTTGTTCAATACAAGAGAAGACATCATTCCACCAGCGAGCCTCCACATGATACTCAATCTTTGGGATATAAAGATATGGTCCTATCATGGAGTGTAAGGATGCAAAGCCAGGTAAAATGAAATTGAATTTCTGGCATTTTAAGACGTGGTTTTGACATGTAGTAACTGAAATTTAGACCAGGTGGATTTCTAAATATGTTCAATAAATTATGGGGCTCTTGGTAGGATAGGAAATACCTGCTTCAAAATGTTTATCACATACCTACCTCTGCCTAAGTCGACAAGATTGCGTGCGTTGTAAAATAAGTAAACGGCCAGATCAAAAAGTCCTGCCGCCACTGGCTCTCCGCCTACAGTGACATGGGCCTCGTCAAGATGTAATCCTCGGGGTCGAACGAAAAGTGTAGCTGTCTTTTCTTTCAGTTGATAAATCCGTTTGGGGTTGTCTGGCGCTGTGTACACGATGGTGCCCCGAACAGCGTCGCGAAGGTTAATCTGCCCGTTTATCATATTTTCCCAAGTCGGGGAAGAGGAGTCCTCAAAATCCGCCATGTAGACCTTGGCACCTTTCCAACGAATAAGGTAGATAGAGGACATCAAATTTTTGAGTGTAGATTAAATTTATCGTCCTCGCTGCGAATATTTCTTACCGCTATTAAGTCCATTGATAACCATCTTCCGATCTACCGGTCCAGTGATCTCGACACGGCGATCCTGGATGTCGGTCGGGATGGGAGCGCAGCGCCATTCTGGATCATCACGGATGGACTTAGTGGCTGGTGAAAAGTGAGGCAGGACACCACCGTCGATCTCGAGAGCCTTACGAGAGCGCTCAAGGAGCAGGCCTTGCCGCCTCGGCTCGAACTCGTAGTGCAAGAAGGCCAATATACGACGCAGTTCAGGAGGAGAGAGTAATGCAGCCTGCTCAGGAGTGAGGGTCCCAAGATAACGCACCTCGGCTAGGGAGGAGTTAGGTTCCAAACCTCGCACAGCCGACGCCGAGGCCGTGTTCATGTCTGTAATTGATGTTGAAGAGGCTTATAGCAAAGCCGGAAGGGAGAGGACAGAGGGAGCTACATAAAAAGGTTATTGCTATATCATCTAGCATCACTGCCTTTGAAGTATATTATTTCTGTTGAGCATGGATTCATATGGATTAAAGTGTGACACTTTTTTTCCTTGGCACAATCTCAGCTGTTCCGGGCACGGGCACGGGAACGTCGGAGAGGTTGCGGTCTCGCCGAAGAACGAGACGCCAATATGCCCGTGAAAGCTGACACAGAGGAAATCCACGACTGAAGATAGCCATTATTTCATCCCAACCGCCCACAAGGTCACATCGTCGCAGAGATTTTTAGGGAAGGACTAGTTCGTGCACAGATATTCTGTACACAGCCAGCCCATCCTTGCAGCTCTCTCTCACCAAAGCGGATACTTGCTGCTGAGGACTTGGAGGTGTCTCGGACTGAATTGCCGCAAACGCACCGCTGCCTTACCCCTTGATCGCACATAAGGGTCTATCTGCGTCTACAGCTCTCACTGTTGGAAAGCCATGGAAGGCCACACCAAGTTCTCTATTTCTTCACGCACGCATCCGTCCTTTGTGCCACCTCTCTCCCGTCCCCCAGTCCTTCGATCAGGGGGCAGACCTGCCACAACACGCGCCACCCGGCCCTTCCTCCCGGCCCCAGCACACTTGCATTGTAATGTCTGGAGTTCCATATTAATTGCCGAAACAACGGCTGATTTTGGACCCGTTAATCCGAGTTTTGAGGCTCGTCTAGACGTGGGAGCGCTCTTTTCCTTGGTAATCATGTCCTTGGTGGTTGCGCTATTTTGGGCACGTGTCATCACGGCGATCACTGATAGGGAAAAGAGAGAGAGCCTGGAAAGAATACAGCGAGAAATTCGAGTGAAAAAATTGACGGGGAGATTCGACGGCGGGGATGAGGAAACACTGCGCCTTGCCGAGGAAGAGCAGGCGAGGCCGGCACTGGGCGAGGTCGGCTCTTTTTTAAGGAAGTTTCGGTTGGTCAACGAAGGACGGCGTATCAAGGAGGACGGAGGTGCTGATGACAATAGCACCGAGTGAAGCGGAGGCTGGTAAACTCGGTGCAAAAGCATCATTTCACCTCCTGACACGTGGCCGTGTCAAGCAAAGGGTATCATGACAAGGCGCTCAAGAGGAGTTACACGTTATTGGATGTTTGAGCTTCAGTGCACTGATCGATGAGGATGAGGTGTTTTAATACTTTGTTTTGACGAAGAATACTGCGCGAACTTCAGTTATGAAAGATGATCGGAAAGGGTACCAAATAATTCGAGAAGAACACAACGATTTTGATCATTCTCCTTTAAGCACCTGATGAAAAATCCTCCTTCTAGGAATAGGGGCAACTGGCTTATGCTTCGAGTCTGTATCATGCAAGGGCCTGGCTAGGAAGCGCCAAGACGCAGCTCTTTATGCTGTTGCCCACAACTATGGCGTGTTAAATTTTTATCTTACCTGTAACGCTTACTTTGTTGCTTATACTGCATTGATCGCTCTCCTAGTCTTACAACCTTAACTTATACTTTGTAAAAGTCATTTCATCTTAAGATATTTAATTTTTAAAAAAATTGAGGAGCAGCGCTCTAGCAAAACGTCGGGAAAAAAAAAAGAGGAACCAGACGAGATGACTAACTAAAGCCGCTACAAGAAACGAAGGTGTACGGCCTCAGCCTCTCGATGAGCATTAGTAATAATTACTTATTTTGGGAAGTTATATATGCTCTGAATTCTTTTTGGACATAGTAACGCGTTTCATGGGCAACTCTAAACAGGAGAACGGAAAAGGGCAGACATTAACTTTACTTTTTGAAAGAAAGCAACTTTAACGGCGAAAGTCACGCCCTTGGCGAGGAAAAGCGCAGCCAGTGGAGCCCGAAGACAAACCGGCCGGGAGGGGGGATGAGGGAGGGGTTTGATGCAGTGTCTTTGATTATGTGGACATGGTAGACATTATTCAATGCGTATATCTTGTGGTCCTTCCACGTGAATGATAACTCACACTGCCTCCCTCATCATAGTATCTTCCCCAGGTCGACGCAAGCTGGCAATCCTCCCAAGCCTTAGCCAGGTATGTATGTGCTGTCTCGGGGGGGGCCGCCACATGGTATTTTTCTCAGACATACGACCACTTACTCGTTATAATGCTTGAGGAAACTTGGTGACGTGCTAGACATTGTTCTTCGATGTGACCAAATGAATACCTGGGGCACCAAGGGCGCCATCCCTTTCACGGTTTCTCGCGCTTTTTAAGTCTTGATGCGCTCACGTCTCCGCACCACATGCTGATTGACCACAAAAAATGAAGCCGCAATACGCTTACGGGTGTCATAATATTCTCTTGTTCTGGCTTGGAGCCTTGACGACCCAATCAGTCCCCCTCTTTCATCACTGAGGGTATCCTGATAGTTTGACGTCGAAAAGAGAAATTGAGACGATAGCCTAGTGATGTGTAGAGGCTCCACCGCAATCACTTCTAGCACCGTCTCGAAATGTATAGCATCCCATGCCTCGCTTTTCGGGCTGCTGGACTGTAGTATTATTTTTGCCACGTACCATCCGAAGGCTTGAGATAATCGCTTTCTTTGCGAAACGAAGCGGGACATTGACGAATTTCTAACGTCGACCTCGTCTTTATTCCCTTTCTATGTTCATAGGGGAATGGGGGAAGATAATTGCAGCGTCACGCCTGGAGATGCACGGGTCCGGCTCCGTTTCTTCACGCGAGACCCTACTATTCGTGTCAGCGAAGCCCCTCTGGCTGTACCTGTCTCTCTCAACAGGCGGGGGCTTTCCGAGGTCATCGACCATCTTCGCGGGAAGGCCGCAGAAAGTGAAATAACGCGAAATAAGAAGACACATAGAGGGTATGATTTCGTGATCGAAAACCAGCTCTTGCGGTGTCCTCTGGAGAAGTTTCTGCGCGCCACCGGGATCTCCACGGAGTCGAGCGTGGATGTGGAGTATTTCCGAACGCTTCAGGCACCAGTGCAAGGTTCTTCTAGCAAATCAGAGGCGGCGTGGGTGGGGTCGCTCGTGGCTTGTGAGGGGAATGGGGGGGAGGACATGGTTTTAGCTGGGGCTTTCGATGGGAGTCTGCGATGTCACTCAGCGCGGGGCTGCGTCGAGCTCGGGGGGCGCTGGCTCCATGCTCATCGTGGACCGATCAAAGCGATGGCAGCGTTGGAGCCCGGAGCCCAGGAACAAGAGTCTGGGGCATCAGAGAGAGGCGTCGTGACGGTGGGAAAGGACCAGGTGGTCAAGGTGTGGCAGGTGCTGGTGGGAGGGAGGGGCGAGAGGAAGGGCGGGAAGGAGGCAACGGTGCGTCCTGTGAGCACCCTGATCGGACACGAGAATAGCGTGGAGTGCGTGGCTGTGCGTGGGAAGGAACAGGTGCTGAGCGGCGACTGGGGGGGGGTGCTTTGCCTGTGGAAGATAGACAAAGAGGAGAGGACCCCGGTTACCGCACCCTCCTTCACCAGCGTCCACAAAAGGAAGAAGCGTAAAGTTGTCGAGGGAATGGATGACGAGGATGCATCACCGCCAATTCCCGGCATCCATGCGCCCGTGTCGCTCTTCAAGGCTCACGCGCAGTGCGTGAGCGGCGTCAAATGGCACCCTAAGGAGTCCCTGGCCTTCACCTCCTCCTGGGACCACTCTGTCAAAATCTGGGACCTCGAGCACCAGAACTGCGTGCAGACGCTTAATGGGAGCAAGGTCGTCACCTCCTTTGCCATTTCATCAGGCAATCTTCTCGGCGCAGGGCACCCCGACGGACGGCTGCGGATATGGGACGTGCGCTCCGTGGAAGAGAAGCAGGGCATGACGCTAGCGGCCCCCGGAAAGCGGGTCATGGCAAGCTGTGGCTCCTGGATCTCTGGCGTGGCATGGCACCCGCAGCGGGACAACGTGCTTGCAGCTATCTCTCACGACGGGTATCTTCGCGTCTGGGACCTGCGGGCCACCAAGCCCCTTCACACCCTCCGCGCGCACGAGGATAAGGCTCTTGCCCTTTGTTTTGGGCGGGCTCGTGATCAGTTGGGGATGTGGGCCATCTTCACAGGGGGTACAGACGGGGTTGTTCGCCGATTCGAGACTTCGTAAAATGCAGCGTGACTCCTCAGACACCAGAAATTTTGCGTGTTATTCAAAAGTACTGCGGGATGATTATTAATCATTTTTGTGAATTCCCAACTTCGTTTTTGTACTTGTTTCCTTTCGCTTGGATGGCACGTTTTGGCCCGTAAGGTACGCAAAGAGACTCGATGTGGTGATCCTTCGTCTTCACACGAACACCTCGGGCAGATATTTGAAAGGGGCAATATATTTAGACATGAAGAGGTGACCCTAGCGTAAGCGACATGAAGAGACTGGTAATCTTGAGCCTCGCTGTAGAGCTAGCTGATTCCGGACGATGCTGAAGGTGGGCATCGGACGGACGGACGACTCGGCGACGGGTGCCCGAGTCAAAGGCATGGCAAAGCATCAGCGTTAGTAAGAAATGAATTGTCTTGCTACGAGTGTGCCTTGTTTACCACCGATGACCTCCGAGGCAGACAAGTTCGTCCTCAAATGTTGATACTAGTTCAGTTTTTGGAACACACATTAAAGGAAGGACAAGAAGCAGCTCGTTGGGCCAATGTCTGCCCCTTGTGAGCTACACAGCTGTGCAGTACGATGACACGGCTCGCAAAGCGACTGGGGGGCACTGGAGGTGGAGCCTTGAAGTCGTTGCTCTACATCAGTGCGAGCACTTCCTTACCCGCCATCGGACCTGCCGGAGCTTTAGGTAGGCAAAGCTCACTGATCTTCTCCTGCATGCTCTAAAGGCCCTCCCTGTCCCCCCTCAGAAAATCACGCTGCCAAAATAAATTGCAGGAGTACTGAACTTCATGCAATTGTTTTAATCTCCACAACGACGCATGAGTAAAAAGACGGGCAACCTTTTTTAATTGACAATCGTGGCAAATTGTGATAAAGACAAGCTTTTTTCTTTATACAGACACTTGCCCCTCCTGATACACAATTTTCTGATTTTTGTCCGCTTCAAATTAGTCCCATATTTTGTAAATAGTCGATCAAATCTAATCTTTACTAGGAGTCCTCTCTCTTTCCGGTGCATGCACCGTCCGAAATGCTCCCACAAAAACGGAGGTGGGTCTGGAATTTTCTGAAGCCGTGTAGCTCAGGGAGCTGCTTGAGGCATCGAGCTGTTGGGGCCATCAAGGCTTCCGCACTCCGCTGCCGCCTGCTTTGCCAGTCGCCGCCTCTCCCGATGCTCCATTTTGACGGTCCGCCACTGCTCTTCCAGCTCCTGAAGACGCATGATCTGCTCTTTCTCTGCGGTCCGTACTTTTCGCTCGAAGTCGGCCATGTCGCGCATGTGCTTCTCGAGCAGCTTCCTGTGGCTTTCCTCTTTCTCCTGCCTTGACTTCCTCATATTCTCCAGCCGGATGGAGAATGCTTTCTGTGACCGCTGCAGGCCCTTCTCGTAGTCCGAGCGCAGTCGCGTTATTTCCCCGTCACCGTCTAGGTCGTCTCCCCCGTCTCCCCGCTCCCCTGTTGACTCGTCATCCGAGCTCAAGACGAACGAGGCCGTGTGAGAGGCCCCTCCTTGGAGGTGCGAGGGAGCGTGCGAATGAGAAGAAGAGTCAAACTCCTCTCCTTGCGACGCCGCGGGACTCAAACGATGCAGATCATCGTCAGAGGGTGGATAGAAATGCTGTAGATGAGGAGGAAGGCCTGTCATTTGCCATCGCCCTGCTCTTCCTCCCCCGCCTGCTCCTTCTCCACCACTCCATCCCCCGTCGCTGCTCGCGTCGCTGCGAATGTGGTGAGATCCGCCACCCTCCTGTCTCCTGTGCTGCTCCTCTAGTAGTTGCTGCTTCACCAAAGCATCGGCCGAATGGTTCCGAGAGTGCGCCTGGCCCTGGTGGTTGCCGAGACTGTCCAGGCTCAGGTCTGGCTGGAACTGCCCGCTAGCACGCATCGCCGCCAGGTGCGCCATGTTATTCGTGGAGAGGGAGCGCGACAGGCCTACCCGACACACCTCCCTCTCTTCTTCTGCTTCCCCCCGCCCCCGCCCTTGCTCCTGCTGCGGCTCTCCGTACTGTCCAACATTCATCGTTCCCGAGACCCCCTCCATAGACGAGGAGCGCTGAAGATCGGTGCTGGGCGGCAACATCTCCGCCCGATCACGCCGCTCTCTTGCCTCCTGCGCCCGGGCCCGCCGCGACTCGTCCGCGAGCCGGCGGATGGTGGCGGCCACCGGCCCCAGATCGGAGGCAGGCAGAGCGAGCTCCTGCACCATCTCCTGCGCGACCTGCGAGGCGTCGTCGTCGCTCAGATGGAAGTCGAACTCGATATCTCGCAATTTGCCCTTCATCTTGGCGCGGATCACCAGGCAAAGCACGTCCGACGACGCCCTGGCGCCCGTATCCCCCACGCGGACCTGCACCGTGGGCGCGGGTCTGGGGGCGGAGGACGCCGAGGGTCGCTGTTGCTGCTGGGTAGGCCCCCTGCCCGGACTTCCGCCCCCGTATCTCGTCTGAGACAGCTGCGGGTGGGGCTGGTGCGGCACCGGGGGATTGCCCTCTGTGGAAGACATGGCCGGGCTGGAGGATGCGCCGCTGCCACGACGGGCAGCTCCCCCCGGCCCCGGGCCGCCCCGACTACCGGCTGCAGCGGAGGGGGGGGGGGGCCCGGCCCCGTTCCCGGGCAGAAAAGCCCAGCTCCCGGGGGCTGGGTGGGGGGGGGGGCGGTGGGGG
>Ga0102934_1000685_pt1 | contig 23029 bp, 21 predicted proteins | sample SalPonR2_A_D1_MG_FD_78175 | JGI IMG/M metagenome (GOLD analysis project Ga0102934, IMG submission 78175) | Salt pond soil microbial communities from South San Francisco under conditions of wetland restoration - Salt Pond MetaG R2_A_D1_MG | ecosystem: Environmental > Aquatic > Marine > Intertidal... | reverse complement strand
CGTCCCCCCATTCGCTCCTTCCCCCCCTTCCTCACGCCTGCGCTTCCCCCCCGCGCTCCTCCCCTCGGCGTCGGCCCATCCCCCCTAACCCACCCTCCCGCGTGGGGGCGTGGAACGGCTTCTCTGTCACCCGGCAACGTAATGACAACAAGACCGTCTGCGGCTGTGCCCCCAAGGAGAGAGGGACGTACAGGTGCACCCCCGGGGCCGAAGAGGAACAGGGAAGGAGGGAGGGAGGGAGGGCGGGAGGGAGGGAGATGACCCCCTGGCCGATGTCGCGGCCCTTGTAGTCCGTCAGCTTGATCAGGAGGTGGCGGGTGAAGGCGGGTGCGACGATGGCACGCACGGTCATGGACAGGCCTTGGGAGGTGGGGGACTGAGAGGAGGACCAGGGGGAGGAGGGGAGGGAGGGGAGGGGGAGTGCGAAGGCGTCAAGGGGTGAGATATCAGTGGAAGCGAGGAAAAAAGATTCTGCTTCTGCTTGTCGAGTCGAGACCCGAACGCTTGCCCCCACGACATGTGCCAGACGAAGGACAGCATTGAGCCCCGTTTTCTCCATCTCTCCTCCCCTCCTGGTTTCTATCCCGCACCCCTACTTTCTTCAGTACCTGTTCATGGGCAAGCTGCAAGGACCTGTGAGAAATCCGATGCACGCTGTGGACGAGATGGGTGATCGTTTCTTCCTGACTTTTCCCGTCTTTCTGCCGAATCGGGCTCGACTCCCCGCCTGCGCTGGAGGCTGAAGGGAAGCGTGGAGGGAGGGAGGGAGGGAGGGAGGGAAGGAGGTGGGCGGTTGAGGGAACCAAAAATCGTGAACGTCTTAACATAGTGCTTATCATAACATTGTCCTCATCTCGGGAAGGCGCCTTTTTCCTCTCCTGATTCTTTTGCACGATTCATTGGTCTCTCCGTCCACGCTTTCCTTCCTTTCGCCCTCTCTTCTTACCACTATGGCCGCTGCCCGCCCTCCGGGCCATACGAGGCATGTCCAGGAAGGATTCATCGAGGGCGATGCTCTTTCTATCCCAGGCGAAGGGGTCTTCGGCCGAGACGGGGAACAGGACCTGGAGTGAGGAGTTGGGGGGGGGGGCAGGGAAGAGGAAAGAAGGTTGGCACGCCCGATGCTCGGCTTTCCCTCGCCCTCCTTCCTTTCCTCCCGCCGGACCGTCATCTCGTCATATTCTGGCACGTCGATGTCGTTGTCGTCGCTGTCCCCAACGAGCAACAGGTGCGTGAGCTCGACCGTCCAGATGGCCAGGGCCCCCGTGTAGGGCTTGAAGACGGGGCGGAGGTGGGAGTTCGATGCCTGCAGCGAACGTGAAAGGCAATGGGTGGGAGGCGCGTGGGGCGCGGGGAACAAGGGCGGAGGGGATGGGGAATGCTTACGACAGAGAGTAATAGAAAATGCTAGAAAGCAATTGAGACACGAAACTGGACAAGGACAAAGGAACCATGGAGAGCGAAAGGGAGTGGGGGAAAAAGACGACGGGCTGCCCCTCTCAACCCACTTGCAACAGCGGCGAAGCTCTTGGACCGGCCAGGACCGCGTGATACAGCGGCGAGGAAGAGGGAGGACGGGCTCTTTTCAGGTACGCGCTGTGAAAACGCGAGGCGACTGTGGAGAGGAAAGAACTAGAATAGGAGGTGGAAGAGGCGCCCAGGGGGGCAGGACGCGCGGGGCCGTTCGCAGAGATCGCCTCCTCGCCACGCGGGAGCAGGCTGATCTCACAGGCTCTGTCCCTTCTTTTCCCCCTCTCGTGTCCCCCACCCTCCCCACCACCCACTGGCTCCGCTGCTTCCATGGCCGCTGCGTCTTGCCTTCCCTCCTTCCCCACCTCCCGCCCGGGCGCTGGGGGATCCCTCCCCTGCAAGGCCGACGCGGGTAGAGGGGGAAATCCCTGTGGCCCCTGATGCTGCGGCGGTACAGGCTTGCTTTCATGGTTGCGAGGCTTCCTCCTCTCGACCTCCTCGTCTCCGGTCGTCTCGTGCCGGAGTCGGGAGAAGACGCGAGGAGGCTTACCACGACCCGGCGAGATTTCGTGGCTGGCGGATGAAGAGGAGAGGAGCATGGAAGGAAGGGAGGAGGAGGAGGAGGAGCAGAGGGATAGCGAGGGAAGGTGGGGGGAGACCTGGGGCACGGTGTTGAAGCCGATGATGTCGGTGTTTAATTTCAGGTCCACGCGGCAGACGACGGGTCGGTGGTCACTGTCGAAGAGAGGTGGGGATGTGGGGAAAGGGAAGAAGATGCTCAGTCCGGTGGGGGCTCGAGTCTTGGTCCGTCATCCGCGACACCATTCAGTCACGCCTCTTGGTTCGAGCGCTCCCTTCCCTCCTTCCTTCCCGCCCGTCGCCCTTTCCCTCCGCCGGACCTGCCCGTAATGGCGTCACACATGTCGTAGCCCTGGATGAAGACCCGGGGCCCGACGTCGGGCAGAGCATGGAAGAGGATACGATCTAGACAGAGAAAGGATAAGGGGGGGAAAGGGGAAAGGAAGGGAGAAAAAAGGAGGCGATGAGCGGACAAGACGGTCTGAGACCTCTGGCCCCGTCTCTCAGCTTCCCCCCCCGTTGGTGCCACCTGTGTAGGAGGGCGGACGCGGTGTCCATCCGCTTTTCTTCGAGAAGGCCTTAAGAGTAAAGCATTTCTCCAGAAGGGAAAGCTGGGTGAAATCCCCCGCGCTCGCACCGGAGACCCATCGAAAGGAGGGCGGGAAGCGAATGGGTGCCTGACACGGTGGGGGGAGGGAGGGAGGCGGAAACAGAAGGAAAGAGGATGACGAAGTTGTCAGGGTCTTGTATCCGGATATATACAGATAGCACCGTCAGCTAATATGGCCAGATGCTCGGCTTTGCCTTCCCTCGCCCGCTCCCCTCCTCCCTCGTGCTCCGCTCTGTCTCGCGACCACACATCGTTTCAGCGCCATACAACACTCCTGTACCCTTCCTTCCTTCCACCCCCCCCATCTTTCCCTCTCCGTCTCAGCTACCTCGTGGAAACCGAAGAGCAGGTCGCCTGTCTCCATAGCCCGAGAGAGCTCGTCGCACTTCCCGATCCACGACCAGGCGTCCATCAATTGCCTCTCCTTCCTCCCTCCTTTCCTCCCTCCCTTGCTCCTTCCTTCCCTCCCTTCCCCCTCGCTCGCTTCTCTGGACAGGTAAAGGGCCTCGGCGGCCGTGAAACTGATGTGACGCTGGCGCTTGTTCGCGAGCCTAGACGGGGCAGGGAGCATGGACGATGGAGAATCGGAGGGGTAAGCGGAGGGAGTGAGGTCGCGGCCTGCGGGAGAGGAGGGTGCTTCCTGCTCCTCGGCGTCGGCTGCGTGCGTCTCGCTTGGAAGGGAAGTGACGTGGTGGGGAAGGGAGGCGGGGGGTATGTCCACGGGAAGAAGATAGTTAGGTTGGCGGGTGGAGTGCACGCTGCTATGATTGCGAGTGCATCCCAATACATCCACAGGCTGGCTTTGCTCGTGCTGGCAATGTGATTCCTCTTTTCCCGGCTTTGGAGAGCTTGGCTCCAGGAAAGCCTCCTGCTTGGAATCTGCCACATCCCTTGCGGGAGAGGTTGGTGCCTCGACCCCGTCTCTGTCGCTGCCCGCGCGCTCCATTTCCTCTTTCCCGCCCTCCTGCCACTCGCTTTCTTCCTCCGCTTCCCCGAACATCAAGCTGCGGTACCGACAGTCGCGCCAAGTCCGATCCCTCCCTGTGCCTATCCCTTGGCGTTCATTTCCACCCTTGTCAAGCGCTACCGCCCTGGGCCTTTCCCGGTCGCGTCCTTTTGGCGACGCCGTCTGGCTCTGCCACCAGGCGGCCTCCACGGCGGCGGACTCGCTCACGCGTCGGAGGATGTCCTGAGGATGGCAGGGAAACCAGCAGGGAAAGAGATGAGAAAAAGAGACGAGAAAAAGAGGTGAGACATACCCCCAAAGAGGCTGGGACAACATGGGTTGTCTGAACATGAAGCGGTCTTAAACGCTGACATGGATCCTACCAGAGGCTTGGCCGTGAGCCGGTAATTCAGATCCCCCAGGAGGATGGCGACATCGTGTTGCAAGTGCGCGTCGAAGTCTTCGTTATCGTAGGTCAGAGAGAGCTGCTCGTGGGACAGGGAGGGGAAAAGGGAGAGGAGCCAAAGAGAGGGGCTGTCAGTTGAAAGAAGGGTAGAAAGACCTAGCCGCGCAACCACTATTTGGCTTTTCCAAATAAGGAACTGCTACAGGATTCCATTACAGCTTACCAATGGAGGGTCAGACCTGAATGTACACGTTTCATTTCTGTTTTCCCTCACATACCCTTCCATTCCCCTCAGCTATCCACTCTCTTGCCCCCAAGAGCCTCACCTCTCGAAGCGTCTGCACGGCGTCTTGATTCCGCCTTGTCACGCGAGAATGACCGTGCTTGTCGGCGGCGAAATGGGCCGTGATGCAGGCGATGGACAGGTCATGGTACCTGCAACGCGAGCAAAGGAATCCGAGCGAAGGAGTGAGACGAGGCGGCAAAGGATGTGGGATAGACGCCTTACGTGTCATCCAAGGGATGAGACACGTGGAGATGGAAAAAGATCTGTCTGTGTACGTTCCTCCCCTTGTTCTTGGTCCACACTCGCCGCTCGCAAACCTGGCTCCTATGTGATACGCTCCCCTCCTTTTCCCCCGCGTCCCCCCCGTAATTCCTTCCCTCCCTCCCCTCCCTCCCTGCATACCTGACTGACAAGCCAACCGTGCCCTTATTTGCAGCGCGGCCCATAATGCCGAGACTCATACCTGTATTGACGGTTCCTGAAGCTGAACGAGCTACCACCACGGCGCCTAATGAGCGGGTAGGGAAGGAGGGAGGGACAAAGGGACGAGGAGGAAACATGGAGTGTCGACGCAAGTTTTCTTGTGCCATGAGGAGGAAGGGAAAGGGGGAGAAAAAGGAGGGGTTCAGATGGCATACCCCGTTGGATGTCGACCGTGCGGGCAAATATTGTGATGGCAATCATTCCTGTCCGAGAGGCGGGCGAGACGGGACCGTCATGTGAGCCTAGTCAGTCTTCTTCCTTCGCATTCACAAATGTGCAAAGCAACATCCTGGCTCCCTTTGCAAACAAGTGACGCGAGACGATCGACGTGCTCTTGACTAATAGGCCGAGTCTAGCCGTCAGTCGTCCTCTTCCCCTCCACATAACCCGCCCTACCGTTCAGGATGGTGGCGTCTCCAATCTCCCGGCAGAACATTTCGTAGACCGCGGGCCCGCCCAAGTGGTCGTGGAGGGCGATGCGCAAAGAATCGAGGATGAGGGCCTCCTGAACGAGGGTAGGTGAGGTAGCGAGGGGGGGTAGGACGGAGATCGAGTGGAGAGAATCGCATGGATGAGATATTGTATCGGGAGGGATACAAAGCTTGAACGACAGATAAACATTAAGTCATGCAGTCGTAGCCAACATACTTTTACCACCCTCTCTCTAACACTTCCTCCCTCCCTCCCTCCCTCCCTTTCTCCCTCCCTCCCTCTGCGCTTTCCGACCTGAAAGCCCAATATGTATAGATCGTAGCCTCGGGGAACCCAAGCAGGAATAGGGCCAAAAGACCGCACATCCGAGCAACCCCCTACGTTGCAGGTGCTGATGAAGACCTTTCCCCTGGCGAAGGAAGGAGAAGGAACAGGGACGGGGGGAGGGGGCGGGGAGAGGGCGCCGTCTTGAGAGATGTCAGGGCTTTGAGAAAGGCTGTCGAGGGAGGGAGGGAGGGGAGAGTGGACCGAGCGCGACGGAGTTCGGATCAAGGGACTCATAGCTTGGTCTTTGGGAGGGGGAGGGACCTGGGGGGAAGATAAAATAGGGGAAAAGCGACGGGTCAGGCGAACGAGCAAGAGTGGAGGGGAAGGATAGCGGTTCCTCGATGCCCTTCTTGTCCCATCGTCCTCCTTACTTGGACAGACCTCCTTCTCGATTCGTTGCTAAGCTGTTTATCCTCCGCCATATTCCTTTCCAACCCCACACTCCATTGATCTAGACTCGGTCATCGTACACTTTCCTTTCCCTCCCTCCCTCTAATCACCTCCTCCATACCCTCTTCTTCGCCCGACGGCTCTGCGCGATCTTCCCGGAAGCACCCCCCTGCGCGCCCCCTATCACTCCAGGTCGTTCTATATCCTCCCCTGTGTCTTCCTCCTCTTCGTGCATCCTCTCTCCTCCAAGCTGCGATGTACTTCGACGGTCCAGGCGCCGAGCGCGTGAGAACAATCTGCCAGAAGAGCAATGTTAGCAGACACAAGCACGAGAGGAAGTGAAAAAGGAAGAAAGGAAGACATGGCAAAAAGACGACTACACGTACCCAGAGCCCACTTTGCTCATGCTCTTCTTCAAATTGCCGTCCAAGCAGACATCGAAGGCCCCCCTATGGACATGGGAGAAAAGCGAGGGGTAAGCGCACATGGTCCCGATGAGCAGAGGACTCCTTGTGTGGACGTCGGTCACTCCTTCCCCTCCTCGCTTCTTTTCGCTCCCACCTTCCCCTTCTAAGCCGATGGTCTCTCTTTTTTCTTCCTGTCCTGCTCTCCCCCTCTATCGATTGTTCTATTTATTTCCTGACGATTCTTTCTCGTTACCCGAAGATTAACGCGTCCAATAGCCCAATCGAACGAAAGGCCGCAAGGCGGATGAAGGTCACGATGATGCTCGTTTGCCCATGGCCCTCTTGCTGCATCCACAGCGACCTAAAGAAGGATACCAGGGGGGGTGGGAAAAGAATGCGTCAGCAGCATGTAGGTGCCTTTTACCCTCGCCCTCCTTTGCCTATCGACGCGTCCGTTCTGAGTCCCCATGAGCATCGTGTCCTCATATACGTCTTCTCCCCTCTTGCCCCTTAATTTAATTGTGAAGTCTTCAGTCAGCTGGAGTCTTTTACCGGGTGGAGTCTACGCTCCGCCTCTCTCTCTATTGTCTGCCATCTCTCCATTTTCATCACTAAAGCTTTTCTATTTCTTAGATCCCTAAGTTTCCTCCCAGATCTCCATCTCCTGCCTCCCTCAATACCAGTGGATGAAATCCATCGCCGATCCGATTGACAGAGCTGAAGGTATAACAATAGCCACAAGCATGAGCTTCCGGCGAATTCGCGCGTAACGACCTGAGAGGAAGGAATTAGGATCATCCGACGTAGCGCGCCTGGTGTTGAAGGAGGAGGGAGAGGAAGGCAGGCAACGAATAGGGAGCAGGACAACAGAATATGAGATGGAAGTTGTGGATTCAGAGCCGTCATACGAAGGCATATGGTATCTGATAATATTCGGACCTCTATCCTGATCCCGTCCTGAGACACCACCCCTCCCTCTCTCCCTCCGTCGCTCCCTCTCCGCACCCCTTGAGCGCCCGCCACGTCAGCCAGTACATGATCAGCATGAAGACAATCGCCGGGGGGAAGGCCAACAGGTCCACAGCGAAGCCGGCGATGAATATATGCCTGTCGATGATCCGAAAAGCGCGAGGGAGGGCAGGAAATGAGAACGCATCCTGTTTCCGGGAAGGAGAAGGCGATTCTGGGAAAAAGGACCACACGCCCGGCCCATCAAAGGTTTCGTGCACACGAGGTAGAAGGAAGATAGGTTGCTGGGAGGGAAGACAGGGACCTGAAGGAATCGTGGGCTACGGCGTATTTCCACAGGACAGTCCAGAAGACCCCGTACAAAACGACTCCCAGACAGGCAATAGCCAGCATCTAGGAGGGAAGAGAAGGAGGGATGGCGTGGAAGGGAGGAGGTAACAAGATAGGGGGAAGAAAGTGGATCGCCAAGAAGTCTCGGGCACTCTCAGCGACCGCCCACGACGTTCGCCTTATCCCCAGCGTCCTCCATCGGCACCTTTCCGGTGTCCCTAGATTGGTCACATGTATGATCACCCATCCCCCCCCAGTCCCCGAGCCTCGAACCTTCTTGGGGGGCGCGTCCCGTTTCAGGCGCGAAAGAGAACGGCGCCGGCCGATGAAGGAATACATGATGTAGGAGATGTAGCAATGGGCGAAGGCATTGAACATACACTGGGCCTCCAAGAGCTCCACGTACAGAATGGTGTTGACCGGGCCTGCCGGGGGGGTTGGGAGAGTCCAAAGAGAGGTGTCACGCAAGAGGCATCCAACCCGACCTCCTTTGCGAAAACCAGGAGCAATGGCGGGCCAAGCATAGCACGTCTCTCCCTATTCGCGCAATTTTACATCCTTCCCTTTGTGATTTCTAATTCCCTCCCCTTCCTCTCCCCACCTCGCCGCTCGGGGTCCCAATACTTGAGAGGGAAAGCATTAGTGTCGAAGACGTAAATATACTCAATCAGAGAGCCGATGAAGTCGATGATGAAGAGAATGATCACCTAAAAGTGTCGAAAGAGATTGATGAATTGCGATTTGTAGGGATAGAGAGGCAGCAACCTGCAAAGCCCCTCAATTTGGTCATGAGTCCTGTCCCTTCATCTCAATCCTTGCCACATCTCTCGAGCCACGTTCTCCATCAGCACTATGAGAGGATCAAAGGTGTCACGCAGGATACGTGAAAATACCAGTTTGTCGAAGAAGTCAGCTAAAGTCCGCGTCCGCCGGGGATCCTCCTTATTGAGTCTTCGTCGCTTTCGCCATATCCATGTACCCACCACGGCCGAGGCAACCACGCTGCCCAGAAGAGAAGAAAGGATGCATCACTTGAGTCAACGAAATTTCCTAAGGAAGTAACGAATTCAACATCCAAAACGGAGAAACCGCCGAAAACGACGGACGGAGCCTCAGACCTACCTAGGTGTCGTCACAAGCATCTTAAATGTATTGTAGAGGCACCAATTCTCGCCTCCACCCTCCTCTAGAGGAGGACCAGGACAGAACCAGGACGCTGAAAACGTCATGATTGGGTTTCAGTACGGAAATGAAAAATGCTACCGTCTCCCAGAACGGCGTTCAGTGACCGGCCTGCGGTTAAAGCGGCATCCCTCTCAGACAGCAGACGAAGCCATGGAGTCCTACTCATGATCCTAGGTCAGCAACCGCGCGGACCGCACATGTTGCCTGTGTCCTGTGAGACTGTTGAGGCGCGATGTGCGATGATAGATGAGGTATTGTCCTAGCCGTACGAGAATAGCTCGATCCGTGGAAAACCGTTGCTGGTAGCGAGGAGAGGGGGAGGGGAGGTTAGCGGGGAGAGGCAGGAGACTGCACATGCCTCATTATCACGAGGGAAAACACAACGATTGCCCAGTTACGTGGCCGGGAGATCTGTACATGTTTGGAAAGATACCTCGCTACAATCATGGCCAGGTGCTGTACCAGCGGAGACGGTGGAATGTACTTCCTGGACACGATCTTCCACGCCGGAGCGCGTATTATGCCAGTGTATCATGGCGACAAAGGAATGATGAATCTCGCGGGTTGAGGTCTTATTTCATTTCACCTCACTATCATAGAGATTATCGGCAAAGTACCAACCTTAGCTATCGCATTTCAAATGTTTGCGGAAGGAGGGAGGATTTATTTGCGCCAGGTAAGGTTCAGAGTAAAGTGGGGGCCACCCTTCAACGCATTATGACCAAATGCATTATGGTGATACCCCAGAAAAGGCTTCTAAGACGTTTCCGCACGATAACCATGATGATCAAATGTAGATGGCAGATTGCTAAATCGTCTTCGACGCTTTATGCGCACAACAACTACCCAAACTTGCCGCGCCGCGAGGCCGGCATAGTTGTCTGACCGTGCTCAAATTGAGACTCTTTAATGACCTCATGTTCCATCAAAGTGCTCTCAATCTTTCATGTGAAAATAGCTCACTTGTTTTCTTTTTCGAATGGAAAGCTGGTCAGATGTGTCCTTCCGCAGGTTTATGTCCTGCACTATGAAACAGCCGCCGGGTAGTCGCGGGAAGTCCGTAGCTCAACGCACGATCGGCGGCGCTCATCTACCAATAAAGGGAGACGAACGGGTGACGTATTTGAAGGATCTGGAAAAACAGAAGGAGCGAGGAAGACTAGTGGACCGTGAAACACAAAAGGATGTTTGCGTTGGGAATGGAACTTTCCCAGTGCCCGGGTCAAACCTGAGATTCTAAAAAGAGCTTGTCACCTTTGCTGTTAAACAGAACTTACACTGAAAATTAAATATAAACATAATCGAGTCTCACTGCTTCCTTATTGTATCCATTTACCATTACAAACAGGAAGATCAGGTACTAATTAGGCAATGTTCGTCTCGATAGCAAGCCATTCTTTGTAGTCAGTATTGGACACGACAAATGCGTCAAGGCAAAGATCGCAAGGTATTGTACTTGCAATAATATAGCCTTCCGCATAGTCTACGTAAAATGTTGAAGAGGAGATCTCCATACCGAAGTCCATTCATGGAAATGGAAGAAATGATGTCGGAAAAATGGTCGAGCCCATGGCAAGCCATGACTAGAATGGAAGAGAAATTATCCTAGATCGGCAACGAACTAACCAACCAAGCGTAGCGAGAAGACTTTTGTGAACGGAAGGATCGTCCAAACAGATAAGAATTCATCAGGGAATATACGAACGAATCGACATTCTTAAGTCTCGGCCAAGGGGCTGTTAGCCGAGGGTGGCTTACGGTAAGCGAGTGGGGACCTGTTAAAAATGTCCTTCCTGTTTAAATAGAGAGACTGATGATGTCCTCGATAGATGGATGTAAAGGCGTACCTTGGGCGCCTGCCCAGGGCACCTGCCTAACCGAGCCTTCATCTATACATATCGAGGAAAATCAATCTCTCTCTTTTAGCCGACAGAATATTTTTAACAGTTCCCCCTTCGCTGGGCGTAAGCCGCCCTTCGCTCCCTATGCCCCCAATTGAAGTCTAATCTGTTCGGTCGCTCCTTCTTAGGGTGCTCACCCAAAAAAATCTTACGTTCATGAAAGAAGTTATAGCTGCACTAAAATATTGATTTCATAGCCGATCTAGTGAAAATTCTTTTTATTCTGGTCATGGCATGCCTTAAGCATGCCCAAATCTTCGATTCCTGGGAGTGGGCTTCGGTCCGGAGACTTCTTCTGTCCAAATTGCACTTAGACGCCTCTAGAGGCTGAATAGTTGCAAGATCGAAACCTTGCGATCTTACCCTTCAATATCTTGTCACCTGGGTTACTTCTCCCGATTCCTCGGGCAGCCCAACTCCGTATTGAATTCGCAAGGTGACTCCTTGCCCCGGTCTCGAAGAGCCTCTTGCCGCTCTTCTCGCGACGACAGAGGGTCTGGATTGTAGTAGTGAGGGCTTATCCGGACAGCTTACTGAAAACTCTTTTGACCGCAGCGATTTGATGGACCCGTTCAATCCTCAAGATGTTAGAAAGCAGCCATTCGTCCGTCAGCTGCTCTGCTGGCACTTGTAGAGGACCGGTCAGAGCCTTCCTGTACCTTCCAACTAGACAGCAAGCACGAGATGAAATAAAGTACCCAAAAATTGGTGAGATGCGAGGTTATCTGCCTGTGCCTTTGTCTACGGGAATTGGAGAAGCAAGACCTCCCGGCATTCATTTATTACTCAGCCGTTTCTCAAATTTGAATTTAACTCACCAAAAAAAAACGGAAATCCGGAGTGAAACAATGAGCAATATCATCGATCACCAACATTTGATTGATTTCTGACTTACAGATGGGAAAAATGGGATATTAATTTTTGAATGCTGATTTCGATCGTAGCCATACCCCTTATGTCTGCAAATGATCAATCATTTAGTGCTGACATCAAGAAATTTGTTCCATCTTTAACAACACCACCATTCTTTTCATACTATCGTACCGCAGGACAGCCCACCCACGGCGACGTCTAGGGGGATTCCATGCGGCCTCCACCGCACTTTATACCTGATACCCCACATCGACGGAGACGGTCTGCAGTTTTCACCTCAGTAGCATTATGCTTCATTGCTCCATTATTCTACATCGTCTGTCTCATATCGTACCACATGGAGGGCCAAGACGACGTCCTCAAGTTCTCTATTTCCAATGCCTTTGCTTCTTCAAAACCAAAGAAAGAGAGCTTGATTATCAAAGCTGCAAGTTCGAAAGGCGGAATAGGAATCCCCCTTGTACAAAGCAAGGAGAACCATCGTACCTTCAGCACTATAATTCGGCATGCCCTCAAACCTTTAGTACCGGGTCTAATGATCGCTGCGTCCCTTGATGAAGAAAGTATGAGTGTACCTTCCTCCCAAGGACGGGCACTAACAAGGATGCAGAGCTCGGAGAGCCCAATGCCAGTAAAGGAAGAAGAGGAACGTTCCTCTGACGACTTCAGGCGGCTGGCCTCGGGCCCGGGGGGAATCAAGCTACAAAGTATCTCTGACGCGCAATACGTTGGGATGGTAGGTCTTGGCACACCGGCTCAATACTTTCGCGTCCTATTTGATACAGGATCAACGGATGTTTGGGTGCCCGCAGCGAATTGTCCGTCGTGCGGTCCGGGCCGGCGGGGATTTCATCCTGGGGCTTCTCGTACTTACCGGGACGTATTGGAAAAGGATGACGATATGGAGGACGACGATGGAGTCCTGCCTCGGTTGTTCGAGGCGATGTATGCCGATGGAATTGTTGCGGGAAAGAAGGGCGAGGATACATTAAGAATTGGAGATGTTGCCGTTGAGGGCATAAAATTTGGTCAGGCAATCTATGAAGATGGAGAGCTTACATTAGCGTCCTGGGATGGTGTGGTTGGCCTGGGCCTCGGTAAAGCGGGGGAGATTAGCAAGCCGACGGTGCTGGAGGCGTTGCGGGAGCAGCATCCCGATCTGCCTTTCCATTTCTCTGTCTTCTTGGCAGCAGACGACCGGGGATTGGTCGAAGAATCAAGCTCGGAGCTACGCTTGGGAGGCTACGACCTAGACAAGGTAGGGCAAAACGCTTCTTGGCACTTCGCTCCACTAATTCTGGACGAAGGAGGGCGTGCAGGGAAGAGCTGGGGATGGAACGGGGAAGAAGAGGAGTCGATAAGCATAATGAGACAAGGCAGGTGGTCCGTCGGCGTGAATGGCGTGGAGGTCCGTGCACGCAACCACCAGCAGCCGGGCCGAGGTGAAATTTTGCGACTTGAAGAAAAGAAGGAGCTGAATGGAGGCGGTACAAATGAAGCGGGATGGGGTCACGGCATCGCCATTGTGGACACAGGCGCCTCCCTCTTCATTCCTCCATCGACGGAATATCCCCGCCTAATTTCTCTCATCACGCAGGGCCTTCACTGCACGGTGTCCAGTACGTATAGCTCCACGAAAACTCCCTCGTCTGGGTGGCTTCCGACTTGCTACGGCGTTTCCGTCTCCGATTTTCCAGATTTGGTCGTTCGCTTCCAAGATGGACCCTCCCTGCCCCTCCGCGCGGAAGACTATGTCTCGTGTTCCCTCAGCATCTGTATCCTGCTCCTACAAGACGTCGCTGACAATCCCTTTTGGGTCCTGGGCGAGATCTGGCTCGAGGCCTATTACACGCTCTTTGACGTTGCAAACCAAAGGCTTGGCTTTGCCTGCCCTCGGGAAGGTTGCGCAGGAGGGTCCTGGCATGGAGAACGGCATGCATATGGGCCGTTCGTCTGGGCGAAATTGGCGCCGTTCCTTGCGATCTTGTTGGGGATTGTGGGATGGCAGTGTTGGGGTCTCATTTTTGAGGTGGTGGAATTCATTTTTCTCGAGGAAAGACGGGTAAGAAGCGTCGAAGGGAGGGAAGAAGAAGGGGTGGAAAGAGAGGAGGAGGAGGAGGAGGAGGAGGAGGAAGAGGAGGGGGAGGAAGAGGAGGGGGAAGCCTCTCGATTTTGGTTCAATTTACTCAATAGGCATGACAGTCGGGGCACACAACATTTGGAAGAGGAATCTGGTGATGAGGAGGTTAGCTTTGCTGTCCTTGATTCGAGAGCTGCTCGCCGCGCGGTGTCGGCTTTAACGAGCGTGCCACAGAGAGGATTTCGGTGGATGTGGGGTGAGAGAGACTCGATATGGACGACCTCTTTTGTTAATAGATGGTGGCCTTCAGCAAGGCGGTCGTCGCAAGAGCGTCGGAGCCGGACCATGTCTCTGGTGACGTTTCAATCCGATTCAGGCGGAGAGAACGGGGGCTCAAAGGACGAGGATGAGCTGCTCCGTCACGATGGAGAGGAAGATGTTATATTTAAGGAAACAATGGACAAAGGAGGAGGAAACGGATGTCATGGAAGCCAGCGGCGTCGTGGGTGGTCGTTAGAAGGTCTCTATCCCCGCCCGCGGGGTCGGACGTCGAGCAACAGCCTTACTGTTATACCAGCTTCGGAGACTCCCAATGGAGAGGAGATAGGTAAAGGTTGGTCTTAATGAAAAAACATTACTGAGGACCGCCTCTCATGTATATTTCAAACATAATTTTTGGGGTGTACGCCTCGTATCGTGATCATGCCGGTATTTTAAATGTTAAAAAAAGTTACTTGGAAGTATGATGATTTATTGATATAAAAAGAGGTCGTGCTCGTGATTGCCTTGTATGAACTTTACTGTGGGCTGATGCCTATCTTCAGACAGGAGTGTTGGGACCTTGGTCTGTCTAGGAGCGTGGGTTTTCATAGGGAATGGAGTGTGTGAAGGGAGTGTTTTCTTTCTTAGCTCGAAAGTTATTGCGAGAGCGGGAAAAGGGGGTGAGTGTCACCTTAGAACTATGGGAGTCACGGCCTACTATGTTCCTTGACCCGTCTTGGAAACTTTTCATACTTTCACAGTTAGAACATAAATGGTGTCTTGATGGCAACATCTCATTTCAATTCTCGACTCGCGACTCGATTTTTTTTTCATATCTTCATATTCCTTTACCCAAGCACAAATACGTGAGGTTAAAAGCCAAATGTTGTTTCAATTAAAGTTTCTCTGAACTGGAAGGAGAAGAAAATAAAAAATAGAAAATCCCATAATGTTTTAGAAAAAGTCCGGACCCACACGGATAGGAGACAAGCCCGGTCCTCTCACAAAGGAGCGCCTCGCCGCTCAAAAGGCAAACACGCTAGCAGAGCGCCCAGGAGTCCACCAAGTCAAATTCTCGTATCTCAATCTCACTGGTTCATCTGTTGCCACAGATTAGCTTGATTTTGCGGTGTCAGTTGAGGAGCCATGTCTGAACCTCCTGGCGCTCGGTCTTAGCCTGAGGATGCCCAGACTGAACGAGTACTGCCTTGGATCGAAATCTCAAGCCGACTATCCTATAAACAATGCATTCCATATCATGTTTCAAATGTGCGGGGACGGGTCGCGTGCAAATTAAGCGAAAGGTCAAACGATCTCATTGTGCTCAGGACAGTCCCAACGACACTCCTCAGTCGTTGACGCCCCTACCAAAGTTACAACTGGCTGCGGACGAAGCCCTGGTAACTAAAGGCAACCGCACAGCCCAAATCACTCGAACGTGTCATGTTTGTCAGGGTCGAGGAGAAATCGTCTCGACTAAAAAGCGGCGGGGGATGGATAAGACCGGTGTCGTCACGATCCCTCGCCGTCCACCTGACTTCAAATTATGCGGCCCCTTACGTCCTTCGTCTATGACAAGCCCGCAGCCTCAAGCAGGAGAAGCTCTATGCTGTCTCTCAGGAGATTGGCGGATCTTTCAGCCCGTGGGAGGTCATCGGTACTCCACGGACGATGTAGTTACCGCCTGGATCGCGGGTGAAGAGATGAGACGAGGCTGGGGACGTGAACTGTTGCGAGGCGTCGAATCAGACAAGGCTGATGGAGAATGCGCGGGCCTTTTGCTGATCCGTGGTGGAGGAGAGAAGCAAGCAGATGGTAGAAGAGAGGAAGTCGTTCGGGGGGCCCAGGAGCAGGGCGAGGGCCTTCGGGGATTGGACTTGGGCTGTGGGTTGGGCAGCGTCCTGATGATGGTGTGCTGGCAGCTCCCTCGCCTTCACGCAGTCGGGATTGAGGCACAAGCAAGCTCGGTGGAGCGTGCGCGCCGCTCATTACTGGTCAACGGCTGTGCCGATCGCGCGTGTGTCCGCCATGGAGATTTTCGAAATTTCTTCCCTTTGTCGTCGTCAGGCAGCGCTGCTGCCAAAATCCGAACATCCCTCCCTGCGCCCCCTCCACCTCTTTCTCCTCTTGTATCCTCGTCCTCGTCTCTCTCTTCTCCTGAACCGAGGGCTTTCGAGGCCCGCACTTTTCATCTCATCACAGGCACCCCACCCTACTTCGACGGCCATGGTGCCCCTGCTCCCTCCCACCCCGCAGATCCACCTATTTCTGTCACCTCGCTTTCTTCCTGTACCTCCTCCACGTCCTCCCTGGCCCTCCAGTCTTCTCCTTCCACGACCTCAACCGTCCTCAAAACCAAGAGTGGAAAAGCCCGCCTCCGTCCCTCCTTGTTGCCTGCCGCGGAAGACCAACGACCATGCAACTTCGAACTGCGAGGCGGTGTCGAAGCGTACATCCAGACGGCCGCGGTCGCTTTGAGCGGCAGAGGGATATTTGTCATGTGTGCCTCGGATCTACCGGGCGTCGAGGCCCGTGTCTTGCGAGCAGCAGCGGCGGAAGATCTTACAGTTTTGAGGAAAGTTGAGGTGGAACCGAAGGAGGGGCAGCCGAACCTGTTTGCCGTCTATACGATGTGCCATGCGAATGTATCGCCCATGGCGATAGAAAAGAAGAGGAGAGGTCAAGATGGGAAGGACGGAAGTGTTGAGAGGGGGGAAAGCATGACGCATAGACTCAAGGGAAGAGAACTGGATGAGGAAAATGGAAATGGAGCCATGCTAAGCACGGGACACGAATGTGGATTTGATATGGTCGCGTCAGAACCAGGTATGGAGGGGCAGAGAGTGAAAATTTTAGGAGGTGTGGAGACTGGCAGTGTGGGTTTGGAGGGAGATGCACGAAAGCATGTATCACGGCAAAGAGAGCATGCGACGCGCCCATCTATTAAAATACGAGAGCGTTTGCCAGTTCGGAAAGCGATGCCTTCGACTTTACAATCAAACCCCAAAGCATCTATCAATCGAAGGACGTATGCCTATCGGCGGGTCCTTCATGACATGTGCATGCCTGACAACGAAATATGATTTTGTGACCCTCTCGTGCGTGAAATAATAATTTTTAATTTTTAATTTGTAATTTGGTGGGTTAGATTCAATCTACATTCTGTTGATGCTAATCTACGTTATGAATATCGTGCGTGGATCTAGGAAATAATGCGTCAGGGTTATCAGTCTTGGATTAAATTTTTTCTTTATCATTTATTTGATCCGTGAGCGAAAGCCTTCCGTTATTTTCCTCATTTACGCAGTCTTTGAGCTCTCTGATTCTACAATTTTGTCATGTATAATCAACTGCAAACTCGATTACTAGATACATTTCTTAACCTTTGCATGTCCTATAAATTACCGCTAGCCTGCGAGCACGGAACTATCTTCCGCAAAATGCCGTATAAGTGAACATGAAATCGCAGCACACAGGATGCGTCCACCAACCAAAAAATTGAGAATAGAAGGAGCATTTACTGCCAGAACAGTATGAGCCCTAGCGTAAAACAGAGGGACATATTTTTCGTTCAATATAATTCAGTCGTCCTGCTTGATTTCAAATGGGATCCCGTTCTTAAGTGATACCGGACCTGATGGTAGCTGGTCTGCGCCAGAGAAAGAAGTCACTTTAAATAACGAATTTGTGTGACCTCATGGACTGTGAGAATATAATTGCTTCAAAAAGAGGTACCTATCGAAAGATATGGACGATCGATTGCGTTTTTCTCGTAGCCATGCATTCTTTCAAGACTTTTCTGCATGACCAGGAAAATATTCTGCGAGGGTTTTGAACACAAAAGATGTGCAATGATGGAACATGAAATCATCAATATAAGACAAAACATACAAGTCACTCAGAATCTGGTCCTCTGCGGTGATTTGACTGTTCTGAAAACAGGAATCCTTGTGGTGATACTTTGAATTAGGAATAAACGGAATTTCAAAATTCAAGAACCAGTGCTTACCGAAGATGCGAAAAGGCAGTCTCCTTTCCAGATCTTTGCAAATTTTCCGTATAGTATTTCAAGACACGAAAGACAAACATTTTAGAACACATTAAATCCTGCAGCAGGTGACCCTATAGTTTTGAATGGTAGCGTATGGATACACAAGTATTTCATCTCTGGATCTGTTGTCGTCCCTCGCCAAAAAAAGTTAGCGAGGAGTCCCTGGACCGCAGTTTCTCATTAAATACCATTTGGTTTTTATCATGCGAAGGATATTATGGATTAAATTATCGTAGATTAAATCTCGAAAATGCTTGACCTTTCAATCTGGCCTGAGAAACGATAAACATCTATCACAAATCGGGCGCTCAGGGCGCTATGACACTGGGAGGCAACAATTCTACCCCTTTCCCGGACGGGTATGATTGGGCGAAGCATTCTGCAAATCTTTCCAGGCTCTCATCAAGAACGGAGATTCTTCAACCTATTTGCATGATTAATGAAAGTAGGAACCGTACCGCGACTCCTGCAACGATGTCGATCAGCAGTGGGGCTATCAGTACGACGAGCATGCCTTGGACACCTTTATCCTCACCTTTATCCTCATCACCCAACGCCTTGAACAAGACAGACACGATGCACTCATTCCCAGGTAAAAATGCATCGCATTTGTCATCAAGTTCTATTCCATTTAAAGCATTCTCCTTCGGCGTCGATTGGGAGCAGCACGGCCCCGCCTTTAATACTACACCGATGGGCTCGACAAGGCCCGCTTCGGAGCTAAAGCTTCCCCCAACTCGTCGCCAAAATATAAATTCCAAAAATACACGTACGACCGGAACTGCTTTAATGCCTTTCCTTCTTCCCCGACTCACATACTTTCTCAGCCTTGTGGAGGTGAACATCTTCCTGCAAGTTTCCAAACGGCATCTCGCGGCTATGGCTTGCTCTGATGCAGTTCAAGGAATCGCTGTCCGTCATCCCCGAGATGGATGCACCAGTTCTCATTCCTATCAGTGGTGTAAGAACACAAGCAAAGTGAGAGATGTCGAGAAAATTGAGGGATGTGGACGTGATATGGATTCACACACGATCGCTACAGGGCAGTGGGAAATCCATGATCCAACAAGCGAGATCGAGACGGCACATCCCCTGCTTGCCCTCATTTCTCGTTACCAGAAAGGGCTAAGGTCTCTTCGAGTCGCTGATCTCAGGGTGTTTGCCCCTACACTTGTCGCCGCAGGGCAGGGTCTTCTATCTAATTTGACGCATTTGAGTCTCGCGTATGCAAATATTCAAGACAAGGAGCTTACAGACATTTCTATTCTTCTTGGACGATATGATGGGCTTCTCCATGACGGAAATAGCACTCAAGGAACTTCCTCTTGGTCCACTCCCTCCTCCATCCTCTCCAGCCGCTGCCTTCCTTCTCTCCTCCCTTTCCTTGAGTATCTCACCCTAGCAGGAAACCGCTTCGGCGATCCAGGTGTTATAGCTTTTGCTGACCTTGCCTTAGGCCAGGGTGCATTACCGTGTCTTCAATCGCTTAATTTGGGCGCAAATGGATTCACCCCGTCGGGACGAGCCCTGGTAGCTCTGGCAAGGGCTTTCGGAAACAGACGAACGAGATACCAGGGGGGCAATCACACGAATGGGACAATGTGTGTTGGCTTGAAGAAGCTTGTGATGGGCACCTGGATGTGGGACCGTCTAGCGTCGCATGCTCGTCTCTCGTCCCTTGCCATCCCTCCCTCATCAATCACCACTGCCTACTATCAAAAGCCCTATCAGCCCCGCCTTCACGAGCATCCTTTATACCACCTTTTCCTTTCCTTAGCTCCCACGTTGGAGGAGCTCGATCTAACGGACGTCTCCCTCCTGCCCAACGAAGTCGACGCGCTCGTGAATGCTTGCCGGCGGGTCGCTCTCCCAGCTATACCCTCGTCCATCCCGCATGTGCCTCTACAAACTCTCCGTTTTTCATTAAGCTCTGGAAATCAGGACCATGTCGGGGAAAAATCTGGGAATTATAGGCCAAAGGACGGCCTCCGTGGCATTATATCCGCCTTTCAAGATGGTGTATTCCTTTCCGTGCAGAAACTCGACCTCTTCAACTGCAATTTAAGCGGACCTTTTCTTTTGTCCCTCGCACAAGCCCTGCGGGGCGATGTTCTACCGTATCTTCAGCACCTGCGTCTCGCACACATGGGACTGACGTCTCAAAGTTTATCGAGCCTCTTATGTGCCCTGCGCATGGACACGCCTCCTCGTCTTCCTTCCCACTCGTCTCTTGTGGGCAATGGGAATGCTCTTAAAGTCCTCTCTCTGGAGGGTAATGCCTTGCTGGGTCCAACAGGCGCAAGAATCCTGGCCACATGTGTGCAAGACGGTCGTCTTGGCGGCTTACAAAGCTTGAATTTGAACGGTTCCAGATGTAGGTCTCGGCGTGGAAAATCACGGGTAGAAAGGATGCAGGCAGGGGGGAACTTCTCGTTGTCCGGTTCCATGTCATCTCCTTGCTTGTGCCAACATTGTTCTCTTTTACATTTCTTCTGCACGATATAGCCTAACACTGGTCATCTTGGCGTGTATTTCAGTCGACCTCCTTTTCTTTCACATCCTGACGCCAGCTTCATCCAACCCTCTCTTGTCCTAGGCGCTGATATCGGTTTGCGGGAGCTCATCCAAGCCTTTGACGGCAGGGAAACATCGCTACCTTGCTTCTTAGAACACTTACGATTGCGATATTACCGCTCAAGGAGTCGCCTGTCTAGGGGGTAGCTTAAGGAATGGACGCTTTCCTGAGCTCGAGACGCTCTCTCTGGCCCTAAATCCGGGCGTGAGGGAGGAAGGAGTGCGATGTCTGGTAACCGCATTGGAAGACATGGGCGGTGCTTGCAAGTTGAAGACGCTTGACTTATCTTGGACGAACATGACTGCAACAAGTGCCGGTACGCATGGCAATATGATCCCTGCTTTGACTTGCTTCGCTTTCTCCCCCCCTTAAACCTCCCCTTGTCTCCCTTCCCACCCAACGGGTTCCCCATCATGTGTTTGGCGTAGAGGATATGCAAGATGCTTTGTCTAGTCACCCTCCTCTTCCCCCCCCCCCCCCCCCATCAACCGAAAAACTCCTCGCCAAAGCCTTTCAACGGGGATGCGGTCATAATCTGTCTTTGGTAAAGCTCGCGCAAGGAGGGCCTAGAAACATCCCTTGGTGCTTGGAGACCCGCCAGGCTTTCCACCGCGTTCGGAACGTGCTGCTGGCGCGAACGAAAAGGGGGAACGAGTGCGAGGAGAGGATCGCAGGAGCAGGACGCGACCGCGGAAGGGCTGATGTCAGGAAATTGGCTGATGGAGACCATGAAGCCGGTGTGAGAGAGGGAGGAAAAGAGAGAGGGAAAGGAAGCGGGCTCGGTATACTACAAACAGAGAAGGAAAATCGGCGACAGCGGCGGATGATGCAACACTCTTCCAGTTTGCCTCGTGTACTTTGCATATGATGTGATTAAGAAAATTGCTGAAAGGAAAAGGCTTTGGGGGCGTTTATCTACATAGCTGCGGAGAGAGCAGGCCCGGGGAAGAGTGCATCTGGACAGAAACGCACCCGTAAGAGGGTGAAAAGCATGCACAAAATGTGCGCGTTATCTCCGTATAATTCATGTCCGTATAAGCGTGGCTGCTTAAGTAAACATTTGCAGGGTTTGATAGCTGTTACATGCGTATAATGATGTCTTAGAGAATTTTTTTTTGGACTGATGCGTCTTCTGCATGATATGTGCGTGTCTGGTCGCATGGTAGACTTCAAAGAGCAGCCGCCTTTTCAAAACAAGGATGCATATTTTGCGAATGAAAAACTCAGAACACATAGTGCTCAGCATCTGTCAAGTTTTTTTGTCTAACCTACTTTCACCCTTTCCGATCATGTAATACCACTTCTTTCCCCCCTCTATTCTCTAGGCAGCTACCTTCCGAAGGGCCACTTTCTGTCGCGCCCAGCAGTTAGCCAGCACACCCCGCAGGTTCCAGTACGCTTCGATGCTCTCGGGTTGCACGTTGTACGAGGTGTCAGTCGCCTTGACGCAAATGTCCGCTTCGGTGAGGCCTTCAAGTTTCTCTTCGGGCACGAAATGCTCCCAGAGGGCCCATGTCCAGGAACGCGAGTAGTCACCTGGTCGCACAATAGAAGAGACATTGAAGTAAACACCTTCTCAGGCCACAATATCAAGGCACACTACATCATTCAACATATGAAGGCACACTACACCATTCAACAAGAATTTCGTCGAGAGCATAGCCCAGAGTGAATCAATCAATGCGAGAACTGAATCGCACGTGGCAATTCCGCCAAAGAAGGAAAAAAGGTGGCCCCATCGGGCACTCGACGCACTCCTGCTCCTTCCATTCCAAACTCAAGCAATCTCTCTCTGACTTACCGTGCTTCCATCCTCCTTCTTTGATGGTGGCAGGCTCCCAGGTCTTCCCTCCGTCGATCGACACGTCCACGCGCGCGACCCCCCGCCCTCCTCCACTGTAAGCGTAGCCCTTGATAGTCAGGGGGCCGCCCTCTTCTTCTCCCTCCAAGCCGCCCTCCACAGTAGCGATGGCGCTTTGGATAGGCATGTCCTGCCATACAGAGAAATGTAGAGGGGTGCATAGAGTCAAGCGCGGTACCGGAAGGCAGAGGCTTGCCACACGACCACGGGCTAGCGCGGTATCGCCACAGTACGTCGATCCTCCATCACTTTCTCCCTCTCGGCGTTTTCTCATGCCCATTTTCCTTATTCCCACCTCTCCCACCTGGATGGCGGGCGCCGAGTCGAAGTCTACATTATCCCAGTCCGCTGAGGGACTGAAGTTCTTGTAGTCGCGCTGCTGCCAAAATCCTTGAGACTCACTGCCAGACGCGGAAAAGGAGGGGAGGAAGAGGAGGGGAGAGAGCAAGAAAGGAAGGGAATTTTTCAGTCTTCTGCGGAAAACATTCTCAGACGGCCCATAATGGAGGGCTGCCATATAAAGTAATGTCAACGGATGTCAAGGAGACAAAGACGGGACCAGGAGAACGGGAGAAAGAGCAGAGCAAGGGGAGGAAGGGAGGGAGGG
>Ga0102934_1000684_pt1 | contig 23037 bp, 20 predicted proteins | sample SalPonR2_A_D1_MG_FD_78175 | JGI IMG/M metagenome (GOLD analysis project Ga0102934, IMG submission 78175) | Salt pond soil microbial communities from South San Francisco under conditions of wetland restoration - Salt Pond MetaG R2_A_D1_MG | ecosystem: Environmental > Aquatic > Marine > Intertidal... | reverse complement strand
TTTCTACCCGCTTGGCGATGTCATCGTTGATGCGCGTCTGAGTGATCACCGGCGAGGCCTCGGTGAGGCCATAGCAGATGGTGACTTCGGACATGTACATCCGGTCGATGACCTGGCGCATGACATTGACCGGACAGGGTGAGCCCGCCATGATGCCGGTGCGAAGCGATGAAAAATCGAACTTGTCAAAAAGCTTGTGGTCAAGCACCGCGATAAACATGGTGGGTACCCCATAAAGGGCGGTGCATTTTTCCGATTCCACCGAGGCCATCACGCCCACCGGGTCGAACGCCTCCAGGATGACCATCGTGCTGGCATGGGTGACTGCGGCCAGAACCCCCAAAACGCAGCCGAAGCAATGAAACAGCGGCACTGGCAGGCAGACTCGGTCCCGGTGGGTAAAGTTCTGGTTTTCCCCGATAGAAAAGCCGTTGTTGCCGATGGAGTTGTGGGTGAGCATCACGCCCTTGGGAAACCCCGTCGTTCCGGAGGTATACTGCATGTTGACCACGTCGTCGGGATGGTTTCGGGCAATTCTTGCCGCGTAGTCGGCATCTGCGACCATGTCCGCCATGGCCTCGACTTCCGGGATGGTGTACATGCCCCGATGCTTTTCGGGACCGAGGAAAAAGACCCGTTTCAAATGCGGAAACTCGGCGCTTTGCATGTAGCCGCGCTGACTGGTTTTGAGTTCCGGCACCAGGTCATAAACCGTCTGCACGTAGTCGGAATCCCGGTAGCCGTTGATCACAAACAGATTTTCGCATTCGGACTGCTTCAATAGGTAGGCCAGCTCCGCGGACTTATAGTTCGTATTGACTGTCAGCAGAATGGCGCCGATTCTGGCGGTGGCAAACTGAAGCGTCACCCAGTGGGGAATGTTGGTGGCCCAGATCGCCACCTTTTCACCTTTTTTTATGCCGAGCGCCATCAGCCCCCTGGCCATCCGATCCACGCCTTCGGCAAATTCCCGGTAGGTCTTGCGGAAATCGCGGTCCACGTAAACGATGGCAATGTTTTCCGGGTGCGCCGCCACGGCCTCGTCCAGTATCTGCCCCAGAGTGCGGTCCCTTAAAAGCACTTCATCCATTGTATTTCTCCCCTATCCCCTATGACTTGCCGCATTGCAAGGCAAGGTTTTGACTTAATTAATGACGAATGGCCGGCCGTTTACTCCGGAATATAGAGCACCGCGTAGATGGCAGCTTTTTGCGGCGACTTACAGCTCACGTAGTGGGGCACCACCGAATTGTAGTAAATGCTGTCGCCCGGCTTCAGATCATAGGTCTCCTGGCCGTATATGACTTCGACTTCGCCGTCGACAACCACGATGAACTCTTCGCCCTCGTGGGACGAGAGCCGTTTTTCACGGGCCGATTCCGGAAAGATCTCGATATAAAAAGGCTCCATATGACGGTCGGTCTTGCCCTGCCCCAGGGAATAGAACTTGAGCTCAACCGGCTTGTCCTTATCCGGCAGCATGTGGATTTCTTCTTTCTGATCAGCCTTGCGCACGATCAGGGGATCGGCGGTGACCTGATCGTCGAGCAGCGTACCGAGCCGGACGCCCAGTGCCCGGGCGATTTTTAACATCGGGCCCAGAGACGGAAAGGCGTCATCTGATTCGAGCCGGTTTAGAAAATCGATGTTCAAGCCGGTCCGCTCGGCCAGCATTTCGGCATCGATGTCTTTTTCCTGCATGATCTTTGCGATTCTGGCGCCGACTTTTCCTGATTTCATGATGTCTCCTGTTTGTGATAAATAAAATCGTGTTGCTGCAGCGGCGGATTGACTTCAAAGCCGCTCTTATACGATATGAGATAGGGGTTGTAAAGTGAGATCAGCGGGGTTTGATGATGGCTTCTTAAAAAACGATTTATTTCGCCGCAGCGATATGTTTGCAGAAAGGAACTTATGAAATAGGCCCGTGCGTATACTTATTAGCCAAAGGCGCCTGCCTCATCCCCCCTTTGGAAGTAAAAGGGGGGATTGGGGGGATTTGTATTTGGACATGATGAAAATCCTCCTAAATCCCCCTTTGCTGAAAGGGGGACTTAATGGAATTCGCCGTTTTTTATGAGCCTTTGCCAAAGGCAAAAAAGGCACTGAGGCTTTTAAACCTTGAACTGTGGACCGTGAACCGTGAACCGTGAACCGTGAACTACTTAGTTCATAAAGATTTGATTGCATTCACCTAATACCTAATACCAAAAACCGAATAACCGTTAATTTAATTAGAAGTCTATAGAGGAACCTGAAATGGAAATCACTTTATACCAGATTGATGCGTTTGCGGAAAAGGTGTTTGAGGGAAACCCGGCGGCGGTCTGCCCGCTGGATGAATGGCTGCCGGATGATATGATGCAAAAGATTGCGCGGGAAAACAACCTCTCAGAAACCGCCTTTTTCGTAGCTCAAGGAGAGGGATTCAAGATCCGGTGGTTTACGCCGGAAAGCGAGGTGGATCTGTGCGGCCACGCCACGATGGCCTCGGCCTGGGTGTTGTTTAAAATCCTGGGCTATGAAAAAGACCGGATTGTCTTTGATTCAAGGTCCGGGAACCTGAGCGTGGCCCGGGACGGTTCGCAGCTGGTCATGGATTTTCCAGCCCAGCCGCCCGCACCCTGCGATCCGCCGCTGGAGATTGAGAAGGCGTTCGGCCGGCCGCCTTTGGCGTGCCTGAAGGCGGCGGATTACATGGCTGTTTTTGAGAGCCGGGCGGCCATTGAATCCATAAAACCGGATTTCCTGCCGCTCATGGCCCTGGACCGGCGTGGGGTGATGATTACCGCGCGGGCTTCGGACTATGATTTTGTGGCCCGGTTTTTTGCGCCCAAGCTGGGGGTTTACGAAGATCCGGTAACGGGCTCCGCCTATACCCAGCTGGCCCCGTACTGGGCCGACCGGCTGGGGAAAAAGCGGCTTCATGCCAGGCAAGTCTCCCTGCGGGGCGGGCATGTCACCTGCGAGGTGGCGGGCGACCGGGTGTTTATCGCCGGCACGGCGGTTAAATACATGGAGGGGAAGATAAAGCTGTCAAACTATTAATTTCCCGCAGCTTACATATCCATGGACTTTATTTTCCGCATCTCCTGGTTCCGATACGTCTGTTTCACCGGTTTTCGGAGCACCAGCGACAGGACCGTACAGATACCCCCCAAAAGCAGGAGCGGATAAAACACCGCATACGGCTGGGCCTGCAAAAGGGCAATGCCGCCGATCACAAGTGCGGCCACGCCGATAAATAGAATCGCGCTTAAGGCCATCATGGCAAACCGCTGGGCTCGGCCCCAGGCAGTCAGAAAACCGATTAAGGCGCCCAGGATGCCGATAAATGCACCGGATATGCCGCCGACGTAACCGGCGGTCCGGGCATTCCACCACACCCCCGGCATGGCAGCGGCCAAAGGATTTTCCCCCTGCTTGTACTGCGCCAATTTCAGGTTGCCTAAATAAACCGTGCCGGCTTTCGGCAGGATAAGGCTTAACGTAATTTTTTCCGGGGTTCCGGAGTCCTGCCGGAAAGAGAACGGCAGCACCACGGGCCGCCAGCCTGAATCACCGCTGAAATACTGCATGGGCCCGGATTCGGCAAGGGTTCTGGTAAAATACCGGCCTTTTGGAAAATGATTCATCATCTCCAGGTACCCCTTCCCGGCCACCCCCTGGTATTTCACTTTTCCGGTTAACGCATAGAAGTTGGTGGTGATGGCCGGATCGCGCAATGCCAGAAGCTTCGCCGTCAGGGATTCCCCGGATGAATGGCTGATTTTCAGGCAGTCGAAAGGCGTTTGCGGCAGCGTGGCCGGGGCGATGTATTGACCGGCGGCCAGTTCACCGCTTTCTTTTAAATCCTTCCACGAGAATTCGTTCACCACCTCCCCGGCAGATGCCTCGGCCGCGGCAGCCACCAAGCAAACCACGGCCAGCAGAAAAATTGATAAGCGGTTACGCATTTTCTTCCCCTCTCATTTCCTGTTTATGGGCATTTAAAAGCAATTTAAACTTTTAAAATATCAGAAATCCAGAAATATAAATAATTTTATTTGAGCATGGGCAAAATTGAGCGTAAGATTAAGATGTTCGGTGTAAAAAAACTTTTTGTGACGATATCAAGCCCGGGGCGCACCCGGGTTTTTTTAATATCCCGAAAAGGAGACCCCTGATGAGCGACGCATCATACAAAAAACTGGCCCGGGTGCTGGATACCCTGCCCAATGGCTTCCCGCCCACCGACGACGGCATTGAACTAAAAATTTTAGAGAGGATCTTTACCCCGGAGGAGGCGGAACTCTTCTGCCAGCTGAAGCTTAACTTTGAAACCCCGGATCAAATTGCCGACCGCATCGGCATATCGCTTGAGGCACTCGCCCCCAAGCTTGAAACCATGGAGAAAAAGGGCCAGATCTTCGGGGTCGATATGGGCGGGGTTAAAATCTACAAGATGCTGCCCTGGGTATTCGGCATCTACGAGATGCAAATGCCGCATCTCGACCGCGAGATGGCGGAAATGTGCGAGGCATACGCCGAGACTTTCGGCAAGCAGTTTTTTGAAAACAAGCCCCAGCTCATGCAGGTGATCCCCATTGAATCCGAAATCGAGGGCGATCACCAGACGCTTTCCTATGAACGGGTATCAAACATCATCGAAAACAGCCAATCCTTTATGGTCATGGACTGCATATGCAAAAAAGAGAAGGCGCTGATGGGCGAGCCGTGCGACCGACCCATGCGGGTATGCACCGCCTATGCCCCGATTCCGAACCTGTTTGACAACCATCCCTATGGCACCCCCATGACCAGGGAAGAGGCCTACGAACTGCTCAAAAAGACCGAGGAAGAGGCGCTGGTGCATCTGACCTGGAACGTACAGAGCGGGCATTACTTTATCTGCAACTGCTGCGGGTGCTGCTGCGGCGTGCTCCGGGGCATCAATGAGATGGGCATTAAAGCAGGCGATGTGATCAACTCCAATTACTATGCTCAAATTGACCCGGAATTATGCACGGCCTGCGGCGTATGCGCGGATGAGCGCTGCCAGGTGCATGCCATTGAAGAAGGCGACGAGGCTTACCATGTGGTTCCGGAGAAATGCATCGGGTGCGGCCTGTGCGTGACCACCTGCCCCACCGAGGCCATCTCGCTTGTCAAAAAGCCGGAAGAGCAGATTGAAACCCCGCCCAAGGACGAGATGGACTGGTTTGACAAGCGGGCGAAAATGCGGGGGGTTGATATTTCCGATTTCAAATAGGCTGCTATACCCGAGCCTTTCGCTGTTGTCATTCCGAGGAACGATAGTGACGAGGAATCTTGGTTTAAAAGATTTCTCGCTGCCGCTCGAAATGACAGTATGGACGGATTTTGGGCGGCTTTTTAGACCACGATGATATCTTCCTCAAACCGCCCCAGCTGCTCAAGCCCGTTTTCCGTGACCACATGCGTGTTTTCAATGCCAACCACGCCTTTTCCCGGGAAAATACATTTGGGCTCAAGGGCAATGACCATGCCGGCCTCAAGCTTTAATTTCTGCCCCTTTGCCAGAAACGGGAATTCATCGAGCTCGAGGCCGACCCCGTGGCCCACAAACCGGATGCGCTGATCGCCCACACCCATGAAATAATCACCAAGTCCGTGCGCCTCAGCCGTTTCCAAAGCCAGGGCATAGAGCGTGCCCGCGGCCACCCCGGGGACCGCGGCGTTTTTAACCGCCGCCTGGATTTCGCGCATGGCATTGTGCGCGGTTTTAAGATCCTCCGGCAACTCGCCGATGGAAAAAATCCGGGTATGATCGGAAATATAGCCGTCCGTCGCAAACACCAGGTCCACCAGCACCGGCTCATTCCGGGCGATAGGCCGCAGGCTTGAGCCCTGGGCAATGGCCGGCGTCACCCCCTCCCCGCCGGTGGGCGAAGACAGATAGCTGGGCGCGGCCGCGGTGGCTCCGGCCATGACATGGCCGTAAAAAAGCTCGCCGCCGAACATCCGCATCCGGACGATTCCCTGATGCCCCATCTTCCGGGCTTCCGCCTCTATGCGGCCGGCCAGTTCGATTTCGGTGATCCCCTCTCTTAAAATCGACGGCACGGCGGCGGCCAGTTTATCCGAAAACTTCGCGGCCCGGCGGATCAGTTCCACTTCATAGTCTGATTTAACCGCCCGGGCCATGCGGATGGCCGTGCTGATATCCACGATCCGGGTGTTTTCCAGAAGCCGGGAAAAGCTGAAATACTGATTGGCGGGCAAAACATCGAGTTCCATGCCAAGGGTCCGGGGGACGGAAAGCCCGTAATTTAAAAAAATATCCATCAGCTCCCTGGAACGCGAAAACCGGACAATCTGCGGAAGCGCGGATTCGGCTTGCGCCCGCGCGATATCCTTTCTGACCATGAGCACCGGCTCGCCCCGGTCGGGGATATAGAGCTGACCCTGTTGAATGGTGCCGCTGAAATAGAAAAGATCCGCATTCTGAACGATGAGCGCCCCGTCAATGCCTTCTTTCTGAAGATACGCCTGGAGCTTTTCCCGGCGGGCGGTCAGTTCGCTTAAGGGCGTATAGATCTGACTCTGTTCCATTATTTTTTTCCCCGCTTCTTTTTGTCCCCGATGACCTCGTTTGCGATCACGATCTTCTGTATCTGGGAGGTACCTTCATAGATGGTCAGCACCCGGGCGTCCCGGTACAACCGCTCCACGGCGAACTCCCGGGTATAGCCGTAGCCGCCGTGGATCTGAATGGCCTGGCCAGTCACCCGGTTGGCCATCTCAGCAGCGTAGAGCTTGGCCATGGACACCTCCTTGCTGCATTTTTCGCCCCGATCCTTTTTGGCCGCCGCATTAAAAACCAGCTGGCGGGCGGCCTCCACATCGGTCGCCATATCCGCGATCATCCAGCGAAGCCCCTGATTTTGGGCAATTGGCCGGCCGAACTGAACGCGCTGCCGGGCATAGGCGACCGCCTCATCCAGGGCGGCCTGGCCGACGCCCAGCGAAAGAGCGGCAATCCCGATTCGGCCGTCGTTTAATCCGGACATGGCCACCATAAACCCCTCACCCTCATGCCCAAGGAGGTGGTCGGCCGGCACCCGGCAGTTTGAAAACAAGAGGTCCGTGGTGTCCGAGGCGCACTGTCCCATTTTATCCTCAAGGCGGCCGGTGGCAAACCCTTCCATGTCGCGGGTGACAAGAAATGCCGAGATTCCCTTGTGCGCCGCCTCGGGATCCGTTTTGGCCAGCACGATGAAGAGCCCTGAGGTGGCGCCGCCGGTGATCCAGCGTTTGGTGCCGTTTAAAATATAGTCATCCCCCTCTTTTTCCGCCGTGGTCTGAAGACTCGCCGGATCCGATCCCGCCTCCGGCTCGGAAAGCGCAAAGGAGCCGATGAACTCGCCCCGGGCCATGGGCACGAGAAACTGGTGCTTTTGCGCCTCGGTGCCGAACCGCAGAAGGCTGCCGCAGCAAATCGAGTTATGAACGGACATGATCACCGCGGTGGAGGCACAGGCATAGGCGATTTCACTCATGGCCAGCGCATAGGAAACCGTATCCATCTCTTCGCCGCCATAAACCTCGGGGACCAGCATGCCCAACAGCCCCAGTTCGCCCATTTTTTCAAGACTCTCGGCCGGATAGGCGTGTTCGCGGTCCCTTTCGGCGGCCAATGGAGCCAGGTTCTTCCGGGCGAATTCCCGGGCCATCTTTTGAATCATGAGCTGCTCTTGTGAAAAATCCATATGAAATAATGCCCTAACCTAAATACCTGACAATTAATTTATTATTGAAATAGCCGGTTGGGAGTGGTAAAAAGTAAATACATTCTAGCCTGAAATACGTTTGTATTCAAACAGTATCTTTATTTTCATGTCAAGCATCTTAAGGTGCCGGTATGGATTCCCTCACCCTGATGAGCAATCAGCTCCAGCGATGCCAATCCGAAGAGGCCAGATTCCATCGGCAGAATATCTATCTTGAAGCCCTGCATGAGACCTCCCTGGGACTAATTGACCGGCTGGACAAGGAAGAAATTTTGGAAAGCATTCTGGACCGGGCAGCCTCACTTACGTGCACGGCCCACGGCTACATCTACCTGCGCGAACCCGGCGAAAACCGGATGCAGATGCGGATGGGGCTCGGTTTTTTTAAAAACCAGCTGGGCCGGCAGGTTGCGATCGGTGAGGGCATGGGCGGATGCGTGTGGGAGGCCGAAGCCCCGCTGCTGGTAGATGACTACCAATGCTGGCCGGGCCGGATTCCGGATAAAAAACTGGATCAACTGCGCTCAATCGTGGGTATTCCCCTTAAATCCGACCAAGGCGTCTTGGGGGTCATCGGTCTCGCCCATGTTAACGGGGACAAGCGGTTCACCCAGGAAGATGTCACGGCTTTGGAACGCTTCGCCGCCCTGGCGATTATCGCTTTGCAGAAATCAAGGCTGTATGCCGATGTTCGACGCGAACTGGCAGAGCGTAAGCGCACGGAAGCGGTTTTGCGGGAAAGCGAAACCCGGTACCGCACTCTGCTGGAATCCTCACCGGATCCGATCGTGGTCTATGACATGAAAGGGGTCGCCACCTATGTCAATCCGGCCTTTGAGCAGACATTCGGCCTGACCCGGGATGAACTATTGGGCAAAAAAATCGATTTTGTGCCCAGGGAGAACGTGGCGGAGACCAAGGCGGCCATCAAGAAGATGCTCGCCGGCCAGACCATCAACCTCTTTGAGACCCGCCGCTTTACCCGGGACGGACGGATTCTGGATGTGCAGATCAGCTCCACCCTTTACAAAGGCATTGACGGCAAACCCGCCGGCAACATCGTGATCCTTCGCAATATCACCGCCCAGAAACAGGCGGAAAAAGAGCTGCAGACCTACCACGACCACCTGGAGGAGCTCGTGGCCGAGCGCACTGCGGAACTGGAACGGGCCAACCGGGAATTGGAGCAGCAGGTCGAGGAACGCAAGCGGATCGAACGCTCCCTGCGCGAGCACCAAAAAGAGCTAAGCGCCCAGTCGCATCATTTAGAAGAGGTCAACACCGCCCTTCGCGTGCTGCTCAAGCAGCGCGAGGATGACAAAAAGGAGCTAAGCGACATGGTACGCAGAAATGTCGAAGAGCTGGTGAGCCCGTATTTGGAAAAGGTGCTGAGCAGCCGGCTCGAAACCCGTCAGCGGACCCTGCTCCAGATTTTAAAGACCAATCTTAAAAACATTATCTCACCCTTTATCAATCAACTCACCGGGCAGATGGGCAGTCTTACCCCGATGGAGATCCGGGTGGCGGATCTGATCAAAGCGGGCAAGACCAACAAGGAAATTGCCGAGCTGCTGCTGGTGTCTTTTAATACGGTATTGTTTCACCGCCACAACATTCGGTCCAAATTAGACATAAAAAACAAGAAGATAAACTTGCGATCGCACCTTTTATCGTTTGAAAAATAGTGGGTTTAACCCACTATTTTACTACTATTCTGTACGCTTGACTCTCTGATTGAACAAGCTATTCTAGTTAGCAAACAAAGCACAGGTCCCTACTCTCACTTCAAATACTTGAGAGCATTATGGCAAATCTAAGCATCGCGGATGTAACCCTTACTTTTGGCGGCCTTCACGCCCTTTCCTCGGTTCAAATGGAAATTCAGGAGGGAATGATCACCTCGGTCATCGGCCCCAACGGTGCCGGCAAGACGAGCCTGCTAAACTGCATTTCGGGTTTCTATCATCCAACCAAGGGCGAAATCCATTACGACGACCACCGGCTCACCAAGGCCTCGCCCCATCGGGTATCAAGCATCGGCATTGCCCGGGCCTTCCAGAATCTGGAACTCTTCCGCGGCCTGTCGGTTTTAGACAACCTCATGCTGGCCCGGCACCAGAAGCTGCGATACAGCCTGCTGAACGCCTTTATTTTTTGGGGCAAGGCGTCGAAGGTGGAAGCCGAAAACCGAGAGCATGTGGAAGAGGTCATCGATTTCATGGAGCTGGAACCCTATCGCAAGCAAGTGGTGGGCAACTTAAGCTACGGCGTGCAAAAACGGGTTGAAGTGGCCCGGGCCCTCACACTGGCGCCGCAACTGATTCTGCTGGATGAGCCAATGGCCGGCATGAACATCGAAGAGAAAGAAGATATCGTCCGTTTCATCATGGATATCAAAAATGAATGGGATATCACGGTCGTGCTCGTGGAACATGACCTGGGCGTGGTTATGGATATTTCGGATCAAATCTATGTGCTTGATTTCGGGGAGGTCATCGGCTCGGGCGGACCGACGGAAGTGGCGTCAAATGCCAAGGTCATCGAAGCCTACATCGGGGAAGAGTAAAATTGAAAGCACCGGACACAGATCATTTACTGAGTTTAAGCATTCCGCAGCTCCTGCGCTGGCGGGTGGAAGCCAGCGGCAATAAGACGGCGCTCAGGGAAAAGGATTTTGGCCGCTGGATCAGCTACTCATGGGACCAATACTACGAGTATACCCGCAAGACCGGCTTGGGACTTCAACAAATTGGCTTCGGCAAAGAGGATAAAATAGCCATTATCTCCGACAACATACCGGAGGTCCTCTATGTAGCCATCGGTGCCCAAGCCCTGGGCGGGATTTCAGCCGGGATCTACCAGACCACCCTGCCCGATGAAATCGGCCAGATCTTAGACTCCCTGGATGTGAGCGTGGTCTTCTGCAATGACCAGGAACAGGTCGATAAGGTGATCGAAGTCCGGGACAAAATCCCGAACGTCAAAAAAGTCATTTACGAAGACAGCCGGGGCATGCGCGGCTACCAGTCTGATGATTGGTTCATGTTCATCGAGGATTTGTATGAGTTAGGTGATAAGATCCACCAGCAGAATCCGGATTTGTTCGAAAAACTGATCGATGAAACCCGGCCAGACGATGTCTGCCACCTGTGCCTGACCTCGGGCACCACGGGGCTTCCCAAGGGCGCCATGCTGACGCACAAAAACTACATCAATATGGGCCTGCAGCTGACCGAGGCCGATCCCCTGGACCCAACGGATGAATACGTCTCATTTCTCCCCTTTGCCTGGATCGGCGAGCAGATGAACTCCTTCGGGGTGGCCATGGCAACGGGAATCGCCGTCAACTTTCCCGAATCCGTGGAAACCGCCATGTCGGATTTAAAGGAAATCGGTCCGCACTTCATGTTCGGCGCCCCGCGCATCTACGAGACCATCCGGTCCCAGATCTGGCTGAAAATCGATGAATCCTACTGGCTTAACAAACTCTGCTACAACTATTTCATGAAAATCGGTGAACAGGCGGCCAGATACCGGATGACCGGCGAAAAGATGCCAAGGGGGCTCCGGCTTAAGGCATGGATCGGCAAACAGATGATGTTTCGGCCGCTGATCAACCAGATCGGGTTTCTCCGCCTCCGCCGCGCCTACACAGGGGGAGCGGCCCTGGGACCGGAATTGTTTACCTTCTACCAGGCAATAGGCGTCAACCTCAAACAGATCTACGGCCAGACCGAGATCGTGGGCATCGCCTATATGCACCGCGACGGCGACGTCCGACCCGACACGGTGGGCAAGCCCCTGCCCCGGACGGAATGCAAAATTTCTGATAAAGGTGAAATTCTGTCCAGATCGGATTCGGTGACGCCGGGCTATTACAAGCAGCCGGAAAAAACCGCGGAGCTGCTTGAAGGGGGATGGCTCCATTCCGGAGATGCCGGCTATATCGACGAAAACGGCCACCTGGTGGTCATCGACCGGGTCTCGGATGTCATGCATAACAACCGGGGCGAGATGTTTTCCCCCATGTTTATTGAAAACCGTCTTAAATTCAGCCCATATATCAAAGAGGCGGTTGTTTTCGGCGATCAGCGGGACTACGTGGCCGCGCTCATTAATGTCGACCCCATCGTCGTTGGTAAATGGGCCGAGGACCGGGGTATTTCCTTTTCAACGTTTATGGATCTATCCGCAAAGCCGGAGGTCGCCGATCTCATATATGACGAAATCGTCAAAATCAATCGGAACGCGGAAAAAGACCATTTTAAAATCCATCGATTCGCGATTCTTTACAAACTGCTGGACGTGGATGACGGGGAATTAACCAAAACCGGTAAAATCCGCCGCAAATTCGTCCGGGAAAAATACCATGACCTCTATGAAGCCTTGTACGACGAGGATATCTCGGAAAAGCAGGTCGAGGCGTTTTACCAATATCAGGACGGGCAGACGACAACCGTGCAAACCAAAATCCGTTTTTACACCATGGAAGAAAACTGATGAGCTATTTTCTGCAACTTGTCTTCAGCGGGATTGTGGTGGGCTCCATTTACGCCCTGGCCGCAATCGGATTCGTACTGATCTACAAGTCAAGCCGGGTGCTGAATCTCGCCCACGGCCAGATCATCGCCACCGGCGCCTATATCACCTACGTCCTAACGGTATGGATGGGCGTCCCTATCTACATATCGTTTGTGATGAGCATGATCGTCACCTTTTTCCTGGCCATGAGCGTGGAGCGGATCTTTCTGCGGCGCCTGATCGGCGAGCCCATCATCTCGGTTATCATGGTGACCATCGGCCTGATGTCGATTATCGACGGGCTGATCTACCTCACCCCCTTCGGCTCGGAGAACTTTTCCTTCCCCCCGTTTCTGCCACGGGAGCCTATTATCTTATGGGGGACCTATCTGTCCTACACGCAGGTAACTGGCGTTGTTATCACCTTTATCCTGATCGGGGCGTTTTCCTGGTTTTTCAAAAAATCCACCGTGGGCATCTCCATGCGGGCCGTATCAGACGACCAGATGGCCTCCATGTCCATCGGCATCTCTGTTCCCAAGGTATTCGGGCTGGCATGGGCCACCGCCGGATTGACAGCGGCCGCAGCCGGCGGGATTCTCGGCAATATTACGGGACTAAATTTTGATACGCTCCACGCTTTCGGCATCCTGGTTTTCCCGGTGGTGATTTTAGGCGGTCTGGATTCCCTGCTGGGGGCGGTGGTGGCAGGCATCCTCATGGGACTCATCCAGCAGTTTGCCGGGGGATACCTGGACGGCAACTGGGGCTTGAACGGCACTGGCCAGGTGCTGCCCTACATTCTGCTGCTGGTGTTACTGCTTTTCAAACCGCACGGTTTATTCGGCACATACGAAATCGAACGGGTTTAGACTATGTCAGCAAATCGTTGGTTGGCGACAGGCAACTATTTCACCACCTACCGGGAAGAACAGCGGATTTTCTTCACCCATATCGACCGGCTGCTTTTTGCGGCTTTTCTGACCGCGCTTTTTGCCTGGCCGTTTTTCTTTCAGGCAAGCAGCAAATATATGCTGATCTTTGACAATATTCTCGTGGCAGTCATTGCGGTTTTGGGCTTGAATCTGGTCACCGGTTTCGGGGGGCTGATATCCGTCGGCCACGCGGCCTTCGTGGGGGTCGGCGCCTATACCGTGGCCTGCCTGGCCCAAATCATCGGGGATCAGCATGTGTTGATCACCCATGCCTGGCCGCTGATGATTGTCGCCGGCGGATTGACAGGCGCGGTTTTCGGCCTGATCGTGGGGCTGCCGGCGCTTCGGTTAAGGCACCTGTATCTGCTGATGGCCACCCTTTCCTTTCAGATGATATTCCAATGGGTCGTGGGATTCATGGATTTTTTCAATCAGGGGCAATTTATCTATGTGGGCCGCGTATACTGGTTCACCGGCGAGGTGGGCAGAAGCGTGCACTACAATTTCTGGTATTACGCGCTTTTGATAACAGTGGTTATCCTTGGATTCGGCGTCCGAAATCTTCTGCGCACGCGCTATGGCCGAAGCCTCGTGGCTGTTCGGGACAACGACCGGGCGGCCGACGCCATGGGCATGCATCCGGGGTTTACAAAGGTTTCGGCATTCGGACTGGCCGGTTTTTTTGCCGGGGTGGCCGGCGCCATGCAGGCCTACCTGAACCGGGGCGCGGGATTTGAAACCTTTACCCTGCATGAATCGATTCAATACCTGGCCATGACCATCGTCGGCGGCCTGGGGTCTTTGCCCGGCACCTTTTTCGGGCCGGCGGCCATAAAAATGCTGGATCTGCAAATGGAGAATCTGGCCGAATGGGCCGGCCATCTTCTGCCTTCCTCCCTTGACCTGGCGACCGGATTGCGCCCTTTGAGCTTTGGTTTGGTGATCGTGCTTTTTCTCATGTTTGAACCGCGCGGAATCGCCAACTGGTGGCGAATCTTGCGTTCATACGTAAAATTGTGGCCGTTTCGCTATTGATTTCGGCCGCCGGTTTTCCCGAATCAACGGGAAACCGATTGAAACTAACCAAAAAGCAAGGAGGGGGAAATGAAAACGAAAAAAATATCCATTGGGATCATTGTATCCGTAGTTGTCCTCATGCTGGCCATGCCGGTCTCGGCAGTGGCTGAGGAATACATGATCGGGTTGTCGCTTGCCATCACCGGCCCGACATCCGATGCCGGAAACCCATATGCCAAGGGTGTGGAGGATTATTTCCGCTACGCCAATGACATGAAGCTGCTTGGCAAGGACACCATCAAATATGAAATCCGGGACGACAAGTATGAAACCGCCATCACCAAACGCAATTTCGAAGAATACCTGGACATGGGCATGGTCTTTTACCTCAACTATTCAACCGGCAGCACCCTGGCGTTGAAACGGGATTTTGAGGAGGTGAAAATGCCGACCCTGCCGGCCTCTTATCACGCGGGCAACATAGAGGATTCGGACTATGTTTTCCTGCCCATTGCCTCCTATTCCGCCCAGGCCATCGGTCTGGCCGAATATCTGGTGGCCAATCATGACGGCAAAACACCCAAAGTGGCCATGTACGTGCATCCCTCCGCATTCGGGAGAGGCCCGGTGGAAGATGTCAAAGCAACGGTTAAAGCAGGCCTTGATATGGAAATCGTGGAGGTCGTGGAGCACGGCAAGGATCTGGATGTGACCGGCATGCTTCAGCGCTGGAAAAGCAAAGGGGTCCAGTACGTCATCAGCCAGACGGTGCAGTCGCCGGTGGCCACCCTGTTAAAAGGCGCCAGCCGTATGGATCTGGTGGCTGGAAGCTTTGGCGAAAAAGGCAAAATCACCTTTATGGGCGCCCATTACACGGGCGGTAACGACCTGATCGCCCTGGCCGGGAAGGCTGCTGAAAATTTCTACTGGACCACTTCCTTTATTACCACCAGTGAGGAGAGCTACGCCGCTGACACCCAGATTGCACTCGCCGAGCGCTACAACCGCGACGACAAGACGGCCAATTCCCATAACTACGCCGCCGGCATCATTGTCGCAGAGGTGGCCACAGAGGTTATCCAGCGGGCCAAGGCCAGAGGTGAAGAAGTCAACAAAAAAACCCTTTACCAGGAGCTTTTGGCAATGAACGGCATGAACGCCTTCTACTCCGGCACTGCCGTGGGCCCGGTGACCTATTCGAAAGACGATCACCAGGGGGTTGACACCCTGCAGCTTTACGCAGTCCAGAACGGGGAGTTCCGCGCTGTGGGCAAACCGTTTATCCCGGAATATACGGATAAGATCAAGTAAGTAACGCCCCCCCTCGTAAAAGGGGGTTTGGGGAGATGAGACGGCGAATGTTTCTCCAACCCCCTTTTATCGAGTGATCGCATCCATTCACCACCGGCGTTTGGATAAAGGGCAGATAAAAATGCTGGAATCTCGGGTTTAAAGCACATGACGACACAAGAAAACGGATATTTACTTGAAGTCAACAACATTGAAGTGGTCTATCACGATATCGTCCAGGTGCTGCGGGGGGTGAGCCTTAAAGTTCCGGAGGGCGGCATTGTTGCGCTTCTCGGAACCAACGGGGCGGGCAAAACAACCACCCTGCGGGCGATCAGCGGCCTGCTCAAACCGGAAAACGGTTTTATCAGGGATGGCTACATCAAGTTCAGGGGCACAGACATCACCAATGTGCTGGGAACACAGGTGGTGAAACTGGGGGCGGTGATGGTGCCTGAGGAACGGCGGGTTTTCAAGCATCTGACAGTGGATGAGAACATCCGGGTCGGCTCTATTACCCGAAAAGACGGCCAGCAGGCCATAAATGCCGATCATGAGCTCATGTACAAGCATTTCCCCCGGCTGGGAAACATCACCCATCGTTTGGCGGGGTACTGCTCCGGGGGGGAGCAGCAGATGATCGTAATCGCCAGAGCCCTGATGAGCTCGCCCAAAGTACTCATGCTCGATGAGCCCTCACTTGGCCTGGCGCCGCTTCTGGTCAAAGAAATTTTTGAAAATATCCGTACCATCAACCAGGAAATGAATACCACCATCCTGGTGGTTGAGCAAAATGCCAAGATCGCCCTGGATGTCTCCCAGTATGCCTATATCATGGAATCCGGCAAAATTGTGCTGGAAGGGCCGTCCGAAGAGCTGAAAAACAACCCGGATGTCAAGGAGTTCTACATGGGTATTACTCAGGGCGGAGGCCGCAAATCGTTTAAAGAAGTCAAATCCTACAAACGGAGAAAACGCTGGATGTAACCGGGCATCCGGAAAAGGAAAAGGCTCATGAAAATTTTAGTTGGGTATAGCAGCACGGATGTTTCCAATACCGCCTTGTCACTGGCAAGGGATCACGCAAAAATATTTAGTGCTAAAGTATTGGTAATGACTTCCACGGAAGGCGGCTCTGCGGAGAGATTAAGAGCCATTGACAGAATAGAGGCCCGACTGAATGCGGCTAAGAAATTCGTGGAAGAGGCCGGCGTGGAATGCGAAACCCATCAACTGGCCCGCGGCATGTCACCCGGGGAAGACATCGTCAAATTTGCCCAGGATAAGGAAGTCGATCTGATATATGTCGGCATTAAGAAAAAATCGCGCGCCCAGAAAATCATCCTCGGCTCGACCGCCCAGTTTATTATCTTAAGGGCCCCGTGTCCGGTCATAACGGTTAAATAGGTTGAACCATTTTAGAAACCCCAGCCAGACGGGGAAAACGCCCATGGGACTGTATGATTTTACTTACTATGATCTAATCAGACGCAATGCCGATATTTTTTCCGCGGCAACGGCATGGCATGACGTGGATACCGAACAGACACTGACGTTTGCCGAGGTAAAAGCCCGGGTCGACCGGCTGGCTGCAGGGCTTCAGGCCGCCGGGATTCAAAAGGGCGACCGGCTTGGGGTATTCGGCAAAAACAGCACGGAGTACTTCCTGCTCTATGGCGCGGCCGCCGCTTTAGGAGCGGTTATGCTGCCGGTCAACTGGCGGCTGAGCGGCGAAGAAGCCTGTTACAACCTAAGCGACTGTGCGCCCAAGCGTCTGTTTGCGGATGCGGAATTTCAGGAAATGATTAACACGCACCGCGCTAAGTTGCCGTCCGACATGCGATTTTTCAACTTAAAAACGGACAGTGGCGGCTATGAATCTTTTGCCTCGCTGCTCGATCAAACCGAACCGTTTGTGCCCGCCAATGTAGAAAATGATGACAGCTTCATCATCATCCATACCGCAGCGGTTGGCGGCCGCCCCCGGGGGGCGCTGCTCAGCCATGGCAACTTGATGTGCGCCTGTTTGCACCTCAACTACTATTTCGGGCTTTCGGAAAAGGATGTTCATCTGAGCCTGCTTCCTCTTTTTCATGTGGCCGGGATTTTTATGGCAGTGGCCGCCTATCAGAGCGGCGCCTTAAACGTCAACATGACCAAGTTCGACGCCGCCCATGCCGCCGGCCTGATCGATGAGTTCGGGGTCTCGCTGATTTTTGATTTTCCGCCGATACTGGGCTCTATCCTGACGGCAGCCGGCGAGGGCAACCACAAATTATCATCCCTCAGATCGGTCATCGGTCTGGGCACGGCCGAAGACATCGAGAGATATCAGGAAATGACCCAGGGTACGTATTTCTGTATGTACGGCCAAACCGAGACGGCCATGATTACCACCATCGGCCCTTACAATGATGCGCCCGGTTCGGCGGGCCGGCCGGTCATCCTCTCGGATGTCCGCACCGTCAATGATGCCGACCAGCCCGTTCCCACGGGGGAAATCGGCGAAATCGTCATGCGGGGACCGCTGATTTTTAAGGGATACTGGAACCTGCCTGACGAAAATGCCCATACGTTTCGCGGGGGTTGGCATCATACCGGGGATACCGGAAAATTCGATGAGGCGGGCTTCTTATTCTATGCGGGCCGAAAAGAGGAAAAAGACCTCATCAAACCGGGCGGGGAAAATGTCTATCCTGCGGAAGTGGAAAAGGTCATTCTGGAGCACCCCGCTGTTGAGAATACGGTGGTCTTCGGCGTGCCGGATCCCAAATGGAAGGAAGGGATCAAGGCGGTATGCCTGTTAAAACCCGGCGCGTCTCTGGCGGCCCAGGCCCTGATCGATTTTGTCGGCGAACGGATCGCCCGGTATAAAAAGCCCCATTATGTGGAAATGACAACGGATTTTCCCTTAAAAGCCGATGGCAGCCCGGACCGGGAAAAAATTAAGGCACGCTTTGGCCATGGATGAAGAATCGTCCACCTTGCTAATCTATAATACAAGTTTCTGCTTTTTTTTAAAATTTTACATAAAATCTTAAAAAGTTTTTGATTTTACTGATATTTTTCTATAATATAAATAATATCAGTAAACTATTTAATAAAAAGGAGGGCAGTCTATGGAATAAATGGCTTGCATGGTTGGAGTGAACTTTTTGAAAGTAATTTCAAAAGAAGAAAAGGGGGGAACCAATGAAACGATTGGCAATGATCATGTTTTTAGCTTTTACCAGCGTGGCCTTTCTGACCGGCCCGGCTCTGGCCGAAATGGGTATGGGCAAGGTCACACCGGTAACAACGGAGGTAGGCATTCAACTCTTTGGCAGCTTGAAAACGTTTCCGCATTTTGTCAGCAATATGGATTTCAATGATGATGATACTCCATATGACTGGCTGCTTGATGAAAATGGAATTATTGACAACGATGAGATCACCGTCCGGAATGAAATCCGTCTCGGGATGAAAGGCGGGGGCGAAAATTGGAAGTTTATGACAATTCTGGAAAGCGACTTTTCCTTTGATCAAGGCAATGCGGATCGAGGCTCAAGGGCCGGCGAAGTTCCTGACCTGGGGATGCGGGGCGAAGACTTTGGTGTTGAGAAGCTCGAATTCAGCTATGATTTTTCGTCCCACGGCCTACCGGCCACATTAGAAACCGGCTGGAACACAACCTGGGCGGATCTGGAAACCGGTGGATTGTTCTATGGTGACGATCACCCCTACATCAGCCTGTTCGGAAGCATGGATGATATCAAGTGGGAATTGTTAGGCCTAATCATCAAGGACGCTGCTATTACAGATGGCAATGGTGACGATCAAGACTGGCAGGCTTATATAGCCAAGGTAACCCTGCCAGCCGGGCCTTTAAAAGTAGCCCCATTTTATGGCTACAGCGACAACCAGTTCCGTGAAGCGAATGTCCACTATTTAGGAATTGAGGCCTATGGGAAAATGGGCAACCTCACACCCAAAGCTGAATTCGTCTATGCGCTGGGGGATAAAGATAACTTCACAGCCACCGGCGGCGAAGCCGATATTTCCGCGTATGGCGGATTTGCCGCTATAGAAGCCAGCCTTGGCGATATGTTTAATCCATACTTCGGCGGGTACTTAATATCCGGCGATGATGATGCGAATGATGAGGATATTGAAGCATTTAACCCCATTACGAATATTGCCCGCTATGCCGGCCCGTTTGGAATCGAAAACGCCTTTATTTACAGAGGCTCAAGCTTGCTTGGCAACCCTGTTTACAGCAATGCGTTTGAAAGGCTTGGCGGCCCAAATGGCTACGGGGGTATCAGTAATGCGGCCAGCGCCAACAGTCCGGGTATGTATACGTTAGGGCTCGGCACCAAAGGCGGAATGAACAGTTGGGCCTACAAAACCCAATTCCAGTATTTCTGGCTGGCGGAAACCGGTGCGCTGGAGGATCTTGCAGGGACAGACACATTGCCCAATGCGTCAGATAGCATTGATGATGTCATGGGCTGGGAATTCGATCTGCAGATCACCTATCACTTCAGCAAGCACTTTTCATTGGGCAACGTGGTTTCAATCTTTGATCCCGGCGATGGTATTGAAGATTTGCGGGGCCCGGGTTTTGATGAAATGGCTTTTGTGGACACGATTGAAATGAAATGGACATTCTAATTCGCTAGAGCAATTAATCTTTTCTCCAAACAAAAAAAGGCCGGACAACTCCGGCCTTTTTTTGTTAAATTATGGCTGAATTCCATAAACAAGGCGGGACTATGTTAAAAAACCGGCTTTTCGAACTGTTCATGTGTGCATGTCTGTTTTGGGCGGCGCCGGCATTTGCGGGTGAGCCAGATTATCAGGCGCTCCTGGCCTATCTGAATGATACCTTTGCGGAACAGCAGCAGGTTGTCGGAAAAATTTCAACAGTCCGGCAGAATCAAATGCTCGTGCCTAAAGATTCGGTCTCACTAAAAAAAGGGCGGGAACTGCTGATTTTACAAAATCAGCCGGAAACCCCTGACGCCCTGCTTCCGGTCATCGGAGTTTTAAAAATCGACCGCTTGACCGGGGACGGCTATGTGGCCCGGCAGATTGCGGCTTTTGAAGAGGTACATCCGGAATCAGGCGATCCGATCGCGCGGCCCGCCTCTCCGGTCATCCATCTCTATTCCGGCATTGATGAAAAAGGCGGTTCTGCGCCGTATCAAAAACTACTCAACAAGCTGCTGGAAAATCATTACGAGGTCTTAGAGATTAACTCCATGGAGGACATTTCATCCAGCCGCCCGTACGGCATCCTGCTTCGATTGGAAAACACCGGCACCCGCCGGATAGTCAAAGTCCAGTCTCTTTATTCCGGCGCCACCCTGTATGCCGCTGGCCGGGATGATACCCCGGGTTTTCAGACAGCTCACACCGAAACCGAAACCGGCACTGCATTCCAGCTGCTCCGGCTCAGTGATAAATTCCAAAGACTGGTAATCTGCCAGCTCGACACCACCCCGGAAATGGAATTTGTGCTGCTAAGTGATGACAGCATCCAAGTCTTTCATAAAAGTAAAACCGGCCTCAAATCTGTATACGATTATGCATTTGAGGCCTCCGGCGGGATCGGCATCCATCTCCATGCCATGGATCTGACCGGAGACGGCCGGGATGAGCTGGCAGTGACCCTGGGACGTCGAAAAATGGCGGTTGATGCCTGGACCACCCGCTTGTGCTCGCAAATTTTAAGCGTTCAGGACAACCGGCTTCAGCCGCTCAAAAAAGATATTTCCTATTACCTTCGCGTGATTTCCGATCCGCGAGGAAACCCCGTCTTAATAGGCCAGGCAAAAGGCGAATATGAACCCTTTGCCGGCGATATTTTGAAAATTGATCTGGCAGCGGACGGCAGTCTATCCGCCGCTATGTACGAACCAGCCCAGGGGGTCCATTCCGTTTATCAATTCAACCTGCTCCCGGGATATACCGAGCATATCATGATTCTCGAACCTTCAAGTCATATCAGCGTCTATCGTGCGGAAACAGAGAAGCTATTGGCGAATACGGATCAAAACTATGGCAGTTATGAAACCGTCTCTTACCCGATTACCCTGGAAAAACCGGAATTTCGCGGCGGGTTTGATAAAAAGACCTCGGCGGACTGCTTTGCACCCAGGCGCTTTAGCCTGAAACCGGCGTATGATGATCAGGTTTTTACCATCAATAAACAGCGCGAAACGGATTGGAACCTGAAAAAGCTCAAAAATCTTATTTCCAGCGAAAAGGCCCGGGACAGCCTGGCAGCCGTCAAATGGACCGGCCAGGCCATCCGGCAAACCTATGAATCCAAAAGTATGGCCAAGGATATCCTGGATTTTTCATTTATGCACGGAAAGGGTAAAGACGGGATCTTTGTTCTGGTTAAAGACGCCCAGGGCTTTGCCCTGCTAAGAATGGAATAAAAACCCTGTGCCTACTGCTGCCGGTCGCCCAGAAAGTACTTTTTAATCTTCCCCGTGATCCACTTGGCCGGTAGGCGCATGATCGTATAGCCGATGGTAACCAGCATGATAAAGATCAAGGCTTTGGAAAAAACAGCCATGTCAGGAGTTATTGCGAATCGCTGCAGAAGCAGGGCGAGCCCAAGGCCCATTAAAACCTGCCAGGTATCGGGCAGAAAAAGAATGTAGAAAACGATATATGTTGGTGTTCTGGGTCGTTTCGGCATATTCAAGGCCCTATTTTCTTCTCAGCAAAAAAAAGACACCATGCGTGTTAAAATTATTATCATTTATCGTCAATATATCTTTTAATCCACGCGCAGAGGAACCCGCATGACTGATTTAACTGGCCAGTGCCCGGTGGTGATCCGTCAGGATTTGATCTGGAATGACATGGACGCATTCCAGCATATCAATAACACCCGCTATTTTCGATTTTTTGAAGATGCCCGAATCGCCTATTTTGAAAAAATAGCGATCCTCGGATATATGCAGGCCCATAACATCGGGCCGATCCTGGCGTCCACCCGCTGCGACTTCCGGGCGCCGCTTCAGTATCCGGGAAACATCCAGATCGCTGCCTGGGTGGATGCCATTGAGAAAAAACATTTTACCATGAAATACCGGGTCTACAGCGAAGAGCTGGATAAAGTCGCGGCTGAAGGTGACGCTGTTATCGTTACCTATGATTACGGCAAACGCAAAAGCTGTGATATCCCGGAGGAGATTGTCTCCAACATCAAATCACTGGAAGCCTGCACCACGCTCAAATGATAACAAATCCCCCTTTAAAGGGGGACTTAATGGAATTTGCCTTTTTATATGCTTTTTTCCGGGTTCTCGGCATTGATATAAGCCAAATCTTGGGTGCCGCAAGCTCAAACCAACCTCTGAGGGATGTCAAGGGCACACAAGTTATAGCAGATTCTCCGCCCGCAGCCGGTCGATGATCTCACTGGTGGATTTGCTGCGGTTCATGGTATAGAAGTGCAGTCCGGAAACGCCCTCTTTTAATAGCCCGCGGCACTGATCCACGGCAAAATCAATCCCCATCTG
>Ga0102934_1000683_pt1 | contig 23041 bp, 18 predicted proteins | sample SalPonR2_A_D1_MG_FD_78175 | JGI IMG/M metagenome (GOLD analysis project Ga0102934, IMG submission 78175) | Salt pond soil microbial communities from South San Francisco under conditions of wetland restoration - Salt Pond MetaG R2_A_D1_MG | ecosystem: Environmental > Aquatic > Marine > Intertidal... | reverse complement strand
GGCCCAGAAAGGGGGGGGGGGCCGGATTGGGGGGGGGAAGAAAAAGTGGCCGGGGGGGGGGGGGGGCCTCCCCCCCATCCCCCCCCCCCCCCCCCCCCCTCCCGGGGGACCAAGAGACCTCGTGAGCCCTGGCACGTCCTGAGGGTGACTGCCTGGGCCCTCCGATGCATTTCCCAGACGCTGGAACCCCTGCAGTCCCGAATAGGGCATAGGGCCGCCGGCCAAGAAGGGGGGCATACCACCGTTGCCTAAGGCCATGGCCCGGCCCTCCGGGAACCCTGCTTGCGATGGGAAGCCAGGAGGTAGAGGGGCGTCGATTCGGGCGGGGACAAAGGACGAGGGATAAGCGTGGGGTCCTAGGGGCACACCAGCAACGCCCATGCTTTCCAGGTATCTACCTTCGTTCCTCTCCCCAGCATCCGACACAGAGGGCGGTATTCCTTGGTGGACTGTTTGGGGATCTGGTGGCTCGTGGGGCTGCGGTTTTTGCTCCTGCTCTCGGTGGCCTGTCTGGTGCGACGGCTGAGGATTGTGCCCTTTTCCTGTATTGTCTCTACCGCCACAGGATACTCTCTCCAAGGAAGGAGATGGCACGTTTTGTACAGGCCCATCGCTAGATATCTTCTGTCCGGGATGCTCTTGCGGCGGGGAGAGGCGCTTCGAGACCCCTTCCTCTTCCAGCAATGCACGGGCCCGGCCCAGAAAATTTACTTGATTGTTGTCACGCTGGTAGATATTTTGTGCCTCCAAAGCGGCGGGGTGCCCTTCTCTTACCAATTTCATTAAGGAAATGAGTACGTCCTGAGGGGACAACCCCGTGAGAGGAAGAAAGGCGTTCTCAGAAATGGTGTCTGCCGCATCCATGTGCAGCCATCTGAGACAGGAGCAAGACGCCAGCAATATACGCACATATACGCTTGTCAGAAAATCATCGTACTCTTCGGACGGGGGAGCAATGATACGCCAACCTCGTCCAATTTCCCTCACACAGGTGTGACCTCAGAGCACTAAAGCATCAAAATGTCCTCACCTCATCTGATTTTCTGCTGCCGCCTCCGCCATCTCCACGCCGCCGATGGTGCATGGAAGGAATATCTATCCTGATGCGCGGTCAGTGGCGTTAAAGTCAAGTCTCGAGTGCCGGAAGGAAACGTTGGTCATCTTAGTATTACAATCTTGGCGAGGGAGTGACTCGCCGCACCGATTCCCGTGATACCAGTCTCCAGACTGATTATGGCATAATTGCAGTCAACGGTCAGAGTGTTTGGTCCATGCCGTAGGTTGATGTCTATATTCATGGCTGTGTCCACGGCATGCATGCGCAGGACTCAGTGTCAGCATTGTGAGCTGCGACAGGTCGTTCACTCCCGTGTTGCATCAAGCGACGCTTTATCCTCCTACTACTAGTAGGATTCTAACAACTCTTCTATCTGCCACACACACGCTCGGACACACGTCCCTTAGTCCCTCCTCCACTCATCATGAAGACGACGGATCTCCTTGCAGCCATCCAGCTCTACGTGGATATACTGGCAGACCGGTGGCCCGGATTAGTCTTGTCGACGGTAGCCTGGTCAGTAGTGTTCGGCCTCGTCTGTGTCCTGCCGGTCATCTCGGGCACAAGCTTCGACTTTCGAAACCGGACCGTCTCCATCCTCCACGCCTTTCTTTCTGCTTACCTGACCCTGGTCCTGGTTCTGCTGGAGACTCCTTGCGAAATCGGGGGCCCGAACACCCGCAATCAGATCATTGTCCTGAACGTCAGCACGGGCTATTTCATCTACGACTACGTGGCCTGCACATTAAACGACGTCCGGAAGCGGCATTTCGATACCATGAACTTTTTCCACCACCTGGCTTCCCTGGCCGGCCTTTTGACGGGGCTCATAAACGAACGTTCCGGTGCCGAGCTCGGCATGTGCCTGTTCTTGATGGAGGTCTCCAACCCTTTCATGCACACCATCCACCTCTTCCGAGAGCTCGGTTACAATGACGCCCCTGTGGCCGAGGCGAACAAAGCCCTCTTCGCCATCATTTTTACTCTGGCCCGTGTTGTCGGCGGCCCTTTCCTGACCTACTATACCTTGGTCAGTCCACGTACCCACTGGGTGATCAAAGCCGGCGCCCTCGGCATCCTTGCCGTCTCCTTCCTATGGTTTTCCAAGATTGTGGCCATGCTGAGCAAGGCCTTCGGAGGGAGCGAGGGAAAGGATAAGGGGGGAGAGAAAAAAAAGGGTAGATAGCAAAGCGGAGGGCTTCTCACCCCTCAGGAGGGCGGCCGCGTGGCGCGCATAAGAATGCGCTCTCACACGCCCTTGAGCAGTAAATTAAAAACACTTTACGGAGCCCTAGCATCACACTTTTCCATTTCCTTGCAAGCAAAGCGACAGCGCCCTCGGGTCTCTCCTCCCTCCTAGCCCGGCCCTCTGAGGACGCCGCCCCCCTTGCCGAGACCCCCCTCCTTTACATGTTTACTTCGCTCCCGCCCTCCCAACCTTTCTTTTCCACATCGCCACTTCCCAAAGAGGGGGAGGACAGATTGAACGGCTCACGCTCGTCCACGTGGGGCGGCGGGGCACCAGCATCCATGGACCGCGCCTGGCCCTCGAGTCCCTCGATGCTATTTACAGTGAGAGAAGGAGGGGAGGTGGGGGAGGAAGGCGAAGGTACGGGAGAGGCCGCGGGATTGGAGGAGCGAGAGATGCCGCTCGTGGCTCCACCGAGGCTCTTGACGAAACGGTTGAACTCAAAGGCGAGGCCCGGGGAGGAAGGAGGGGGAGGGCGCCCGCCCGGACCTCCCACTGCCCCCGGCGTGTCGAGGCCCTGGCGAGACGAGGTGGAAGAGAAATGGGAAGGTGGGGAGGCGCCGGGATGAGAGGGGTGGGAGGCCGGCTGGGGGCCACTGGCAGGGGTAAGGGCGGAGGCCTGTGCGCGAGGGGCGGACCACCCGCCCCCGGCTCCGAGCCTTGGACCCTGCGCGGTCAGAGGCACGCCCTCCCCTCGACCTTGGCCCCGCGCTCCTTCGCCTTGCTCCGACTCGGGTCGAAGCGACGCCGGGGCCTCGGTCTCGACGCTGGTGGATTGAAAGGCCCCTCCGCTTACCCCCCCCCCGTTTTGCCGGGCCCGTTCCCTCTCCTGCTGCCGCTGAATCTCCTGGTGGATCATCTGCGCTTGCCGCTGCTCGTCCCTGAGCCGCTGGGTGCGCTGCCAGTAGACCGCCTGCTCCTTCAAGCTCTCCTCCAGGCCCTTGGCCGAGGTTTGGAACTTCCGCCACCACCCGTTCAGGTTGGTGGACACCTGGTACTGCTGGTCCCACGCCTTGATCTTCTTCGACACCTGCATCTCCTTGTCCAGGCTCTCCAGCTTCTTGAAGCTCCGCTCGTACACCCTCCAGGCCTTCCAATTGAACTTGAGCTCGGACCAGGCGTAGGCCAACCGGTCGCAGGCGTAGAGCACCAGCTTCCCCAGGGCCCGGATACAAGCCCCGAAGTTCCCTTCCTTGTTGAAAAAATGCACGCCCAAAACAGCACCCCCTACACTGCCCAGGTACATTTGTCGGTTAAATAAGGCGCGGCCCACGAATAAGCCGAGCACGGCCCCGGCGAACGTGCAGCCCAACAACAGCTGCTCCCCGTCTGGAAGAATGTGGTTGAAAGCGCTGCTACCGGTGCCCGTTGCACCTTGCACGTTCCCCCCCCGTTTTTCCCCCCCGCTTGCCCTACCACCGCCTGAGCTAGCCGTCCGCCCCGTGATTCCCTCCAATTTCAAGAGCCGACTCTCCAGCTCCAGAAGGCGCAGTTCATATGCCAAGTTATCCCCGCTGGTCGTCGCGTTCACTCCAGCCCGCTCGGCAAAGAAGGACGAAAAGGATGAAAATACCGGTAAAGAGGAACGACGGGCAGAAAGCGTGGCGCAAGGATAGTTTGTCAGCGGTTGCAATAGAAGAGGTACGGGCCGTTGAAGGGTAATAGTCAATGTCCGCTGCCCGTGGCCCCGTCCTGGGGCAAGGGGGGATGTCACATAAGCCAGGCGACAACTATAACAGCAGCACAAGAGCGTCAGCCATGCCAAAAGGCTCCCCACGTGCATGGCCTAAGAATGCGGAAGGGAATGGATCGAGCAGAAGGGAGTTGATTGCTAGCTAAGTGGATGAACTCATAGTCTCGTTGCTTTAACAAGTGGAGGGCGGCTCTGCGTGCACTGACGGGCATGCGTGCTTCCACACGAGAAACGAGACGCTTCGAATTTACGAAGCCCCAGGCGTGTGCAAGGCCTGGCAATCCTCGGCGGAGGCAAGGATCGAGTGCCCCGTTCGACTTGCCACTGTGTGTCGGTTTGGTGACATGAACTTGAAATCGCCGAAGGGAGGGGGGTAGGGGGGAAAACCCGGGTTCCGCTCTCTGTCCTGCCATTGCGTGTCTGACCCCCAATATCTATCAAGTACACAGACCTGGTCGACAGTGGGACGGTAACTCGTGCGCTCTGGGAGTCCTTGTGATGGTCGTGACTCAACAATGATGTTTCACAAGAACCTTTTCCACTGCCGACACATCGTGGAACAGGTTCTGGTGTCAAGTCTTGGGCGTACATAGGGCACCCAAAATGTACTGTCGCCCGCTACGGTACATTTTAAGCCAGCATGCATTTGCCATACAGTCACAGAGGGGGCTGCGTAGGCTGAATTTATCAGCCGCAGGGATGCAACATGGTCACCGGGGCTCGAGGCCTGGGTGTGGACGCCGATTGCTTAGTCTACAACCTACACCGAACCCGCCTCAGTCACGCTCCACCGCCGAAGCTGTACCCGCCGATGACTCCGGCTCCATAGAGCTCTCAAGCACCGTGCCTTCGGAGCATGAGGGAGAGGGATTTGATGGCACGGCGTCGCAACGGACAGCATCGTCGGCTGCACCGCCGCAGTCTTGCGTCCTCCCTCCAACAGAGGCTTCTCACGGTGACTTTCCCGGCGCACCGCCCGAGGGGATTCCTTTCACCTCCTCGCTTCACGTGGTTGCCCCCGAAGAGCATGTAGTCTGGCCTGTATACCGGGTGCTCGAGACGGACGGCCGTGTGCGTTCCGGGGCTCTCGTTCCCGACCTTGACCAAGCTGTTGTCCGCCGCATGTACCACACGATGGTACGGCTGCAAGCCATGGACACCATTTTCTACAACGCGCAGCGGCAAGGTCGGATTTCCTTCTACATCACCTGCACGGGGGAGGAAGCCACACACGTGGGCAGTGCCGCCGCCCTCCGGCCTGAGGACCCGGTCTTGGCCCAGTACCGGGAGGGCGGGATCTTGATGTGGCGCGGGTTCACCCTCGATCAGTTTGCGGACCAATGCTTCTCCAACCGGGACGACCTGGGGAAAGGCCGGCAGATGCCCATCCACTACGGCACGGCCGCCTTGCACTTCCAGACCATTTCTTCCCCCCTCGCCACCCAGATCCCCCACGCGGTGGGGGCGGCCTACGGGATCAAGCTCGAGGACGCTTCCAAGTCGGCGGAAGACAAACGCTGTGTCATCTGTTTCTTCGGGGAAGGGGCCGCGAGCGAGGGCGACTTCCACGCGGCCCTCAATTTCGCCGCCACCTTGCAAGCCCCCGTGTTGTTCTTCTGTCGCAACAACGGGTACGCCATCAGCACGCCCGTCAAGGAGCAATTTCGTGGGGATGGTGTCGTCTCCCGCGCCCCCGGCTATGGCATGCATGCCCTGAGGGTGGACGGGAACGACGTCTTGGCCGTGTATCATGCCTGTCAGGCGGCTCGGGAGGTGTGCGTCCGGGAGGGAAAGCCCGTGCTGGTGGAGGCCATGACCTATCGCGTGGGGCACCACTCGACCTCGGACGACTCCACGCGCTACCGGTCCTTGTCGGAAATTAAACAGTGGCACGGACAGGAGGATCCCCTCCGCCGGTTTCGGGCCTGGATGGAGGGGAAAGGGTGGTGGTCGGACGAAGACGAGGTCCAACTGCGAGACGAGGAGCGGATGGCGGTGCTGCGGGCTCTTGAGCGTGCGGAAGTGAAGCCAAAACCGGGAATGGAGGCTTTGTTCGAAGATGTGTACCGGGAGAAGCCCTGGCATTTGCGCGAACAGGAGGCGGGACTGCGGGATCACGTTGAAAAGTACCCGGATGTGTACAAAGAGGGCACAGGGAAGGGGCACTGAGCGGGTTCCACGGTGGGGGAGGAAATGGGACGGGACGGATGGAGGGACAATGCCGAGAAATGTAGCATGGAGCTGTATCAACGCTTGGGTTGGACACAGTGGGAGGAGGGAGAATATTTCGAATGCGGTATGGATGCAAGGTGTGACGAAGGAGCGTTAAGAGGCAATAGCTGTCAAAGAGGGAAAGCCTCGGAGGGATTGGAGCCAGTATAGGTGGAATGTATCATGTGCATAATCAGCTTGTCGATAGTAGCATAGCGCAACCCTGTCCATAGGTGAGACAACGCTTGCTGTGACCAAAGAAATCGGGCATTGTCGTTGTCATTTTTCCAGCCTGCCGTGAGGTCCCTCCCACGCGCCTGGCAGAGGATTCGCTGCTCGTGGGCTATGAAAAAAATTCCTTCCGTCCCCATCGTCAAGGAGCACATTCCTCACGCTAGACCCTCCGCGGCATACTCGAACCCTTTGTTTTTTCTCACCGTGCTCACATCATCGGGGCCTGTGCCTCCAGTATCGCATGCATGTATCCTCCTTTTCCCTGCTTTTCCGTGCTTCCCCCGCACGTCTTGTCGCACCCGTCCCCCCACATTTCCCTTCTGACGCTAGCATCGATTTTGCAATCTCTTTCTTCCTACTTCCTCCGTTGGCGCTTACGTATTCGTGAACGTGGGCTTCCTTTTCTCCACGAAGGCTGCCATTCCCTCTTTTTGGTCCTGGAGGGCGAAGAGGCTGTGGAAAATCCGCCGCTCGAACCGCAAACCCTCCGCCAAATTGAGTTCGAATGCCGCGTTCACAGTCTCCTTGGCGGCCGCCGCCACAGGCAAGGAAAAGGAGGCGATCTTGGTCGCCATTTCCAGGGCCACGTCGACGGTTTTCTCGGCGGGCACCACCTTAGACACGAGGCCATCTCTCTCCGCCTGCAGCGCATCTATCATTCCGCCTGTCAACACCAACTCCATCGCCTTGCTCTTCCCTATCGCCCGGACCAGGCGCTGCGTCCCTCCGCACCCAGGAATCACCCCCAGCGTGATCTCAGGTTGTCCAAATTTGGCGTTTTCTCCGGCGATGACGATGTCTGCCATCATCATCAGCTCACAACCCCCTCCTAGCGCATAACCATTCACAGCCGCCACGATAGGCTTGGTTACCCGGGCAATGTGACCCCATTCTGCAAACATGTTCGAGCTAAAGGCCTGCACGAATGACTTGTCCTTCATTTCCTTTATGTCCGCACCTGCAGCGAAAGCTTTCGTCGAGCCGGTCAGAACGATTGCACCGACAGTATCATCAGCCGCGATGGCCGTGGTGGCATCGATGAGGTCTTGGATGATGCCGTTGCACAGGGCATTCAAGGCCTTGGGCCGGTTCAGTGTCAGAAGGGCAACTTTGCCCTTCTTTTCCGCCAGTATGAAGTCGTATTCCTTTTCCCATTTCCCTGCCGGGGCCGTAGACATCAGCGACATTTGACAGTTTGTCCGCAGGCAGGGGATTGAGCTCGTCAAACCATACCTAACGGCAGGACGACAAAGGATGGAGCGGGCCAGCATACTGTGGGTAGATGTGTGCAAGGTGAAAAGAAAAAGAAATTGTATGAACAAGATACGACGAACAGGACTGGAAATCATGGCCGAGCAATAGGCGAGTACATCATACAACGCACCTCCTCTCCTTCTGATACGCACTCTCTTGAAGACATGGTGGCCTTGGACATGGCCGGCATGTTGCACCGAATATGTCATGCGTTCAGCGACGTCTCCCCATGCAGCAGTGCAGGAACAGCGAGGGCATTCAAACGGAATATTGAGCCATGTGCAATGCCCCTACCTCTTCTTGCCTTTTCCTCCTTCGCAAGGAGGCGGACATCAGGTCCCCACGAATCGGGGAGGTTTCAATTGTCCCGCCACGCTGGTTGGAAGTCTTTTTCCCCCTTGGTGTGCTGATGATTATAAAGTGTCCAGAGTAGCAGTAAAGCCGGCAGGCCTGGCCTTCGCCTGAGTTCCTAGCTCTCGCCCGTGGTCCTGGCCCCTCCCTTTCCCGGCGCCCCCCCTTCCTTATTGCCACTTTACTTAAAGGCGCTCTCACTGCAATCACGACACAGCAAGCCTTCCCTATCGAGCGTCATGGGCGATTCCACGGGTTCAAAAGATCGCCAACGCCCAACTTTGAGGTCGACATGCCCGCCTTTCATACCTTCAAGGATGTTCACGCAGTCCTCCTCCAATCCAACCTCCTCCCCGAGCCCGTCCACCGTGTCGTACAACTATCAAGGCCAAAACCAGCTTCAATCCGATTACAATCAGTTCTCAAACCAACATCACTATCAGTTCCACCAGTCAAATGGAGAAAGAGGCGAGCAGCGGCTTAATTTTCGCTATGCACCGCAATTCCAGCCTCATCCATTGCAACACACACCTTCCACATTTGTGGACGACTGTCACGACCCGTCGCCTGCCTTTAATCGGTCTGTCGTATGTTCGTCATTGCCCGTGAATGACTCTTCTTTCTGGGACCCCGCTTTGGTAGACTCTCTCAGGCATGCAATCGAAGCGCTCTTCTCATTGGAGAATTTGAAGACCAACTACACAATTGCCAAACACATGCGGAGTGGCTCGATTCCGGTCACAAAATTATTGTCCTTACCACAAATAAGGCAAGTATTGGAGAACGTTGGAGGCACATGCGGCCAGGAGCGCCTCCTGCTGGCCCAGGCTGTTGCGCACTCTAAGTCTGTGGCTACCTGTGAGAACGGGAAAAAAATTGGTCGCGTCGATCACTCCTCTGGGGGTGACCTGGCCTTTCGGTGCGTGGAAATCAGGAGCTTACCGGAAGGAAGTACTGAAGCTAGTGTACGTGCTCTTGTCGACCGATTCGGGGAGGTCACGCATGTCAAGTTGGGAGGGATGGACGAAGAGGGAAAAGAGAAGGATGAGAAGCCTCCCTGTCAAGCAGAGCAGGCTCTCGTCGAATTCGCTGCGCCAGCCGGTGCACTTCAGTGTGTAGATACATTGAGTGGGACCAAGTCCAACTGGCGTTCGTCGGTGCGGGTGACCTTCTTGAACGGATTTTCGACGGGTCAGGTGGCCACCATGGCAGGGTTGGAAATATTCCACGCAGCTCAGGAGGGAGGGGCGACGACGCTCAAGGGTCCCCAAAAAGAAAGCACAGGTAGTGGCGGCTCTTGCAGCGCGACAAGCGGCATCCCAGGGCCAGTGCCGACCACGAGGACAAGCACAGGTACCGGGGGTCCCGCCTCTACCCTGGCTGGTGCTTGCTTCCTGCCTCCTGTCCTCCCTGAAGGAGACCACACCGGACACATTGTTGAGCTCGAGGTGGATGCGGCCGGCAGAGGAGTACGAGGGGTCCTCAAACGGGAAGGCCAGAGACGAACGCTTGTCTCTTTTCAGTACTCGGATGCGGCACCGCTGGCCGTGGGCGAGCGGGTTGCGTTTTCTGTCAAGCATATTGACAGCAAGGCCGTCGTCCAGAATTTGGTGGTAGCTCCCCCCCTACCCTCCACCCCTCTCTCAACTCTCAACTCTGGTGCCAGGACCGGGGCGGCAAGGCCGTTGGGGGGAAGGGTTATCCCTAAGACCCGGAACGGGGGCATCATGGCCAGAGGTCCGTCGGGCTCGCACGGTTTCCACTACCCTCGAACGAGGCCTTCGGGGGAAGTGCTGGAGCTCCTGGACGCTCTGAAATTGAATGGAGCCCAGCAGAAGGAGGTAGCTAGTAAATAGGATTTCGGGCATGGAATAGGGGATGGAAGCGGCGTAAGGAAGACATGTGCGGACTTTTCAAAGCTTTTGCATGCATGCCTTTTGTGATATTAAAAAAATGATTTAAGCATATGAATAGGGCCTTTTTGCAAAAATTACGATGAAAGGCTGTAAGAAGGCCCGTCAAAGTATCCAGAAGGCCTCGACGATTTTATCGACGCGTGTACATAGGGAAAATGGAATATTGTGTATTTTCAAAGTGCTTACTTGTGAGTCCAGCATGGATTCGTACTCGTCGATAGAGAAACTTTTGAGACAGAAGAAAATAGGACCATAACGTGTTATTGAAAGACGAAACGCAAGAAACAACCTCGATGCAAGCGGGAAAGAAAGCGTCAAAGAAAAGGATGTCACAGCAATCGTCTCGCTCGCTCAATGGAGGATCGGGGGCAATGCCTTTCTCATGGTTTTTGATTCGATGTAAAGTTCCTCATTCCGAATTGATTCCCGGGCGAAAGGAGAAGCGGATGACCACAGGATCGGAGACATCTTGTGGCAACATCGGGCTTCACGTCAGGCAACTCAGAGCATCCAGGTCGACATTCCTAGTAAAGCAAAGAAGAAGCAGCGAAGAACGTTTTTGAGCCCAGGAGGCATTATCATGATTGTTTCGGGCTCAAACATGCTTTCAATACTTCTTGGCTCCCCTGTACTACATGAATACAGAGACATGCTCCTGCTAGCACCCTTCATCGAAACCCCAATCCTGTCAAATATGCAAACACAGAAAGTGGCTGACACCCCTCTCTTTCCGTTGGTTGATTCCGCGACACATCCGAGAGTCCTTTCTATCATCTCCCACCTTTTCCGCCGAGACCACCACCATCGTCATCATTCCCTTGCCAGGGATTGCACTTTCACCGCCCCATCCTCGCGTGCGCAAACCTGCTTTGCGCCTGTAACATCCCATTTCTGACCTGGTCCCCTACTTCCTCTTCTCCATTCTGCGCAAGGGCAGGTTTGTGCGGGATGAAGACAGTGTTGGTGGAGGGATTGTTACCCACCAGGTTCAGCATGTCGAAGTACTGGCGGGGAGAAAAAGAAAAAGGCCGATCAGAACAACGCTTCATGCAGAGGAACACACCGTAAAACAATACGGAGGGGGAAACTGTCGTATTTTAAACAGGACTGTCCCTGGTTGCACCTCGTTTTATCCTCTTTTCCCCCCTTTTACCCCTTTCTATTCGTCCCTCCCGTTCTATCCTCCCTACCTGCGTGAGAAGCATCAGGTCCATGACGTCCTTCGCCGTCGTCCCCGGCACATTGCCGCTGAATCCCAGGATGCTCTCGCGCAACCCATCCACAATCGCCTTGCGCTGCTTCGCCACCCCCACTCCTGACAGATATTTGCTCTCGGCGTTGGCCTCCGCGATCTTGACTTGGACGATCTTCTCCCCTTCCGCCCGCTCCCTGGCAGCTTCCTTCAGGCGTTTCGAGGCGTTGATCTCGTTCATGGCAGCCTTGACGCGCAAATCGGGTTCTAGATCCGTCACAAGGGCGTTCTATGGGAGGCATGCGAGGGAGGAGAAGTCAGGCAAGAGAAGGAGGGCGTGGGCAACGAGACCCTTGAGCGTCGGAGGTGACACGAACCGTCCCTTTCAGATGAACAAGGCATGCATGGCATAAGGAGAAGAGCGAGAAGCGCCATCGGGACGCTCACCAGTATCGAGTACCCATAGGTGCCCATGCACGTTTGCAGGGAGGCCTTGACGGCGTGCGCAATGTCGTCTTTGGCCTCGAAGGCTTCGTCGAGGAACATGCGGGGCAGGGTTGCCCGGACCACGTCGTAGACGTAGGCGCGAATTTGTTCCTGAGGAGGTAGTGCCCGAGGAAAGGAAAGTGTGGAGGAAGGTTGGACATAATTTTGGGGGTAGTCGTTAAGGAGTTGGAGAAGAGAGGGGGAAAGGGAGGGGGAGGAAAGGGGCAGGGGATGGGGTGGACCAAAGGAAACTGCAACTCGGCAGATACGCCGGTATGGGGGCTTGACAGTCAGATAGAGATCGAGAAGAAAATCCATTGGCATAATTTTGGAACAGGGCTTACCTGCGGGTTCGTGAGGCGGTAGACAGCGTCGAAGACCTTCTCGCGAATGACCTTGTCAGGGGTGGGGAAGAGGGAAGAGAGCGTGTTGGTGGGACATTTTGAAGGCAGGTAGTGTGAGTAACGGAAAATGAGGTTGTACGTAGACAAAGCTATTGTAGTTCTTGCCATGGGTTCCCAGAAATATCCGTACAGCGCTGTAATTCTGGCAGAACCAAGCAAAAAATGATGCACGCCAGCCCCATACAGCATTGGAACTATACCTGATACTGGATGGAGATATACACCATCACAAAGACATTGTCTTTGGTTTTAGTCTCCGCCCGGATGTCTAGCTGCATGATACGCAAGGATACTCGAGATTGCATGGCCTGCGGGCGAAAGGAAACAAGGACGACTTATCTCATGTGAACGTCGCACTATTTCGGGCACGCAAAGGGAATAATACTTGCCAGGAAACCCAGCACAACATGACCATGCCCACATTAACCTATTTTTTTTCCTCGTGCTTGGTCTGCGGCCCCTCTTCGCATGCTTTGTATTCCACAAGCTATCCATTCCCTCTTACCTCGAACGGCCAACACATGAGGGTGATACCCGGTAGCCCCAACCGATTGTACTTGCAGTTCCGCTCAACCACACCTACTTCGCCCGTGCTGACACAAGCACAGCAAAGGCAAGACTCCCCCATGTTTTCTTGGAGTCAAAATGCGGTAGAATATAGTGAGATGGGGCCCTCTTTCGCTTCGCTGCTCTTCACAGAAGCCTAACCTCCGCGCTCCTGCCAATTGCAATACCTGGAAAAAAAATGCAAGGTGAATGTCTCACTGAGTCGTACACGGCAAAATTATAAACGTTGGTACATATTTCCCTTGATGAATTCAGGTGGGGGCACAAAAGAAACGAATGTGAGAAGGACTACGACCAAAGCCCGACTTCGGGGAATCGATTTAGCGACGACCCGACAACGAGCTATGCCGTGACATCTAGGAGTGTTCCCGGCGAAGCGTTTATTACAGGGTTCGAGTCAGAAATGCTTGATCTTTGCACGCTTCTTGCGTTATTTTCTTCTTGGCGTATAGGTCTTAGCGGTAAAATGTATTTTCGGCCACACAAACATGTCCTGTTCGAGAAGTACCACAGTAGGGGTCACGAGGGCGCTAGTACCACAGTCAGGAGGCGCGACACAAGTGCCTTAGACACGACTTTTTGAGTCTAATAGACAAGCTGTCATGAGTTGAAGAAGAATAAAGACAAAGTGCAGTTGCGGATGGAAAGTGGAGTCATGTTTAGGAAGGCCTGGTGCAAAATTACTTCATCGCAGCTGATGGGGGCTTTATTTGCATCTTCATTCTAGACAGAGAGACGTTGATCAGCCCTCATTCGTAAGAGCAGCTCTTCCAGCAGGTGTTGATGCGGGCTTTTGCGAGTTGTTGAACTCGCGAGCATTCCCGTCTATCTCTGATGTGTTTGCCCCTTTACCTTCTTCCGTAATTTGTTTATTTCTTTTGGGGGCATAAGTCCAACCATAAAGGAAGTGCTTCTGTATATATATATATATATATATATATCGAAGTGTGAAAGGATGTAAGTAGTGATAAAGTGTGCCGAATCACTTTTAATCACGTTGGTTATCAAGCTACCTGTTCCACTCTAGTCTGTTTGAGTATACCTACACGAAACCGAAATGATCATAAGGCCCTGTCTTTCATTAAAACACACGCTTTCAAAAATAGCGACACTCCTTCACACAATCAAGACCTCCGTAGGTTTTTTTTTCCACCCTATGTCCGTGGAGTGGCAAAGCTAGATGCTTGCTGTCCTGCCCAAGGGACCGGCTACGAACTGTGGACTTGAGACTATACTAGACGACAGACCAGCCTATCACGCCAAAACTCACCCCCTTCCACACTGAGCGACTCGACTGCATCTTCAACTTTCCTTCGTTTGCTCACCTTGATCGTTTTCCGCTTGGACTGCCCCCGGCCAGAGGTCTGTTTGCCATCAGTTCCTTCATGGGACCCCTCTCGCTCTCTCCGAAGCTCAGCCCAGTACTCCTCCAAAACACCATCCGGAAGATTCTCGTCCAACTCAATCACCCGTTCTCCCGGCAGGGGTCGAAACATGTTGTCCTTCTCGTGACTTTTTTCCTCACTTTGCTGAGGCTTTTCGTCCGCTTCTTTCATGGCTGCCAGACGTTGCTTCATTTTCCAATTCCACACTGTATGAAGAGGGGTGTAAATCGCATATTGTCGACGCCTAAGTGTGGATAAACATGCAAAGTACTCTTCTTCCGTTGAACACGCATCTACTGTTGCAGATGTTCTATCTGCCAGCTCGTTGTACAATACTTTACTGGATGGACCCCCAAAATATGCCTCATTTTCTAAACTCGTATTGGATGACTCACCATGGTTCCATTTCGTTGGCGTTCCACCCCCTAAAACCGACGCCGAGCTATGAAAGCCATAATTTTGATATACAGGCAGAGTGTTCATGACTCCATCTACTTTTGGTATTAAAGGACGCTTTTTGCGAAGATTTGCGAGGCCATGTCTTCCGGCAGCGGTGCACGCCACCGAGCCGCGAGTCAAAGCGACAAGGAAAGTGCTCATGTAGTTCTCTCGCTCTATTATGGTTAGAAGCAGAAATTCGCAGGAAGCAAGTAGAAGAATTGAGTAAAGAGATCTTCCAGTGCAGCAAGTCATATGGCAGCTCATAGGTTCATATTAAAGGCTTCTTGGTCCTAGGAAAGCCCGATCAACACAGCGACGAAGGCGGCACAGCACGGTGGCGCACAACGTTGCAAACAATCGACCTTCATGAGACGATTCAACGCGCCGCTCTGCCGTCGTTTATGTGCTGCTAGGTGCCTGACACCATCGCATGGTCATGCTCGTGTCGCCACCGCGAGCTCGCTGAGTGACAGCTGCCGCTGATGGGACCCCGCGGACTGCGACATTGTTGATCCCGTGTACCTAAAAGAAGTCTCGGGGGCCCGCTTCACCAGCGCCAGCTTTAACAAAGGTCAACTTTAACCATTTCTTGCGTCCCAAGAGAACTCAAGCGATACAATAACATCATATTTGTGAGCAAAAGCAAGCCCTATCAACCTCCCCATACCTTTTACAAAAAGCAGTAGACTATTTCCGATTATTTTCATGAAGGAAAACGTGGGAATTTTACCCGTCACCTAACCTTTTAAGACTTATTTGGTTTTGTTGTCTCTCTTCAAGATATCTTCAAGGTTTATACAGGCGAATCATTAAGTATATTGTCCCACTACGATGTTTCGAACGGTTTAAGTCGGCTTCAGGCCCGGCCTTGGTCGCCTAACTCTCAGCCATCATCCGTATCTCCATCCTCAGCATCGACACCGCTCCTCATGCCACTCTCGCTTTGATCGTTTTCATGGGAACTTTCCGAGGACGACACATCGCTACTGTCCTCAAGCACCCCTTCTAGCCCGCTCTCATCTCCGTCCTCGCTGCTCTCGTCCCCGCCGACCAAAAACCTTGCGTAATCCATCATCCAAGCCTGTCGAGAAGATTGCCCGTCACCACTTTCTTCTTCCCCTTCCAATCCATCCTCTGAATCTTCTTCTTCCGACCCGCTCCCCGCGCGCTCACCCGATACACTCGACAGCGCCCTCCCCATCATGAACCTTGTAAAATTCGAGATGCGCGCAGCTTTCTTGCGCTCCTTTGCATTCCGCTCGGCTAGTTTCTCTGCCGTTTCCCCTCCATGAGCCTTCAACGCTCCTTTTCGCACACTCAACCCTCTGGTGGGTCGCCATATTTTCACGTCGTGCTCTAAACCGCTTGTCGCGAGTACGGGGAGGTTGGGGTGAGTCTCGAGGCAGTTTACCGCTCCCCGTCGGTCCCCGTACAGCAACTGCACCAGCTCCCCGCTCTGAGTTTCCCACATGAATATGTGCCCTGTGTCGCACCCGGAGACAACGTACTCGCTTCGGGCGCCAAAGAAGTTCACCTGCTTCACTGTGTGGTCATTACGGTGCCCTCGGAAGACCTGGGTATATCCTCGCAGCTTCTCCTCCACTACATCTCCTCTCATCGTTTGCCGCGTCGATGTCTGTTGCCGCATCCGTTTTTGTGGGTTCGAATACGCCGCTGAACATGGATGCAGGGCAGGAGAGTCTCCCGCGCGCGGGGAAGCATCCTCCTGCCCGTCTTCCTCCGCCTCGCGTGGTCCAATATGGCTGGGACGCCGGTGCTCGGCCCTCTCCTCCCCATGATCAGAGGCCAACCCATCTTGGCTGCTTTCCCAGGGCACCTGTTCTCCCTCCCCCTCCGCCCCGCCTCGGGCAGCATCGCGGTCCACCCGAAACAAGTAGACGCATTCGTCGTTGTACGTCGCCAGGACCTCTCTCCCGTTCCAATTGAAGGCCGTGCCCGTGATGTGGTCGCTGACGAGCTTCCTCGCCTTGCTTGCTCCATCCTTGTCGTCCCGCAAATGGAAGGGTGCGTACCGGCCCACCGGCTCACGCACATGCCGAGCGTCGTAGTGATGCATGTACACCGACGTGCCTCCCACCACGAAGGAATGACCGTCCACCGGGCTGCAGCTCAACGCGTAGAGTGGGATCACGTCGTCCTCAGGGGTGGTCACGGTCAGCAAGTGACGCTTATGTGCGTCGCGCGTGTCGAAGCCCAGGACGCGGCCGTCCTCCCCACAGGTCAAGAAGGAGGTCGTCTCCGTCACTGCCAACCGATGGGCTCGACCGTTGTGCCGAGCCAGTTGCTTGCTGATGCCTGACAAGGGTAGTGTCAAGACGATCCAAGGACAATGGAGCAGAGAGGAGGGTCGGGCAAGGGAGTTCCATCGAACTTGGCCGTCGGCAGCCACAGACACGACCTCAGTATTGTTAGTGTGAGGAAGGAAACGCGCGCAAAATATGTTGCCTTGGTGTCCACTGAGGTGTTTCATCCGACATTCATGCGCTGCTACATCCCATAGCATCAAATAAGTGTCGTCCGACCCGGTCACACAGAAGTCTCCGTGCTCGGAGAAAGCAACGGTATTCACGCACCCCCGGTGGCCCGTGAGACGGCCGTCGACTTTGAGCTTCCCCACCATGCTTGGAGCCGAACGAACGCGTCGGCAAGTGTTGTGATGGGTAATAATCCTGCTTTGCTGCCGTCCAAAAAGCACGTCGAATGTCAAATTTTGCTGCAATGCTCCTAATCGAGCCGATGGAGCGGTGCACGCTCTATATTTTGAGATGCAATCCGATGCCATGGGACGTTCCTTCGCAGTTCTATACATGGACCTCTGGGAAAAATGCAACGAAGGGTTGGCTCTTCGCAAGTCTTACAGAAGGCTTTCCGGTGCGTGGAGAGCCCGATTATCACTTTCGACCTCTACCACGCTTTTTTTCTCCTTGCTTCACTGCAATCCTGGTAGGGATTGCCTCAGGCACGACACTCACTGTAAGCAATCTGCGATTCCGGATGTTTCCCCTGTGCGTGTTTGTATACAAGGAAGCTGTAAGTTGTCGAACATGTTTGTATTGCCGTGGGAGTTCATCGTGTAGAGCACCATGGCAAGCAGGAAGTACACCTGTAGTAGGAGGATCGAGCCTCCTCTGAGGAGACCCTCTCCTTCGTGGGCAGAGAGCGCAATTAATGCGCACTAAGGCTTGGTGGAAAGAATCACTCAGAAGCTGATCATGAATTCTATTTGTGACTTATTTCCGCATGTGGACTTATCTCACATTTCTGGACATTCCTCTATTATTTCTGCCTCCATCGTTGGTGTCGCTTTTTTCCAGCTTGCTTTTTCAACCGCTCGATTCAACAACTTTACCCCCCTACACCCCCCAAATTTCACTTTGGCACACATACTTTTTAAACGCACAGGCTATGAAAGACGAATCCAGCTCAAAAGCACAATCTCCTAAAAAATTAAAGCCAGGAAATCTGTCTCTTCATCCATTGGATCCTGCCCTGGTTATAAATTACACCATACTCGCCTCGAATGCTGCCACCGAAGTACAAAAAACACTGCCTCTTGACACAAGTTTGCTGACCAGCTACGATGATTGTATCCGCGTGGCAGGTCAGCTTGTTAACCATTATAAATTTATTCATGAGTCGCAGCAATCGAAGGTTGAGCAGCTCTTGTACCAACTTTTCCTACGAGACAACGACGATGCTACGACAAGGGTACTGCACGGCACAAGCCCTACATGTGGTGATGGTACTTTCCAAGCTACCATTGAAGAGCTTAGTACTTATGTAGTAATGTTATATGATGATAAGAAAAAGGCGCAGGGCACTGAAAACATCATGGAGCTAGCTAGGAACGTGACTAACCTCGAGGCTTTGCTATTGGATAACCCTACCGTACCGAGAGCTTTGGCTCGTGTCTTGATGGACGACGGCTCACAGCCCAAGAACGACGTCGTGATCTATAACATATTACGGATCTTCTGGATGGCTTCTAATTTTTATGAATTGCACGAAACTCTTGTAAAGGAGCACCGGGTGGGCTCTCTAACTATGCAAACATTGGCTTCCCTTGTGCCTGTACTTGCCAACGGAGCAAGCGTCAATATTGACCAAGATGGTCATTCAAGAAGGCGTTTTCCCATCCAATCTGAATTTAACATAAGAAATATCTGTCGTTCATTATTTGTGGGTCTCTCGCTACTGCTAAATCTTGCTAGGGGTGACGCTTTAGTGGAAGAGAAAATGACAAAGAAGGGACTGATCAAAGAGTATTTAATGCCACTGTTGCACAGCGACGTGCAGGTTTTACACACTGATCTATACATCCTATGTTTAACTTTTCTTAAACGTTTAAGCGTTTACGAGGAAAATGTGCAGCAGATGGCTGAGGACCGTGTGGTCGCGAGACTAGTCAGCTGTGTATGGGCAGAGCTTCCGCAATCCAACCAGGGTACCGCAACAACATTTTTTGGCAGAAGCAGTGATGACATCGAGGTAAATCCTGCTCACGCCCGAGACAATGCAAAGGGGCGGATGACTGAAGCAGCAATAGGTATATTGTACAATCTGGCTTTTGAACCACTGTTACGTCGGAGCATAGTGGCTTGTGGTTTGGTGCCAAAGCTCGTCATTTCTTTGAAAAGACGGAAACCCTGGCAAGATCAATGTATTAAACTTCTATACCTATTGTCATACGATGGCTTTGCAAGGTCGCAAATCTGCGAAATTAAAAGGGATGAAGAAGATCAATTGACGACACGGGACGCGATGTCTGTTGTGAAGGAGCTCATTTTCCAATTCCCACTCCCCTCATTAACACTTGAGCTAGCAGCTCTAGCCATTAACTTGACATTATATCATGCTAATGTCGAGATTTTATGTGCAAAAGCTGGTTTACGGCGGTTGATGGATCGTGTTATAAGGTATCGGGACCCTCTTGTGCTGAAAATAATCCGAAATGTAAGCCAGTGGTCTCTGGCTGTGCAAGCATCGCTTGCAGATCCTGAAAAGGAATACAACCTTCGTAATTTGTGGCCATCTCACATTAAGCCTCTTTTGGCCATGTTGCCAGCCTTGGCTGGGTCAGCTTCGAGCTCCGGGGGGCCGGCGCTGTCCTCGACTATATCCGGCTCGGTGATGCTGCCACCTCCAGGCTCCAGGCAGCCAACGGAGCCCTTAGTATTAGAGACAATAGGAATTCTGGCCAATTTGACACCTTTGGATTTACCTGTCGGCATGCAATGGCATGACTTTAATTTGACTCCCTTGCAATCACAGGAACCGCAGCAAGAATCACCAAAAAGCTTGTTAGTGTACTGTAAGGAAGCGATGCTCGATTTACAGTCACATCGTGATAGATGTCCTGATCACAACAGAGTTACAGTTGAGGATTACGGAAATGAAAAATATGCAGTCGACATGCTGCTTCAAATTCTTTTGCTGCTACAGACGCTCGCTTTGGACCCGGTATGCAGTGAGCAAATGAGCCAAGACGTTGAGTTTCTGAAGGCCATGCACTTAATATGGTGTAATACTGCTAGGATCGATAATGAACTCGCATTACAAGCTCTTGTGTTGATGTATCGCTTGTATTACATGTCGTTTACATCGTCAGCATCGAGACGTGGTCTCCAATTTCATTCAGATGTCTTAGAAGCGCTGCAACATCCAAATACTGAAATCCGGCAAGTTGCAGATAAATGTGTGGAACTCCTTTTCAAGAACGAGTTCTACGAGACAATCGGAAAGGTTTCAGAACCACCAAGCCGATCTCAAGAGTTGTTGCAATTGCGCAGGGCACGTTTCCAAGCGCAGAACCCCAGGTGGTGTAGAGATGTGGGCTTTGATGCGACTTAGGTCACGCAGAAAAAGAAAATTAAAAATGAGAAATCTCATGGTTCTGTTGATAAATACTTTCTTTGACTGTGTAAGCGAAAACACCGAGGCGTAAAAATCTCTTTACCTCTGGATCTTCTTCGATTATTTGGCGCGGGGAAAGCGACCCGGAAGAGGGCGATGAATAGTTCCTCCCTTAAATATTTACCACATGCATCTTTTTCACATCGTTCAATCCTGAGTCGCTCAATATGGAGGAATGCGATAATGCTCAAAGAACCATTTAAAGACTGACGCATCTCATAAGGCAATATTTCCACTCACTTTTCCAGACATGCCGGGAGGTAGAAACGCCTGGTCGGCGGCCCTAATTGTTGCAGTCAGTTGCATGTATCCTATGACGGAGTCATTTTTCTATTCTACCAGAGTGATGACAAGGAGTGCAACAATATCAATGCAGAGTGGTGTTGTGGAAGGTGAGAGTCTTCGTTTCAATGTTTTTTTAAAACAGATGTCAAAGATTGACGCAAGAGCCGGTTTATCAACCTCTTTAGTGCCACTTCATGGCACCTACGGAAATTGACAAATTATACTATTTCTCAACATAGATAACGAGAACGTGGAAAACGGTGTGCCAAATTGCCGCAAAGTTAAATTTATCGATCGGCAGGGACTTTTACAGCGTGTGACAGTAGCCACCACTGCCGGAATATTGGGTAGCAGTATCACGGGTGCTTTCCCGTCATGTCCAAATGCTGCAAATGCGATTGGCGAACTGCCAGAATGGGCGTCTAACCCGCGCTTCACGCAGCACCTTGTTATCAATGTCCCAGATATGGCTGCAGCCTTATCCTTCTACATCGATGGCCTGCAAATGCAGGTACTGCGATCCCGACTTGTAGGGGGGCAAAATAGTACATTTGTTGGGTATGGACCTGAGACATTGAAAACGCCAAAGGCCTGGTATCCTGGTGTCTCTTCCTTTTCAATGTACGGGGCTCATTTCGTTCTGGAACTGAACGAGATTCTCAAAACGGAAGAGGTGAGTAGGCGCGTTATCTCCCCGGGGGGGGGTGGGTATTTTAATTTGAAGACGCCGAGACTGAGCACAACCCAGAGTGCGGTCAAATCACAGACCATTCATGGCAAGACAATGAAATGGACAGATCACTCGTTTCAGACAAGTCCGAGCGTATGATGATCAAATCAATCCTTTCTCTTTCCCCTCTCATCGTCCTTCGCTCATCATTCAGGGTGACACCCCTGTGCTTGACCCTGGAAATGCCGTTGCCTACCTCCAGTTGGCCGTTCCCTCACTTCGTCTCTCTAAATTGGCGGAAGCAGGGGGCAAGATAAAATCTGCATACGGATGGGTCCTTGTGGATTCTCCCGGCGGGTTACGCCATCAAGTCATAGTCGGGATGCGGCGAGACCCCATCATGATGCTAGCCCTGAATGTCCCCGACGTGCAGAAAGCCTCTGGCTTTTATGTCAATGCCCTGGGTATGCGAGAACAACCCTATCCGCTCTCACGAATCCCAGAGTCGATCTATGAGCCAAAGCAGCCGAAGGGCAGCCGATTTCTCGCTTTTAATGAGGACGGCTTCGGGATATTGCTATTGCCTCTCCCCAAAAAAGAGGCCAAAGCCGGTGTCCGTCTTGGAGGGGTAGTGGATAAGCTGGCTATTCTTGGGACAGATGTAGTAGGGAAGGGAGGAGCAGAGGATTGGAGAGCAAGCGGGGTGGATGTGAAGTTTACTGGGGAGGCGCCGGGCATAGGGACCAAAGTTGCGGTAACAAATGATCCGGTCACAGGCCTTGGGGTGGTTTTGGTCGAGGCCGACGATTTAGAGAAGGAATTGGTGGGAACCGTTTCGGCTGGTGAGTAAAATTCCGAAAAAGAGATCACGAGAAATTGCGGTGGGACACCATGTCAGGCGTCGAACGCCTGCTTTCTGGTATACAACGTCATAAATCGCATTTTCCAGAAACTGAGAGGATCTAGGCAGAGGATGGGCGACAGAGAGGGAGGAGTCCTTTGAGAAGACTTATATTTTCTATTGAACAATGATGGTCCTCAGGGACAAATTATGCGTTGGAAGTAGAGATACAAAATATCAATTTTCTGTCGAGTTTTCAGCAAATATTCCTATCGATTGTTATCTTCAATTACTTCTCATCTTTTATTAATTCTGCTCAGTTCAGATATGTACATTTTACAGACGCTGGTACTACGTGGTGCAAAATCTTCATTCAAAATTCTGCTCATATGTTGTACGCATGGTCCTCTCTTAAAATCTGTATGCACAGGAACATGCTGTCGTCTGCTCCACACAGCCGCCCCGTGTCGACATCCCCACGTTTCCATCCTGTCTAGACCTCCCTCGTCCTGGCAAATTCGATTGACCTCGCCAGTGCTCTTTTACTGCACACATACTCGCACAATAATCTCATGTTTCTTGTTTGCGATCTCCTCTTTTGAGCGTCGATTCTTCTTTTGTATCCTTAAAACTTGTCCCATGGGGTGCTTCCGAAAAATCAATCAATCAAGCCCAGAAGTCCATCTTAAGTTACATGAATAAATGTAGAAATTAACATAGCAAGATGGCACACAGGCTTAAATTGCTCGCACAGACGACGGCAACAGGTCGAAGACCTCGCTCTGGGCATAGATCGCCGGCATGCCCGCGTGGTACGCGCGCAGGTAGGCTCGGTTCCCAGACACTCCATCAAGCGGCTCAGGAGCCGTCC